>Ga0102589_1001383_pt1 | contig 33688 bp, 29 predicted proteins | sample AraplaMF_Col_mLB_FD_76858 | JGI IMG/M metagenome (GOLD analysis project Ga0102589, IMG submission 76858) | Arabidopsis root microbial communities from the University of North Carolina, USA - plate scrape MF_Col_mLB | ecosystem: Host-associated > Plants > Roots > Endosphere | place: USA...
TACTCGACGTTGACCCTGGTCTCTGAGATCTTGCGGTTGCCGCGGTCGAAGACGTACAGCGTGGTCCGGTCGTCGGCGCTGCCGGTGGCAGCCGGCGCCGCGGCGGCGGGAGATGCGCCGTTCCAGCCCGTGATCGCCGTGGCGAACTCTGTGCGCGCGCTGAGGTTGCCGGCGGCATCGAAAGCCTGCGTCGTCAGGTAGCCCAGGGCGTCCACGCTGGCGGTTTGCTGGCCGCGCTTGTCGAAATAATTGGTGGTCGAGGTCCAGGTGTCGGTCGCCGAATTCTTCAGCAGCGAGACGCGGGTCAGGTTGCCGAAGGCGTCAAAGGTGTTGCGGGTGGTTTTGCCGGCGATGGAATACTGGCCGCCGCTGGCGGCGTCCGGGTCGTAGACATAGCTCTGCGGCTCGGTGATCCTGACGGCACGGCCCACACGGTCGTACTGGGTCAGCAGGTTGCGGTCGGCGCCATGGTTGAAGCCGGCGGCATTGACCGCGGCATCGACCTGGGCCGCCGACAGGCTTGCCGGGTTGCCGTTCGGCAAGGTCGTCGCCGAGCCAAAACGCACCAGCCGCGTGACCTCGCCCATGGCATTGCGTGTGTAGCCGGTGACAAAACCCAGGCTGTCGACCTCGTAGCTGACGTTGCCGAGCTTGTCATAAGCCTTGTAGCTGTAATTGCCGGCGACGTCGCGGTTGGTGACGGCATTGCCCAGCGCGTCGTAGGTGACCTGGCTGAACAGTGTCTGCTGCGTTTCGGTGCGGGTGGCCAGGCCGGTCGCGCCGTTGACGGTGAGGTTGTCGGTTGCGGGGTTATAGACGCCCACCGCCGGGAAAATCGTTTTGACCTGCCGGCCTAGCGCGTCGTATTCATAACTGGTCTGCCGCTGCTCGGCACGGCCGAAGGCTTCGGTACGCGACACAAGGTTGCCGAGCGCGTCGTAGGCCAGGCGCGTGACGATGCCCGCCGCGCCGGAGGCGGCTTCATTGACTTCCAGGTTGCCGCTCGCATTGACCACCACGGATGTCAGCGCGACCTGGGGCGAAGTCTCCTGGATCAGGCGGCCGCCCGCGTCGTAGTCGTAAGTCCAGGTGGCGGATTTCTTGTTCGTGAAGCTGATCTTTTCACCGAGGCCGTTGTAGGTGGTGGACTCGGTGAAACCCAGCGCATCGGTGCTGCCGATCAGGCGGCCCGCGGCGTCATAGACAAAGCTGTTGCTGCGGTCGGATGCGGCACTCGCGACCACGGCGGCCGCAACGGCGGCGGCGGTGTTGGCCGTGGTTGCGGAAATGGCCAGCGCGTAGTCAACAACATTGCTGATGGCGCCGGTTCCGTCATAGCTGGTCTTGCGCACATAGCCGAGCGCATCCACACCGTAGATCTGGCGGTTGGCGGCATCGAAGACACGCCGTTCGGTCCTGTCGTTCGCGGCGTCGGCTACAAGCAAGGCGCGAACCGCCGCTTCAGTGGGCACAGCGGCCAGGGTCGAGACATTGACCAGCGCGGCATAGCGCTTGACCTGCACAGCGTTGCCGGCGGCATCAAAGCTGGTCTCGGTGGCAGCGCCGTTGGCGTCTATGCCAAAGACTTTCCGGTTGGCCAGGTCGTAGGCACAACGCTCGATGCGGTCGTTCGCGGCATCGGGGATGACCGCGGACTGGATGGTCTGGGCGCTGGGTACGCTGGCCGCGGTCGGCGGCGTCATGGCCGTGGCGTAGCTCGTGCGCTGCGCCACATTGCCGTTCTTGTCATAGACAAACTGCGTGATGGCGCCCAGCGCGTTCACGGCGTAAATCTGGCGGCCGGCCTTGTCATAGGCAAACACGGTGATGCGGTCCGCGGCATTGGTGCCGACGCTGTCCGGCGCGGCCACGGCGGAGATCGCCACGGCATGCTGGATGCGCTGGACCACCTGGCCGCTCTTGTCGTAGACCAGCTGGGTGACGGCGCCTGTGCCGTCGGCGCTGTAGACCAGCCGGTTGGCCTTGTCATAGACGCTGCGCACGTGGCTGTCGGCACCGCTGGCCACCACGGCGGCATTGATCGCGGACGATGTTGCGGCGGTTGCCGGGGAAATGGTGGTTGCATAGGCCAGCCGGTCAACCACATTGCCGTTGCCGTCGTAGACCTGCCTGACGACGGCGCCCGTGCCGTCGATGGACAGCACGGCGCGGCCGAGCTGGTCGTACACGGTGCGCACACGCTGGTCGTGCGCGGCATCCGCCACCGGTGCGGGCACCGTGCCGGGCACCCAGGCGCCGCCGCCCGACATGGCCACGCGGTTGGCATAGGCCACGCGCTCAACAACATTGCCGGCCGCGTCGTAGGCGTACCTGACGACTTCGCCGAGCGCATTGACGGTGGCGGTGAGCCGGCCGTCCTTGTCGTAGACGCGGTTCTCCACGGCGTCGAAACTCGCGGCGGCAACCACCTTGGCCTGGATCTGCGCCAGCGTGGCAGCCGCCGGCAAGGCAGCCAGGTCCGAGGGTGTGATGGCTGTCGCATACACCGTGCTCTTGACGACACGGCCTTCGGCGTCAAAGTCGCTCTGCCTGACATTGCCGGCTGCATCGACGGTAAAGACCAGCCGGTCTCCCGCGTCGTAGGCGTAGCGCGTGAGATTGCCGTTCGCATCGGTGGAACTGGTGACGTTGCCCGCCTTGTCGTAGGCATAGCTGCGCGTGAGGTTCAGGCCCGTGGGGTCGACCTGCTCCAGGGTGCGGCGGCCGAGCTTGTCATAGGTGTAGCGCGTCACCGCGCCTCGCGGGTCGGTCACCGTCAGGGTCTTGCCGCGGCCGTCGTAGCTGTAGGACGTGACGAGGTTCAGGCCCAGGGGGTCGAGCGCCTGCTGGACCAGTTGGCCTTTGAGGTCGTAGCTGAACTGGGTGACGTTGCCGAGCGGGTCGGTCACCGTGGCCTGCCGGCCCTTGGCGTCGTAGCTGTAGCTGGTGGTCAGGTTCAGGCCCGCCGGGTCAACGGTTCGCGCCAGGATGCGGTTGGCGGCGTCGTAACCGAGCACCACGAGGTTGCCGTTGGCGTCCGTCGTGCTGGACAGCCGGTTGCTGCGGTCGTAGCTGTTGCTGGTCGTGGTGAGCGCAGTCGCCGTCGTGAGCAGGTTGCCGTTCAGGTCGTAGCTGAAGCTGGTGGTGTTGCCCAGGCCGTCGGTCACGCTCTGGGTCTGGCCGAAACGGGTCTGCACCGTCGTGACCTGGACGCCTTCGGGTGTCGTGACCGTGACGGAGCGCGCCGCCTTGTCATAGCTGTAGCTCGTGACCTGGCCCAGGCCGTCCGTGTGCGTGAGCACGCGGTCGAATGCGTCGTAGCTGCTGCTGCGCGTGATGTTCAGCGGGTCCACGCTGGTGACGGCGCGGCCCAGCCTGTCGAAGGTCCGGGTGCTGGCGCGGCCGTTGGCATCGGTGCTGCTCGTTAGCCGGCCAAAGGCGTCGTAGACCGCGGCGGTGACGGCATTGATGCCGGAAGCGTCGAGCGCGGTCCCGGTCTTCAGGCCGCGGCGGTCCACCGTGGTGGACTGCGTCAAGGTCTGCGAGGCACCCAGGTCCTGGACACGGAAGATTTCATCGCCGAAGGCGTTGTAGCCCAGGGCGGTGGCGTTGCCCAGCGCATCGGTGCTGCCGGCCAGCGCGCCAAAGCTGTTGTAGCTGTAGCTGGTTTTGCTGTCGAGCGCAGCATTGGCAACGACGGCCGCGGTGAGCGCCGCATTGACCAGCCCGCCGGCGTTGGCGCCCGTCAGCCCGGCCAGGTTGATGCGTGTGCCGTAGGTGACGGTGGCGGTCAGCTGCCCCAGGGCGTTGTACTGGTTCTCGCTGACCTCGCCGAGCGCATTGACCGTGTGGGTGAGGTGCCCGTCGACGTCATAAAAGAAAAGCGTCTTGTTGCCGTAGCCGTCGGTCGTGCTGGTGCGGCGGCCCGCGGCGTCATAGGCGTGGGTCAATCCGTACTGGTTCCAGACGGCATCGATCTGCGCCTGGGTCAGCCCGCCCGTGAGCAGCGCGCTGCCGACGCCGGTGAGCTCACCGACCAGGCGCCCCTGAAGGTCGTATTTCGCTGTCAGCGTGCGCGCCTGCGCCGTGCCCGCCGCGGAGATTTTTTGCGTCAGGTTCCCGGCGCTGTCGTAGGTGAACTGCGTGACGGTGCCGGCCGGGTCTGTGGACTGGGCAACACGGTTGAGCAGGTCGTAGCTGTAGCTGCTGGCGCGGTCTTCAGGATTGGCGGCCGGGCGGATGTCCGCCACCGTCGTGCTGGCCGTGATGGAAGACAGGACACCAGCGCCCAGCGCCGTGGCATAACGAACACTCTGGGTCAGGTTGCCGTTGGCGTCGTAGACTTTTTCGGTCAGGTAGCCCTCGGCATCGATCTCGCCGGCCACCTGGCCGCGCGCATTCAGGATCAGGGTGGTCGTGATGTCAGCCGCGCTGGCCGCAGGCAACAGCTGCGCCAGCGTGCCCGCCGCGCGCAGTGCCGGTGCGGTTGCCGTCGCATAGGCGGTGCGGCCGGCCAGGCGCCCGGCGCCGTCATAACGCAAGACCGTCAGGTAGCCTTCGGCATCTAGTTTGGCAAGAAGCAGGCCGTCATCGTCGTAGAAATTTCTCTCGATGCGGTCGGCGGCCGCGTTGGCGGTGGGCACGACGCTGCCGGAAGCCGGCGCGGCGCCCAGGCCCGCCGTTGAAATCAGGTTGGCGTAATGCGTGACCGAAAGGACCCGCGACGCGCCGTCATAAAGCATCTCGGTGACGGCGCCCTGGCCGTCCACCGTCTTCAGCAAACGGCCGGCGCTGTCGTAGACACGCCAGGACTTGATGTCCGCGGCAAGGCCCGCGGGCCTGACGGCCGACAGCGACGGGTTCAGCGGCTGGCCGGACCCGTTGGCGAGGCTTGCCACATTCACCGCGGTCGCATAGGCGATGGTCTGCGTAACCTGGTTGTTCTTGTTGTAGACGTATTCCGTCAGGCTGCCGTTGCCGTCGATGTCGGCCGTCTCGCGGCCGGCATCGTCGTAGAGCATCCAGGCCCGCACGCCCGTCGGGTCCTGCGTCATCGTGAGCCGGTTGTCGGCGTCGTAGAAATACAGCGTGGTGCCCAGGTTGGCCGTCTGCGCGCTGCTCTGCGTCACGCTGATGAGGCGGCCCGCGGCGTCGTACACGCTGCTGGTCGACAGGCCGTTGGCGAAGCTGATGGTGGTTTTGTTGCCCGCGTCGTCGTAGCTGGTCAGCGTGGTCTGCAGCAGCGCGTTCTGGACCGACAGCACGCGGCCCAGTCCGTCATAGGTGTACAGATTGACACCCGCGGTTCCCGAGATGGTCTTGAGCAGCAGGCCGGCCTGGTCGTAGATGTATTGCGTCGTCGACTGGCTGCCGTCGGAAACGCCGTTGCCCAAGGCGTCAACCTTGGCGTAGGTCGTCAGCGACTGAAGCTGGCCGCGAGCGTCCAGCACGCGGTCCGAACGGCTTGTCAGGGCCAGATTCTGCGAGCCGGCCCAGGTCGCCATGGCGGCTTCCGTGGGCACCGCCGTGGCGCCCAGGGCGGCCACGTTGTAGGCCGCCGCGCCGTACTGAATGCTGCTGACCTGTTCGCCCCAGGCGTTGTAGCGGAACTCCGTCACCCGGCCCGAGGGGCTCAGCACAAACCTCAGCAGATTCTTGTTGGCCGCGTCGTACACATAGCGTGTTGTGAGCGGCGAGGACGGCTGGCCGGCGCCCGCGCCGTCCGGGTCGGCCACGGTATAGGTCGACTCGGTCAGCAGCTGGTTCTGCGCATCGTAGGTGCGCGTAACGGTGTTTCCGGCCGCATCGCGCTGCAGCACCTGGTTGCCGTTGGCGTCGTACTGCATCACCAGCACCTGGCCCAGCGCGTCGGTGACCTGGACCAGATCGCCCGAGGCGTTATAGGCAAAGTTGCTGACCTGGGACACACCGCCTACCGCCGGCGCCGTGATCTTGGTGAGCTGGCCCGCTGTGTCGTACTCATAGGTGGTGACGAGGCCCAGCGGATCGGTCACCGTCGTGCGCTTGTTGGCGGTGTCGTAGCTGTAGCTCGTCGTATGGTTCAACCCGTCCTTGACGGTGGCGACACGGTAGTCCGCGCCCACTTGCACATAGGTGAAGGTCAGGCTGGTGCCGTCGCTCTGGGTGACGGACGCCACGCGCTTGCTGGTGCCGTCATAGGTATATGTGCTCCGGTAGAACTTGTTGTCTGCCGTGCTGCCGTCTTCGGGGCTCAGGTCCACCGTGACTGTGGACAGGCGGTTGCTGCCGTCGTAGGTATAGGCCACGCGCGTGAGCGTCGTGCCGTCGGCCCTGACGGTGCGCACTTTGGAAACGTTGCTGCCGACGTAGTCGAGGTAAGTGACGTCTCCGCTTGCACTCGTCATGCTGGAGAGGAAGCCCGAGGCGTTGTAGGCATAGCCGGCCGTGGTGCCGCTGGCATCGGCGGTGCTGGTCAGCCGCCCGGTGGCAGCCTCGTAAGTCTCGGTCAGGCCGCTGTCGCCGTCGGTCCAGACATAGTCGCTGCCGACTGACTTGATGGTGTCGTAAGCACCGGCACCATCCGTGCTGAGGTAGGCAAGCCTGGCCGCGTCCCAGGTGTAGATGGATTCGCTTCCATCGCGGGCCGTCCGGGTGAGGGTGCTGCCGGCCGCGCCCAGCGTGCCTGTCAGCCTGACCTGCTGCGCATAGGCTCCCATGGACCAGTTGTCGGCGTTGTCGTCGTTGAATTTGCCCTGGCTGTTGTAGGTGCGCAGCGCCGTGAGGTTGACGCCGTGGGCGACCAGGTAGTCGTCGCGGTCCTGCAGCACCAGGTTGCCGTTGGCGACGTTGACAAAGGCCTGCTCGCCGTTTCGCCCCTGCCCGGCCGTGCCCAGCAAGCCGTTGCGCCCCAACACGGCCAAAGACGTTGAACCCAAGCCCAGACTATTGCCGCTGACAATCGCAACCATGTCGTTCACCTAATTGATGGTCGCTGAACTGGGGCAGACCCCTAAGCTCCCTCCAACCCTTTGGAGAACCGCTCAGCGACATTTCCCAATACATCCGCCGATTTCCGCGTTTGTTTAGCGCAAACTCCAGCTTGAACACCGGGAAGGCAAGGATTCGGGACGGCCGATCCGCAGAAAAAAGCAAACAAATCCCGAACCGGGCGGATATATTAGTAAGCGTTCCGCCGGTAAACCGGTGCCTCCAGGCTTGTCCCGAGCGACACCGCGCACCGGCCGGCCCATGACCCTCTTTCTGGAAACGATGACGTGCTTATTGACATCCGCATTACGCGCCCGTGGGCCGGCAAGCGCCGCCGTGACGCCGATGAGCGGATCGCCGCATCTGCGCAATGACCCGCACGACTGCGTACAACAGCGTCCTGAACCCCCGTGTGCCAGCGGCCATAGAGGCATGCCTCACTGACTGGGGCCGTTTGGCGCCCATGCTCGCGGGGGCAAGCTGCATACGCACCCAAGGCCGCAAAGCCACGCTGGTGGTCCGTCATGCCGACGAGGTTGTCGAGATAGAGGCATCAACCACCTTGCTGGACCATGTCTTTAACCTGTGTGATGGCATCCGCACGGCCCAACAGGCCGTAGACACCATCGCCGACGAAAAAGAACGTGCAAAATTTGCCGGCTTCCTGGCTTTTCTGCTCGGCGAAGGCGCATTGATCGACGCCAGCCTGGCCAGCGCGCATGCGGCGCGCTATGCGTTTCAGCGCAGCCCTTTTGGCGCCATTGCACCGCCCGAGCTTACCGACGACATCGCGGGCCGCTTCTTGTGGAATACCGAGCAGGCGCCAGCTGCGCTGCCCGAAGCCGCCGTCAAAGTGGATGGCGCGCCGCTCGACAGGTTTTTTTCTTCCCGCGCGACCACCAAAACCTTTGCCGACCAGGCGATATCCGCCTCGGCGCTGCATCGGCTGCTGTGGTCGCTTGCCGGTGTGGTGAGCGTCAAGCATCCGCGCAAGGGTTATTTGCTTCCCCAGCGCACGCTTGCTTCGGCGGGCGGAATGCACCTGCTGGAGATTTACCTGGCACTGCAGCGCCCGGTCGGTGACTATTCCCCGGGTATGTACCGGATCCACTATCCGCACGAGCGTATGGTGTTCCTGCAGAAGATCGGCGAAACCGCGGCACAACTGGCTCGCGCCTTCATCAGGCCTTGGGAACTGACATACGCTACCGGCGCGATTTTCCTGGCGGCGGATCCTGCCATCGGTGCGATGCGCTATAGAAGCCGTTCGCTTCAATACCTCTTTATGGAAGCGGGCGCCGCCCTGCACAACGGCGGCTTGAGCGCCGACGCCCTGGAACTGGGCTACGCAACCATAGGCGGCTACCATGAACAGCCTGTCGCCCACATGTGCGGCCTGGACCGGCAGTTGCTATTGGGTGCGGCAATGTTCGGCGCGAAGCCGTCCCTCGAACAAGTCGAAAGCGCATCCAGCGCCACGGAAATTGATTTCTCCTGGGCCGTTGATGAGTCCCTCGGCCAGGGCCCTGGTTTTTATCGGGCCCGGGCGAGGATAGGCGCCGGCTCGGGCGGCGGCGCTTACGCCCACGGCAGCAGCGCCGATTCCATGCTGGCGGCCCGCCAGGCCATCGAAAACGCCGTCGCGCGCGCAGGCCACGAGCAGGCGCACAAGCTTGTCGAAGGCCGCATCGGCGACCTCCGTGAAGCACTGAGCCCGGACCTGTTTGTGCGTTACACGGACGCGCAGTACCAGCTTCCCGGTTTTCCCTACCAGCGGTTTTTGCCGTCGCAGGCCTGTCCCTGGGTTGAAGGCACGGAACTCGGCACCGGCAAGGCGGTGCATGTCCCGGCGGAACTGGTTTTTTCCCGCGCCGGCCTGGCCGCACTGGGCCACGACCCCGCCCAGCCCTGCACGCAGGCCGGCGTAGCCGGGTGCTGCGCCGCAAGTTCGCGGGAAGACGCGACCTTGCGGGCCCTGCATGCCGCCATCGAGCACGACGCGTTGATGAGGCATTGGCTGGCCCAAAAACCGGGCATTGTCTACCTGCCGGCGCAGTGGCCGCGGGAGCTGGCCGGCCGTCTCGACGCGCTGGCGGGCGCGGGATGCAGGGTCACGGTTCAGCAGCTTCCGACGTCCTGTGCCCATGTCGCCCTGGTTGCCGTCCAGCACGGGGAAAGGCATTTCACGGTGGCCGCAAGCGCGGCAAGCTCCAGCTTTACCAAGGCCGTCGGCAGCGCGATCGACAAGCTGCAAGCCGGGGTTCACGCCTGGATGCAAGGCTATCGCCCTCGCATCAAGCTGGCCGAAGAAGCCGTGACGGCAGAGCATCATTTCGGCTTGTATGGACTCAAACGCCATTTCAAGCGTGCCGACAGGGTGCTGTTCCCGTCCCATGCGGTGACGGGCGCGCTTTGGCCGCAAGACCTGGCGGGCCACTCGCTCGACGCACTGCTTGGACGATTTTCCGCGCAAGGCCAGCGCCCCGTCGCGGTGGATATCACGCCCGCGCAATCCCTTGTCGACCAGGGCCGGACACGGCTTACCGTTGTGAAAGCCCTGGTGCCCGGCCTGCTGCTGGTTTCATTCGGTCACCAGCAAGAGCCCCTGGGAATGGTTGCCCGCAGCCATCCCGGGTCAAAATTCCCCCACCCCTTCAGCGATTTCCACACCTGAAAATGATGCCCACCATGACACAAGCACCTTCGGCGCGCTCACAGGCGCAGGCCCTGCTCCAGCAAGGCATTGAAGCCGGCCAGAACCAGGACCCGGCGCAAGCCTTCGAATGCTTTCAGCAGTGCACGGCGGTGGATCCCAGCTGGGGCATCCCGTTTTTCCTGATCGGCTCCCACCACGCGGCCCAGGGCGAGCTGGACCAGGCCGAGCTGGCCTTCTCCAATGCCGCCCTGTTGTCGCCGGAGTTTCCTCTGGCAAGGTACCAGCTGGGGACATTGCAGTTCAGCGCAGGCAGGGCGGCGAGCGCATTGGTGAGTTGGCAGCCTTTGCTCAACCTGCCCGAAAGCGACCCGCTGCCCCATTTCGTCCGCGGCTACGCTGCACTGGCCCAGGATGATTTTGAAACCGCCGTCAGGCACTACGAGGACGGCCTGCAGAGAAACACCGCGAACGATGCACTGTCCGGCGACATACGCAGGATCCTCGCGCGGATCAGCGAGTTGAAAGAAGCGGCTTCAGGCTCAACCCCACCGCAGGCAACACCCGACACTGAGGCCGAAGCCGGGAAAAACCACGTGCTGCTTTCAAACTACCAGCGCCACAGCCATTCGAACTGATGCCCGGCCCCACCTGAATTGATCCAATCGCATGCCCATCATCGATCCCTCCTCGCGCCTCGGGGCATTTTTCCGTCCCAACACCGCCGATCCGAACAAGGCGGCGGCCCCCGAAGCGCCTTCGCCGGAAAAAACCACCGGGCTCCCACGGGACGCCACCGGCAGCACCAACCCCTTTCTCAACTCGCTGGGACTGTTTGAGCCCAGAATCAAACAACAGTTGTTGCAGCGGGTTCGCTCCCTTTCAAAAGAAGACGCGCGCCAGCCGCGCAAGGTGTTTCAGCTGTTCATGGAATACGTTCTCATGCAGGAATTCACCGGTGACGCGGCGCCGAACACGGACTGGAGACGGCTGGCGGATCCGGTCATAGACCAGATGGAGTCCGACCCGGAGCTGGCCCTCGCGATCAGGGAAGCGGCGCGCCATCTCGTCGAAGCGGCGGTGGCCATGCCGCAGGCCTGAGGGGCGCGCGGCCGGCCCCGCCCGGACAAATTTCAGTCCGGTGACGAGCCCGCCGTGAAATCGGGAATGTTCACACCCGAAAGGTTCTTGCGGCTTGCGAGCAACCGCTGCGCGAGTTTGCGGATGGCCGCCTGGTCTTTCACTTCGCCGTTGAGCAAGGCCTCGGCGTAACGCCCCGACATATTGTTTTTGTCCAGGCCCAGGGCACGCTCCGCGTGCTGCCTGGCCTCCTGTGTTTGTTGTTTGAGCGCGAGCACAACCGCCATGCCGCCATGGCTTTCGGCGAAGTTCCGGTCCATCTCAAGCGCCTTGGCAAAACTGGCCTGCGCGGCATCGAGGTCGTGGTCGAGCAACTCCGCCCAGCCCTGGCCGTGCCATGTGCCGATATGGCCGGGCATGCCCTGCAAGGCACGCGCGAAATCCTGCCGGGCCAGCTTCAGCTCGCCTTTGAGCAAAAGCGCAAACGCCCGTCCCGACCACGCGCGGCCGTCCGAATGATTTCGCTGTAGAGCCTGGTCAGCCCAGGCAATGGCTTCATCAGCGTTTCGCGCGCCGAGGGCCAGGGTCAGTTGTGTGACCAGGAGTTCCGCTGGAACGGCCGGCAACCCTTGCGCCTGCGCCTGTGCGTGCTTCAGTGCCAGGCTTGCCAGGCTTGCCAGGCGCTGCGCGTTCGCCGGGTCGCCGGCATCTATGGCGATCAGGCTTGCGATGGCGGCGGAATCGGGGTCCAGGACTTGCGTCTTTTCGGCCTCCCGAATCCAGTTGCAGGCACGGTCCAGTTCGGCCGTGCGATGAAGGGACCGCAGCCACATCTGCCGCAGCAGCCGGGCAGGCAGGGATGCGGCAAGCGCATCGGCAAACCCTTCCATGTATTCTGACAGTTCGGCGACACACTCGGCATACCGGCCCTGCCTGAATTCAATGTAGGCGAGGTTATGCAAAACAACGGCCCTGAACTCCGCAGGCGCCTGGTCTACATGCTGCAAGGCTTGCAGCGCCGCCCTGGCCTGTGGATAGAGCTCCTGGGCCAGCAGCAAATCACCCTCTTTCAGGCGCCACGACAAGGCTTCGGCCTCGAGCGCTTTTCCATGCCGAAGGTGAAAAGCGGCGCGGTCCCACTGCCGGCATTGCAGTGCCGTCTCGAAAGCTTCAGCCAGCAACTGCGGATTAGCCGGATCGGCCTTCAAATACCCTTCGAGACGGTCAAGGCGAGCAAGCGCGGCGGAGGCCGCGGCTGCATCTTCGGGGGAAAGAGCATTGTTCATCAATCAACATCCTGTAAATCAATCGGTAGGCCGGCCTAGGCCAGCACGTCACAACCTTGCCGTGTCAGGCCCTGCCTTAAATTTCGAAGCGCCTGGTGGTGGATCTGGGATACCCGGCTTCGCTTGACCCCCAGTATTTTCCCGATGTCCTCGAAAGAGGTCTCCTGAAGGTAGTGGTAGCGGATAACCGTTCGCTCCTGCTCCGTGAGACCTTTCAGCAGATCGGCAAGCGTCTGCTGCAACCGCTGCAGTTCGGTTTTTTTGAAGTAAGTCACCTCGGCGGAGGCCTCGCTGGCCTCGGAGTGAAACGACTCGGCATCTATCATCCCGGTGCCTTCGAGCATCACACCGAGGGCCAGGCTCATGCCGACCTCAGCCAGAAAGGAAAACAGGAACTTCGGATCGTTCATCCTCGACGGAACGTCGGCGCCCTCACCCTCCGCCGCCACTGCGGGGGCCAGCTTTTCGAGCGCGGCCGCTTTGGCGGCACCCAGACGTTCCCGGCGCAACTCACCCTGGATTGCAATCTGCTGGTTTTTTTCCGTCAACCGGGCAAGCCCGTTCAGGATGGAGCCCTGCATTCTGCGGGCGGCAAAAGTCCTGAATTGTGCCCCCAGCGAGGGTTCGTAGCGGTCAAAGGATTCGAGTAACCCGACATTGGCCAACTGCAGGTAATCGTCGAACTCCACTTCGTCATGCGTGCGTCGCGCATAAAAAGTCGCGGCGACGATTCGGGCATAGGGCAAATGCATGGAGAGAAGTTTCTCGCGGGCCGAGGGGTCGCGCTGGTCTATCCACCCCCGCCACAGCAACAGCTCATCATTTCCCGGGCCTGGCGGCGGCGCGGCCAGGGTCGGTTGATTGTGTGCGGTCTTAGGCATGGTGGACTGGGGCTGGATATGCAGCTCAGTGAAAACTACCAACCAGCGCCTTGAGCACCAGGCTCCATCCGTCGACCAGGATGAACATCAATATCTTGATGGGCAGGGCAATGGTGGTGGGCGGCATCATCATCATTCCCAGGGCCATCAGGATGCTCGATACGATGAGGTCGATCAGCAAAAAGGGCAGGAAGATCACAAAACCGATCTGGAAGGCCGCGCGCAATTCGGACAGCATGAAGGCGGGAATGAGCTGGACGTTGCTGATGTCGTCCATGGACTGCGGAACCGGCGCCTTCGACAATTCGACCATCAATGCCAGGTCGGCCTCCCGGGTTTGCTTCACCATGAATTCGCGCAGCGGCCCGACGCCTTTGCCGTAGCCTTGCTCCATGCCGATACGCCCGGCCATGAAGGGCTCGAAGGCATCCACATTGATCTTTTGCAGGACCGGCGACATGGTGAACATCGTGAGGAACAGGGCCAGCCCGATCAAGGCGGTATTGGGCGGGGTCTCGGGCATGCCGATGGCGTGGCGCAGCATGGACAGCACAATGATGATGCGCAGGAAGCTCGTCAGGCACACCAGCATGGCCGGCAGTATCGCCAGCACTGTCAGGCCGAGCACCACGCGCAAGGCTTGCGAGGTTTCCGTGGCGGGGGTTTTGCTTGCGGCGACGGGCGTGGATGCGGTGGGTGCGCGCACACGGGTGGCCGCGGCAGGTGCCTGCGTGACGGACAGTTCTTGACTGGCCTTTAGCTGAACCGCGGACTCATCGATTGAATTCCGCGCGCCCAGGGCTTCAGCATTTGTGGCGCTCGTGGTGCTTTCCACAACCGGCTCAGCCGTTTGCGCGCTCGCCCCCATCCCTGACACCATGCCAAGAAGCATCAGGATGCCCGCGACCAGGCGCAACACCCGGATACGGAGAAACGAGCGGCTCATGGCTTGTCCTCTGGCGGAACCGTCACCGAATCTGTCGGCGCGGCAGCCCCATCGGCCGATTCCGCCACAGCGCGCTCGGCCAGCAAAGTCATGGTCTGGTCCGCGCATCCAATCAGCAGGCGGCGACCCCGCCATTCGATTTCGTGAACGCTGTGCCTGGGCGACAGGCGCGTGGTGCTGTGGAGCAGCAGGCTTTTTTGGGTCGGGGTCAGCCCCCACCAGCGCAAGCCCTTGCCGGCGCCCTCGGCACCGGAGGTCGCCACGCGCCTGCGCCATGCCCAAAGCGCGAAACCCGCAAGGCCCAGCAGCAAAACCAGGGCGATGGCGGCCGCGGACGGGCTTGCGTCGTCGGAGGCGCCCGCCGAATCCTGTTTGAAAGGAATGGTTTTGGGTAGAACGACAGGGGCACTGGCGGAGGAAGCGGATGGATTTGCCACGGATGCCGCCGCGCCCTGGCTGTATGCGGCAGCATGGCTGAACAACAAGCAGACCGCTGCCGCCTGCGATACCACTTGCAAGATACGCAAAGCCCTGGCCCCAAACACACCGGCAAGTCTCATGGTTGCTTGTCTGGCGACGAGCCGGCTTGAAGATCCAGCGGCAACGGCAGTTCCGTGATGCGGACCGCGAAACGGTCATCCAGCGCGACCAGTTGCCCGCGGGCGACCACCTGGCCTTCGAGCAACAGGTCCACGGGTTGCCCTACAGTCCGGTCGAGCACGAGCAACTGGTTTTTCGCGGCAGCCATCAACTCGCCGACCGAAATCGTTGCCGATCCCAGGTAGACCTGGAGTGTGGCTTTCACCTGGTGGAGGGGATGGGTGGCGTTGCCTTCGGGCCGCCAGCTGTTTTGGCCCGAAGGCGCCTGGCCATCCTGCTGGTGCCTGTCATTGGCGGGCGCATGCGGAAACGCAAGGGGGCGGACCGTGAGCGCGGATACGTCTGGCTTGTCGGAATCGGACCCTGAATAAGCAGGGGGTTGGTGGGGTGGGTTCATCATTTTTCCAGGGGCTGTGGTCACGTTGGGCCTCAAGTTATTGCTGCGTGCTGGCGAGTTCCAGCGATTTGAATCCGTTTGTCTGCGTCATCCAGGCCTGAGCCACCTTCTCGCGGCTTTCGGAAAAGACCTGCGCCGGCTGGTCCAGCGGATGCTCAAGCGCGATGACATCGCCGACCCGCAGACTCTGGAGAGCGCCCAGCGAAAGCGTGCACGGGCGCAGATAGGCGTCGAGCGCAAGCGTGCGTTGGCCCAGTGCGGCATCCACACGAACAAGGTCGGCGGGCTTCAAGGGTTTCAGGGGAACGTCCGGCTTTTTTTCACCGGACTTCGCAAGAATGGCATCCACACTGGCGGCCTCCAGGGCGACGGTCCATTGCAGGCCCGCAACATGGAACCCGGCGAGCAGGACACCCGAAAATTCATCGGGGCGCGGCCAATCATCCGTTCGCACCGTTACTTCCGCTGCCAGCTCCACGGCCACTTCGATTCCGTGGTGCGGTGTGCAGGCGTTGGCAAGATGCCGCCAGAAATCCTGCCACATGGCCGAAGCCATCTCTGCGGCCATGGACCCGGGCGCCGCAGAGGGCTCAGGCAGCTGGCGCTCTTTCACCGCACCCCAGAGGCAGGCGGCAAAGCGCTCCTGGGGAAAGCCGGGCGCCACCTCGCCATCCTCCAGCTGCCAGCGCAGATTCGGCAAGCCGGCACCGTGACCGGCAAACTCGCATACCATCCATTTTTTGTTCCAGGCATTGGCATACGCCGGATCAAGGGCATCAGAGACTCGCACTTGAAGTGCCGAGGCTTCAGCACCTGCGCCGCGCCAATCCCATTCGCTTTGCCACTGCGAGAGCACGCCCGAAATGACGGTACCCACGCGTTCACGCTGGCCGGCGGCAAACACCCGGAGTTCACGAAGCCTTGAGGCGGCCTCCGCCTCGGAGATCAGGGCTGCCCCAACATATGCGTCGGCCATCATTTGCCTTTCAGCGCAAACAGTTCCTGCAGCATTTCGTTGGAGGTCGAGATCACCTGGGAGCTGGCCTGAAAGCCTCGCTGCATCACCACCAGGTCGCTGAACTCCTGCGACAGGTCCACGTTGGCGATCTCCACGGATGAGGAACGGATAGAGCCGAACCCACCCTCCTCCGCGCTGCCTGTGGTCCAGTGTTTCGGGTCGAGCGCGCTGAACTGGTTGTTGCCTACCGTGCCCACCGCATCGAGCGAGTCAAAGCGGCCCAGGGCCAGGCGCGTGCTCTTGACGCTTTGGCTGTTCGAGTAGCCCAGCACCAGGGTGCCGGTGGAATCGAAACTGGCTTGCGTCAAAGCGCCCGGCGTGATGCCGTCCTGCGAAGACATGGCCAGCGTCGACAGGTTGCCCGCGGCAAATGAGGTGACGTCGGTGCCGAAGTCCAGTACCAACGGCATCGGCGCGACGCCGGCGGGCGAATAGGTCATGCTGAGTTTGGCGGTGGCCGCTGTGGGTTTGCCGTCAAAAAATATGATCTGCTGGGTCGCGAGCACCGTGGTGCCTTCGATCAGCTCAACCCTCCAGCTTGACGGGGTGGTCGCGCCGGTATTGGTGAATTTGACGTTGAGGGTATGTGCACCGCCCAGCGCATCAAGCACCCGCACGCCGCCCACGGTCTGGTCGGTGACGGTGCTGGAGAGGTTGCCGTTGAATTTGACTGTGGAGGTTGCCTTTCCCGCGTTGGTGCCCAGCCCCGCGAGGCTGATTTCGGTGAGGCCGCCATCGGCGGCACGGCCCATGACCTTGGCGTTATCGGCCTGGTTCACGAGCACGCCCGCGCCATTGAATTTGAACTGTCCGGCCCGTGTGTAGGTGATGTGTCCTTCCTCGTCCCTGAGGATGAACAAGCCCTGGCCGTCAATCGCCATGTCCAGCGGGTTGTCGGTCTGCCGGATTTCCCCTTGCTTGAACGACAGCACCGTCGATCCCGCATTCAAGCCGTAGCCCAGGCCGCCATAGCTGCCGGAGCCGGTGCCGCTGGCCAGGTTGCTGTTGGAATAGAAGAGGTCGGAAAACTGCAGGCTGGAGCCTTTGAACCCCGGGGTGTTGAGGTTGGCCGTGTTGTTCGCGATCACCCGCAAACCTTTGGAATATCCGAGCAGGCCGGTCATTCCAACATAAATCGAATCAAGCATTGTGTTCTCCGGTTGTAACGTACCTACCGCGTCAGCGCACCGCGATGATCTGGCTGATGCTGACGCCGTCAATCACCGCGCCCGAGGCGGTTTTCACGCTGAGAGAAGGCGAACTGCCCTGCAGCGACAGCGCCGTGACGGTGCCCGTCAGCGTGCCCGAAGCCGTTGTGGCATCGACGACCCGCCCGATCAGCCCCACCGATTGCAAAGCGGCCTGGTTGTTGATCAAGGCTTCGATCTTGGTGTTGAGCTGTTGGGTCTGCTCGACGCTGGTGAACTGGGCAATCTGGGCCATGAACTCCTGGTTGTCCATGGGCTTGAGCGGATCCTGGTAGGACAGCTGGGTCAACAGCACTTTCAAAAAGTCCTGAAGCCCGAGGCTGCTGGCCTGCAAATTGGAAGACGAATTGCTTTGCGCGGCGCTGCTGATCGCGGAGATGGTCATGGAAACTCCTTGGGCTGGATGAAATCGGAAAAGGTTGACACGGTCGCGGAGGAAACGTCAGACGCGTCAAAAACGGTCCTGCCGTTGCAGACCAGCTTGACGAGCCTGCTTCGCTGCTCCTGAAGACAGGCCTTGATGTGCGGCAGAAGCTGCGCCACCTGCGTCTCTGCGGCTTCAGCCTGGGCATCAATGCCCAGCCAGACAAGGACGTCCTGCCCTTGCCATTCGGCATGCAGGCGTATCGCCTGCGGGCCTGAGCCGGACTCGCCGGCTTGCGGAGCCGGCGCTGCCGGCGCAAAAGGCGCTTGCGCAACCATTTCGGCGGAGTCCACGGGGAGCTTCGTACTCGTCACCTTCAGGCGCGAAGCTCCCGCCAACGCAAGCGCCAGGCCGGCAAGCCGTAGATCCGTGACAAGTGGGTGGCCCGCCTCAAGCCTGGAGGAATAGGCGGTGACCAGGCTTTGTGCCGGCATTCCGGGAAAAAGGCGGGAGATCGCACCGTGGACTGCCGGTGCCGCTTCCATCATGCTGCCCACGCTCGCCGCTTTGTGGGGTGACGAGGGATACTGCCGGCCTGGGTTCAACGGCGCCGGGCCGGCCGCGGCTTCGGGCCGGACTTCACCACGAGCTGTGGATTGGGCCGGCTTGAACCAGGTGTTTACTTGCGCCCGTTCCATTTCGCGCCGCCAGGCGCTCGCTGCTTGAGGCTGATCGCCGGAGGTGCCGGCCTGCGGGCCAACCTCTGCCTTGCTTGTTGGGCGCAGTCCACCCTGGCCTTCCCGCAGCGGAAACAGGAATGAACTCATGCGCCGCCTCCCGGTTCAAGCATTGGGGCCGCCGGGGGCTTGTTGAACGCCCCACGCATGATCCAGTCCCGGTCGGCCTCGGCCGCATGAAGCCGCGACTGCTCTCGCACATAGACATCCATCGCGCCCGACTCATGGGTACGCAGGCCCTCAAGGCGGGCTTCGGCGGCAAGGCATTGCCGCAGCAGTTCCGTGCGTTCAATGTCCAGTTCCGCCAACTGCGCCTGGAGCTTCTTCATCGACGCCTGCAGTTGCGCCAGATAGAGCAATCCGGCCCGGTGCCTGGAAGAATCCAGCCGCACATGGAGTTGCTGCCCCAGCCTTGCGGACGTCTGTTGGTGCTGGCCCTCTGCAGCGTCGAATTCGGCACGCACGAAAGCCAGCTGCTGCTGTACCTGGGCGAGTTTCCCGTTCAGCGCATCGAGCTCCCACTGGGCTCGCCTGGCCAGGGGCTCCAGGGGATATTTGAATCCGCGCAGATCGCCCTTTCCAGCATTCCTGTTGCCTGTGGGGTTCATCGTGAGCCTCCCGTCCTGGCGCCCAAGGTGGCAGCGGGGAGCGCCGCGGCTTCGGCCATGAAGCTGCGCAACTGATCCAATGCGCGGGAACGGTCAAAGCCGCCGTCGCGCTGCGTCATCCATTCGCGAAGCGCCGTGTCCCGCCGCAGCGCCTGGTCCAGCAGCGGATTGGTGCCGGCTTCGTAGGCGCCGATATCCACCATTTGCCGATTGCGCTCAATCAACGAGATATGCCGGGTCACGCGGCTGACCAGCTCCCGCTCAGCGTTGTCTGTCAGGTCGGTGCGCAAGCGGCTGGTGCTCTGCAGGACGTCGATGGCGGGATATTGGCCGCCATGGGCCAGCGCGCGCGACAGCACGATATGGCCGTCCAGGATGGCGCGCAGATTGTCCGAGATGGGCTCGTTGAAGTCGTCGCCCTCCACAAGAACCGTCAGCAGCGCGGTAATGGCACCCCCTGTGTCGGAAGCGCCGAAGCGTTCGCACAGTTGCGGAAGCTCGGCAAACACCGAGGGCGTATAACCCCGGGCTGTGGGCGGCTCACCCGCCGAGAGCCCCACCTCACGGCGCGCCATCGCGAGCCGGGTGACCGAGTCCATGGTGAGCAAGACCTGCTGCCCCTGGTCCCTGAAGTATTCGGCGATGGCGACCGCCGCATGTGCAGCCCGGATCCGGGCCAGCGCGGGCTGGTCCGCGGTGGCCACCACCACAACGGAGCGGCGCAGGCCCTCGGGGCCCAACTGCTTGTCAATGAAGTCCCGAACCTCGCGCCCACGCTCACCGATCAAAGCGATCACGTTGACATCGGCTTTGACATGGCGCGCGATCATGCCGAGCAAAGTGCTCTTGCCAACGCCGCTTCCCGCAAAGATGCCCACACGCTGGCCCTGGCCGAGCGTCAGCAGGCCATCGATGGCTCGAACACCGGTTTCGAGAACACGGGAAATCGGCGGGCGTTTCATGGGATTGACGGGCGCTCCGTGCAAAGGGACGCCACGAACCGTGGCCGGCCGGGCACCGCCGTCCAAGGGTTCGCCAAAACCGTCTATCACGCGGCCGATCTGCGCGGGCCCTACGCCGAACATCGATGCCCGGCCGAGCGCAAGCACTTCTGCCCCTGCGCTGACGCCCTGAAGCGAACCGTAGGACAGCAGAGTGACGTGGCCCGCATGCAAGCCAACCACTTCAGCCAGGACGCCGGTGTTTTCTGAAGACGGCTCGTTTGCGGAGCCTTGCGCCTGCGGGCCGCGCGCCGCCAGGCGCGGGCGGATCCGGCACAGCTCGCCGACGGTGGCATCCGGCCCCTGGGCCTGGATGGCCAGACCCTGGACCTGGCGTACCCAACCTATCCGCCTGATCAATTCCAGATCCTGAAGCGCCTGCCGATAGGCGCCCAACCCCGGACCGCCGGACCGGCCGGCCAGGCGGGAATCCACGGGAACAGTGCCTGGGCCCATCACGCGGGGCGCTCCGCGCGGCGTAGCGCCCTGGTTTGAAGCAGCTGGGTTTTGAGGGCTTCGATCTGCACCTCCAGGCGGGTGTCAAGCGCTCCCTCGGATGAACGCAGCAGGCAACCGCCCATGGCGACATCCCCGTTGGCCATCCACCGGATGCGGCGGTCCTCTTGCGCCGCGATGTGCGCGGACAAAGCCACATCCTCTTTCAGCCACTGCAGGTCGTCGGGATGGACATGAATTTCGAGCGCGGCCTTGCCGCGCCAATGGGCTATCGCATTCACGACTGCCAAGCTCACCATTTCACGGGTCGTTGCTGTTTCTCCCAGCACCCTGCAGAAGGCCTCAAAGGCCAGCGACACCATGTCGTCCTCCGCGTCGTCCAGGAAGCCGCTTTTCTGCCCGGCCATCGCATCGGCAAGGCGGTTTATTTTTGCCAGCGCATGATCCAGTTTCTCCTGGCCGGCCTTGCGGCTTTCCAGCGTTTCCTGGTGTTCGAGTTCAGAACGTTCGAGCGCCTGCTTCATGCCCGCCTCATAGCCGTCCTTGCGGCCCTGGGCCAAGCCGGCCTCATAGCCGGCCTTGCGCGCTTCCTGCAGAATCTGTTCGCGGTTCGCGTCCAGCTCCTGCGGGGCCCGCTCCGCGTTCACGGGTACCGATGCCGGCATCGGTTTCTCCGCCCCGGAACGCTGCAAAGGCGGCACCGCGGAAACACGCGGTGCTCCGCGCAATTCCACAGGTGCGCCCAACACGGCGCCCCGAATGACGATATCTTCAGCGCTCACTTGAAGGCCCTCATGGGAGCGAACACGCCGGCCCAGAAACGGCGCCGCTCCCGCCACCAAAGCCCAAGACCGCTCGCTGCCTGCAAGCCCACGGCGCCCTGCACAGGGTGGGAAGCGGCAGCGTCCCGGTAACGTTGCAGCAGACGCTGCAGCAAGGCCAGCTGCAACTGGGTGGCCCGGGCATGACCGGCACGACCGGTGTTACCCGCCCCGGCCTGGCCGCCCAAGCTGTCCACCTGCAAACGCAGGGAAAGCCGCCTGTGTGTCTCCAGCGCCGCCAGCAGGGCATCTGCCCAAGGCCAGGATCTCATGGAGAGCAGGAAGGCCAACAGCGCAACCGGCTCCGGCTTGAGGATGTGCAGCAGCAGGTCCGCGCGCGCCGCGCCGAGCTCGTCCATCATGGCCTCGACTGTCAGCTTGTGGACATCAACGCCGACCCGGGCGGCAGGCACCGGGAAAACCCCATCGCCCATACGCAATTCATCAAGAAGCGTGGGGTCGGACGGTATGCCCAGGCTGCGCAGCTCCTCGAGCAGGGCTTGCAGCTCGACCGCCTCGATGGCCGGGAGTTGCTGCAACAGCCATGCGGCATCCTGCGGGGCCATCGCGTGCAATGTCAGCGCGGCTTGCCGCACGGGCGAGGATATTGCCGTGTTCATGATTTCAGTCCTGCGGACGGAGGCTCCTGCCGCATCCAGGCACGGACCTGGCGCAAGGCCGACTGCCGCTGCTCTTCGCTCATCGCGGGCTCGACGGCTCTCTTCTTTTGCAGCAGCAACCACACCAGACCGCCAAGCACGGCCAGCAACAAAGCCGCTATGCCCATGACGGGCGCGGGCATGCCGCCCTGCTCTGCGACGGAGGCGGTCGCGGGGCGGGGCAGGTCGCTTGCGGCATCGGGGACAGCCGGCAGGGCAATGGCACCGCTCTTGAGGCTCTGCACGACAACGGTGTCGCCTCGCTCGAGCGAAGCACCTACTGCCGCGGCGATGACTTTTCGCGTTTGCTCCTCATCGCCGGCATCCAGGGCTTTGCGCACCACCGCGACCACCTGTATGCGGCGGATGGAGCCCGGCTGGCTGACCACCTGCTCGACCCTTCGGCCCACCTGGTACTCTACATCCCGTTGCACGCTGCCGTTCGCAGCGGTGCCGGGACGCGCGTCCAGCGGCGCAACTGAGGCGTCGCGCACGGACTCGCGTTCGCGCACCATCACGCCGGCGGCGGGTTTGTTCTCCCGTCCGGGGGCGGAGATGACTTCTTCGGTGGTGGTGCGTATCTGGTCCATATTCAGGACAACGTCCACGCTGGCGAGCGCCTGGCCCGCACCAAAGCTTTGTTCCAGTACCAGGGCCGCCTTGCGGGCCAGGTAGTCTTCGGTTTCCTTTTTGAGGTCAAGCCGGCCTGAGCTGTTGGCGGCTGCCACGCCGGTTTCGGTGTTGGCGGCGACGCGGCTCAACGCAATGCCCTGGTGGTTGACGACGGCGACATCGGCCGGGGTCATTCCAGGCGTCGCGGAAGCGACCAGGTGCTGGATGCCAAAGACCTGCTCGGGACGCAGGTTCTGGCCCTGCTTGAGCGTCAGGGTGATGGCGGCCTTGGGCTTGCTGCCCGCCTGCTTGAACAGGCCCTGCTCCGGAAGCGCCAGGTGAACACGCACGTCGCTGACCTCCGCAAGTGAGAGGATGGTTCGCGTCAACTCGCCCTGAAGCGCCCGCTGGTAGTTGATCTTCTGGGCGAACTCGGTCATGCCGAAGTCGGTGTTGTTGAACAGCTCAAAGCCGACCACGCCTTGCAGAGGAATTTCCTTGCCCATCAATTTGATTCTTGTCGCGTGGACCTGCGTCTTGTCGACAAGAATGGTCGTGCCCCCGTCGCCCAGACGATAAGGCAATTTTTGCTTGTCGAGCTCCGCCGTCATCGCAAGCGCATCCTGTGGCTTGAGGTCCGTGAACAGCACCTGGTATTCCACCCTGAAAGCCCACCAGGCAAAAAAGACCACGGCACCCAGAAACAAGACCAGCCCACCCACCAGGAGTGCGCGAGCCGACCGGGTGAGCCCTTTCCAGAAATCGATCATTGCTTCAGCTTTCTTCTTGAAAACAGGTTTACACGGGAACAGGGCCAGGCTAGATCTGCATCTTCATGACGTCCTGGTACGCCTCAAGCAGGCGATTGCGGACTTGCATCATCAGTTGGAAGGCAATACGGCTTTCTTCCATGCGAACCATGACCTGGTGCAGGTTCTGGACATCGCCTACAGCCAGCGCCTGGAGATCGCCCTGGGTCGCCAGCAGTTGCTCATTAACCTGCTGCAGCCCCTGCGTCACCATGGCGCCAAAGGAACCCGCCCCTTGCAGGCTTTCATTCGTGGACTGGAGTGGCTGGAGCTGGGAAATGCCGAGGCTTGTTGCCGCGGCAACCGGCCCGATGATTTCGGTGCTCATCATGCGCCTCCAATCTCAAGCGCCTTCAAGGCCATGGTGCGTGCCGCGTTCATCGCCGCGACGTTGGCCTCATAGGAACGCATGGCGCTCATCAGCGTCACCATCTCGGTCGCGCTGTCCACACCGGTGTAGGCCACAAAACCTTTTTCATTGGCCAGCGGGTGCCCCGGCTCGTAGACCATGCGCGGCGGCAGGTCGGTCGGCTCGACCGATACCACGGTCGGCCCGGCAACCGAGCCGCCGCTGCCCACGCCCTGGCTGAAAAGGTCGGCGAAGGCCGGCGAGCCGGATGCGGCCATCGCAGCTGCCCGGGCTACCACGCGAAGCGGCCGGTACTGGGGGCCGTCGGCGCCCTGAATGGTATTGGCGTTGGCAAGGTTGAGCGACGCCACGTCGGCTCGCGTGCGCTCCAGGCTCATGCCGGCGGCGCTGATGGCAAAGGAATCGGAGTAATCCATGGGTACGGGTCCTGTACGCGGGGAGTGGGTTGAACTACTTCTTGCCTTCCGTCGCTGCCGACGAAAGCATGGCGAGGTGGCGCGAAAGGCCTTTCACCAGCGCCTGGTACTGGACTGCGTTTCGGGCCATGTTGCCGACCTCCACGTCCAGTTCCACGCGCGCCGGCTGGCCGTCGCTGCGAAGCACGGGCTGCGGACGCAATTTGATGTCGCCCAGCGCCGCCGCGTCGAGCCGGCCTTGTTCACGCAAAGTACGGCGCGCTTGCTCGAGCTGGCCTTCGAAGTCAAGGGCTTGCGGCACATAAGCTTCGGTGTTGGCGTTGGCGATATTGCTGGCAATGACCTGCTGCCTTGCCGCGGCTGCGTCCAGCGCAAGTGACAGCGCTGCCGTCGTGATGGATTCAATGCTGTTTGACATGAGGGTCCTTGGCGTGTCCTGGATGAAATGGCGGCACTACTGAACGACCAGTTCCGCATGCAGCGCGCCGGCGGACTTGATGGCGCGCAGGATGGAAATGATGTCTCGGGTGTTGGTTTTGAGTTTGGCGAGCGACTGGACCAGGTCGGCGACCGTTGTCTGGCCGGTCACAAAGCCAGGGCTGTTGCGCTCATCAACATCAATCCGGGTGTTGCTGACGAGGGTGGTACGCACACCGGAGCCGGCCTCCCCGATAACGAAGGGCTGCGACACGGTGTTTTGCTCGGTAATGGCGATCTTCAGGTCGCCGTGCGTGATGGCCACCTTGGCGATGCGCACATCCCCACCCGCGACGACAGTGCCGGTGCGCTCGTTGATGACCACCTTGGCACGCCGGTCGGGCTCGACCGTGACGGACTCCAGGCGCGACAGGAAGGCCACAAGGCCGGCACGCTGGTTTTCAGGTACTTCGATATCGATTCCCGAAGCATCGCGCGCCTGTGCCAGGTTGGCACCCAGCTGGGTGTTGATGGCCAATGCGATCCGATTGGCGGTTGTGTAGTCGGGCTCGGCAAGAAGAAAGGTGACCTTTGGAATGGCTGCGGCAGCAGACCCGGGCTCCACGGAGGGCCCGGCCGTGCCGACCTCGACGGTTGCGCCGTTGGGCACGGCGCCCACGGTGGGATGGTTCTTTTGCTGGACATTGCCATTGGAGTCATAGCGGTAGCCCCCCACTGACAGTTGCCCCTGTGCCAGGGCGTAGACACGGCCGTTGGCCGCTTTCAGGGGCACCTGCAGCAGGCTGCCGCCGACCAGGCTACGCGCGTCGCCTGTGGACGATACCGTGACATCCAGGGTGTCACCCGGCCGGGCAAAGCTCGGCAGCGAGGCACTGACCATGACCACGGCCACGTTACGGCTCTGGATCTGCTCGGGCGGCACACTGAGGTTGAACTGGGACATCGCATTGGACAAGGCCTGGCGCGTGGCCCGGTTGGTCGGCGAATCGCCTGTTCCCGCCAGCCCGGTCACGATGCCGGTACCCGTCAGTGCGTTGTCCCGCCATCCCTGGAGCTTGCCGAGATCCTTGATGCGGATGGGGCCCGTTTGCGCGTGTGAAACCGGCACGGCCAGACAAAGCGCGCAGCCAAGCAGCACCACCAGGAGATGAAACCGGGAGGCAGGCCTCCCCCCCGGTTTGAGCAATGAAGTAAGCGTCATCGTCAGAATCCTGTCCAGTCGAGCAATTTTCGCCACCAGGGCCGCTGGTTGCGTTCGGCGATATCGCCTTCGCCCACATAGGTGATCTTCGCGTCGGCCAGCCTTGTCGAAAGCACAACATTGCCGTCAGACACATCCACGGGCCGCACGCGCCCCTCCAACGTGACGCGTTGCGGCTCCTGGTTGACCGTGAGCGTCTGCTCACCCATCACCGCGAGATCGCCGTTGGGCAGCACCTCACGGACCGTCACCGACAGCGTGACCAGGAGGCGATTGGCGCGCTGGGTGCGGCCTCCGCCGTCAAAATCGCCGGCCACGTTGACGCCTGTCTGGGCTTTGGTTTCGCCGCGGTGGCTCAAGTCCGCCGACAGGCTGTTCTTCCTGCGGGTGTCCGTGTCCGCGCTGCTGCTGGCGCTGGAGTTTTCAAAGACCTGGACCGTCAGCACGTCACCCACGCGAAAAGCCTTGTTGTCCGCCGTGTAGGGGCGATAGGTTTTTTCATCGTAAAGACTGACGCCCTGGGCTTGCGACAAGCCTGCCCAGAAGCACAACATCAACCCCAGCGCGACAAGGCGCACGCCCCTCGGGCTTTTGAGCAGGCCACAGGCTGTACTTGAAAAGAAAAGAATCATGGGTACATCTCCACACGGCCGGGGCCGGCAACCCGGGCCAGCACACTGGACGCGGCATTGACGGGTTTGACTTGAACCATCTGGCCGGTACGGCCATCCTGCAGCACTTCGGCGCGGCTTTGCACATTCAAACCGGCCTGGCGGGCCTCGAGCACGGCCCAGCTCCCACGCACGACGTCGGGAATGGCTTCGGTATGCGCCGCCGTCAAGGCTTCGCCAGCATGAATCGGGCGGCGCATACGCTGGCCGTCTGAAAAATTGCGCGCCGGGCCTTTGCTTGAAGCCGCGGCTACCGCCATGTTTTTCTCACGCACTTCCACGTCGCCCGGCAGAAGGGATGCGCCCACGGGGATGTCACGCGCTGCCACAACCACCGGCCCATAGACTGCGACTTCAAAAACGACCGCCACCGATCGCTGGACCCTGCCGGCAGTGCCAATATCAACCCAGACGGTCATCCTCGGCGCCAGCGCCGCCGCTCCCAGGGGACGAGGAGTCAACTCGACCGATTCATCTGCAACGGCGAGATCTGGCGGCACTGTCACCGGCTGCAGCTCAATGCGGGTGCCGGCGGGCAGTTGCTCACCCAGTTGCCGCCGCAGGGCCCTGTCGGCGCGCGCCAGAATATCGTCGCCTGGGATGTCGCGGCTGCGCAGGCTGATGTCGGTAAATGCGGCGCCTTGCCAGGCAATCTGGTTCCCCTGGAGACCTGCGTGGCTTCGTATCCAGCGCGCAAGAACTTCCCGTTCGAGGACGAAAGACTGGCCGGCGCGTGGGGCGCGGCCCAAGGGCAAATCCATCAGGCGCCGCAAGAGCACAGGGTCCTGGCTGCCAAGGCTGGCAACGTCACCCAGGCGCACGTCGCTCCGGCCGACCTGGACACGGTCCGGCAAGCTGATGCGTGCCAGGCTTGCGGCCACCTGCGCCTGGACGGGCCGCGCGAAAAAGCCCAGCAGCAGCAGGCACAGGCCTGCCATCGCGGCACCGCCAGGCAAGACCGGGAAACGGAAAGCGGGCATGCGCATGTTCTATCGACGCAGCGCATTGACCATGCCGAGCATCTCATCGGACGCCTGCACGACCTTGACGCTGGCTTCATAAGCGCGCTGCGCGATCATGAGGTTCACCATTTCGTCGACCAGCTTGACATTGGAGCCTTCCAGAAATCCCTGGGCCAAGCGGCCCAGGCCTGCTTCGCTCGGCTTGCCGACAACAGGATCGCCAGCGGCCTCGGCGGGCCGGTACAGGTTGTCTCCTTGCGCCAGCAAGGCTTGGGGATTGGAGAACCTCACCAGGTCGATTTGCCCGATATTCACGGGCGTTGCCTGGTTGGCCAGGCGCACGCGCACAGTGCCGTCCGGATCGATCAGCAAGGCCTGGGCATTGTCGGGAACATTCAAGCCGGGCTTGAGCGCATAGCCGGCCTGGGTCGCCAGCAATCCGTCCTTGTTGACCCTCAGCGTGCCGCCGCGCGCATAGGCCTGCGAGCCGTCCGGCATGGTCACCTCCAGGAACCCGTCGCCTTCGATCGCGACGTCGAAGGCGGACTCCGTCTTCTTGAGGTCGCCCATGTCGAAAAGCTTGGACATGCCGCCGATGCCGACGCCCCCGCCCACCCTGGCCGCCGCATCCATCAAGCCGGTGGGCATGCCACCGTTGGCCGAGGGCAGCGGCGCGGCCGAGCGCGTCACGAGATCAGAGAATGTCAGCCTGCCCTTCTTGAAGCCGGTGGTGTTGACGTTGGCCAGGTTATTGGCAATCGTGTCCACATTCATCTGCTGGGCCTGCATTCCGGTCGCACCGATATAGAGCGAATCGAACATAAAAACTCCTCTGGTTGGCGTGTACTAAAAAAGAAATCAGGCAAGATCGCCAAGTTTTCGAATGGCGGTTCCCATCATTTCGTCATAACCCGTGGCGACTTTCTGCATGGACTCGAAATGCCGCATGGTCTGCATCAGCTGCACCATTTCCTGCATGGAGGAGACATTGGAGTTTTCGAGAAAACCCTGGCGCACCTGGATGTCCACGTCATTCATCATGGCGGCCGGGCCCTCTGAAGCGAGCAAGCCCTCCCCGAGATGCTGCATGGCCTGCGGCGTTTCAAAATGCATGACCTTGAGTTGGCCGACCGGTTCTTGCGCCGCGGAACGGTTGGCCGCAAAGCCGCCGGCCCCGGACTTGGGCCCCTCAAAGACAAAGCCGCGGGAATCAATCGACGGATTGGGCGTGGTCAAAAAGATGGCGCCGCCTTTGCCCATCACGGGATAGCCCTGGGCATTCACGAGCCTGCCCTGCCCGTCCAGGTGAAAAGACCCCTGCCGGGTGTAGGCCGGACCGGAAGCCGTGGCAACTTCAAAAAACCCGTCTCCGTCCAGCGCCAGATCCAGGCTCTGGTTCGTGGACTTGAGTGTGCCGGGGCGAGAATCCGTCTGCGTTCTCAGCGTGCCCCCCGTCACGTCCGCCGAGGCGGACAAGGCATCAAACTGCGCGGTAAAGGAAGCGCCGAGCTGCGAATAGGGGGTGGGCCGGACCGAGACCACCTCCCGCTTGTAGCCCATGGTCAAGGCATTGGCCAGGTTCGTGCCGACTTTTTCAAGGCGGACGCTGTCCTGGTGCATGCTTTGCAAGGCGACCGAGAGGATGTTGCTCATGATGGGGTTGGGTTAATAGGTGAAAAAGGCCTGGATTGATCAAAAGCTCACCACGCCGTAGGACTTGAGTTCGATGTTGTGCGGGATCTCGGCCATGGACAGCACACGCAAATGCGGCATCACCCGCTCGGACAGCGCACGCACGTGCCTGCGGAGTTCGGGAGAACACAGCAGCACCGGCAGCAGGTTGCTCTTCATCATCTTTTCCGCCTGCTGCACCAGCTTGCCGATAAATTTTTCGGCCATTTGCGGCTCCAGAACAAACTGGCCGGCGGCTTGGCCCGAGCCTTCCGCGCGCGAATTCTGCACGCTCTGGATGAACCGGCTTTCAATCGCCGGATCAAGCGTGAGTACATGCAGCGCATTGGCCTCCCCCAGCAAGCCCTGGCATATCGCCGAGCCCAGCCGATGGCGCACGACCTCCGTCAGGTAACCGGTTTCCTTGGATTGCCGCCCTGCATCCGCAAGGGTTTCCAGGATGGCCTCCATGTGCCGTATCGAAACTTTTTCCCTGAGCAGGTTCTGCAGGACTTTTTGCACATCGCTGATCGAAAGAACCGTGGGCACAAGTTCTTCGACCAAACCTGGCTGGTTCTGCCGCACCCTGGCCAGCAGGCGATCAGTTTCGGCTCGCGTCAACAAGGTGGCGGATTCGCGCCGCAAGACCTCCGTCAGGTGCGTCATGAAGACGCTGGAAGCGTCGACCAGCGTAAAGCGCGCACGGGTGGCGGCATCCCGCTGGGACTCTTCTATCCAGATGGCGGGCAAGCCATAAGTAGGGTCTTTCGTGACCTCTCCGGCAATGGCTGTCACGTCACCCTGGGGGTGAATGGCGAGCAACCGGTCGGCACGAACTTCACCTTTGGCGCTCAGGGCGCCGTCCAGGTGGATTTCATAGCGGTCGGGCCCGAGGCGAGGTGCATCCTTGAAGCGTATGCGCGGCAGGACAAGCCCCAGCTCCTGGGCATGCTGGTGGCGAAAGGTCGCAATTCGTTCGAGGAAGGCGCCGCCCTTGTCATTCACCAGCGGAACCCAGCGGGAACCCACCTGGACCTCTATGGGTTCAACCGCCAAGTGCGCATAGGGATCGGTTTTTCCGCCCGCACCGTCGGCCTCGGCCGGATCGCCACCCGGGCCCGCCTCCTGCGGCGCGGCATCTGTTTTTGCATGCGAACTGCGATACACCATCCAGGCGGCCAACCCGCAAAGGACTAATAGCAGGAGCGTGGGAATCGCCGGAATGCCGGGCAGCACCAAGAGGCCGGCCAGGGCCGCAGCCACCAGCAACAGCGTTTTGGGAAACGAGGTGATCTGCCGCAAAGCCTCTTTGCTCAGGTGAGCATCCGATGCTGACCGGGTGACGATAATTCCGGTGCCCAATGCAATGACCAGTGCCGGCACCTGGGTCACGATTCCATCGCCAATGGTCAGCAAGGTATAGGTCTTGAGCGCATCACCCCATGGCAGGCCGCGCTGCATGACGCCGATCAGCAAGCCGCCCACGATGTTGATGAGCAATATCAAAATGCCGGCGATCGCATCGCCTTTGACGAATTTGCTTGCGCCGTCCATGGCTCCGTAGAAGGCCGCCTCCTTCTCGATATTCTTGCGGCGGCGCTGCGCTTCGGCCTGGTCAATGAATCCCATGTTCAGGTCGGCGTCCACGCTCATCTGCGCGCCGGGCATGCTGTCCAGGGTGAACCGGGCAGCCACTTCGGAAACGCGCTGGGCGCCGCTGGTGATCACGACGTACTGGACGACGATCAGAATCAGGAAAATGATCAGGCCTATGACGTAGTTCCCGCCGACGACATAGGAACCCACGGCGGCAATCACCCGGCCGGCGTCGCCGTCTGAAAGGATCAGGCGCGTGGCGGCAACGTTCAACGACAACCGGAACAAGGTGGCGATCAGCAACAGCGAGGGGAAAGTCGAAAATTCGACGGGCCGCGCCATATAGAACGTCAGCATCAGGATCAAAAACGCAAAGCTGAAATTCAGCAGGATCAGGAAGTCCAGCAATGGGCTCGGAATGGGCGCGAACAGCACCACCAGAACGCCCAGCACCAGCAGCACCATCAAGATGTCGCTGTGCTTGGCCAGGAAACCCTGCAGAAATTTCATGCCGCAGCCATCCCTTGCCGGCGTTCGCGCATGGCGAAGACCCAGACAATGATTCGGGCAACCTCGGCATACATGGACTGGGGCACATGCTGCTCCACGGCCAGTTCGCGAAACAGCCTGCGGGCCAGCGCGGGGTTTTGCACGATGGGGATGTTGTTCTCGCTCGCGATTTTTCTCATGACCCCTGCCACCTGGCCCGCGCCCTTGGCCACCATTTGCGGGGACGACATTTCCCCGTGCCTGTAGCGCAGGGCCACCGCGACATGGGTCGGATTGGTCAATAGCACATCGGCATTTTTTGTGTTGCGCACCGTCAATGTTCGTTTCAAGGCCTCGCGGCGCAGTTCCCTGAGCCGTGCACGGATCCTGGGGTCACCTTCCCGGTTCTTCGACTCATCCTTAAGCTCCCTGCGGCTCATCTTCATTTTTTTGGAGAACTCGCGCCGCGTGTACATCCAGTCCACGGCGGCGATCAAGGCCAGGATCAAAGCCATCTTCATGCTCAGCGAAGCCGCATCCTGCAGCAAAGTGCGCAGGTATGCCAGGGGCGACAGGCTGGCCACGCCAAAAAAATGAGGAGCCAGGCTCTTCAATGCGTAGTAGGAAACACCAGCGAGAAGCACCAACTTGACACAGGCCCTGGCTGCATCAAACAGGGTACGCATCGAGAACACCTTCTTGAAGCCATTGACCGGGTTGAGCCTGTCGAAGTCCGCCTTGATGGGATCTGTCGTGAACATCGGACCCGTCTGTACGAGGTTGGCAAGTACGGCAGCCAGCATGATGGTGGCGAAAAAAGGCAGCAGCTGAGCCATTGCAGCTACGGCCATGCGGGATGCCAGCGGCCAAAGCGCTCCGCCATCGGCATCCAGCCCCGCCATGCGAAGCAACAGGCTCTGGTCGAAGATGAACTGCTCCCTGACGCTGTCCCACCCCTTCCAGGTCAGGTAGACAGCGGCGACTGTCCACACCAACGCTGAAATGGTTTCCGCGCTTTTGGCGACCTGCCCCTTTTCTTGTGCTTTGAGCAGTTTGTAGGGGGTCGCGGCCTCATTGCGATCAAGGTCCTGCTCATCGGCCATGGATAACCTCCGGCACGGTACCCTGCGGCGCATCCACGGTCAATATGGAATCCCAGGTCGTATAAATCCCGCGGTAGACCCGCGTCATGACGCCGCCTATGCCGGCAAACCACAGGGACAGCGTGACCAGCCCGACAATGATCTTTACCGGAATGCCGATGGCGAACATATTCATTTGCGGCAGGTTGCGAGCAACGACACCCAGCGCCATCTCAACCATAAAAAGGCAAAAAACGACAGGCGCCACCAAGGCGAATCCCAAGGCGAACAAAGCGCTCACCTGCTTGGCCATGGCCGGCAAGCCGTAAGCTACGGACCATTGGGCCGCTACCGGGAAACGCTCAACACTGAACGCGATGCCGCGTAGCAAGGCATGGTGCCCCGCCAGCAAAAAAAACAGCAGGACGGCAAAGGTGTTGAATGCGGAGGTCAGGACAGGCACCTGCCGCCGTGTGACGGGATCGAACACCTGCGCAATGCCGAATCCGATCTGGATGTCGAGAAGCCGCCCGGCGATGTCAAAGGCCGCAAACGCCAATAGCACGCCGAGACCAAGCGTCGCGCCCAGCGCCAGCTCAGCCAGCGCGGAGGTAAACATCAAAGCAGGGTCAACAGTCTGGCCGCTTGCCGCCGGTAAAAACCCCAGCGCCACAATGAACGACAACGAGAGCAGCAATAAAACCCGCACAGTCGTCGGAATTGGCATGGCGTAAAAGACAGGCGTCAGGATAAAAACGCCAGCAACCCGTATGGAGAGCAGGATCACTGCCGGCAAGGGCGGCAACGCCCATTTCTGGGAAGCCCAGGACCAACCGGCTCCAAGTTCAGCAATCACGCCTGGTAGCCTGAGCTAGAACATGGCAGGAATACCTGCCCACAGCTGAGTAAAGTAAGCGCTGAGCTTGCGCAGCATCCAGGGACCAAAAACAACAAGCGCAATACCCGCCGTCATCAGCTTGGGCACGAACGTCAGGGACATCTCCTGCACCTGGGTCACCACTTGAACAATGCTGATCAGCAAGCCCGTGAGCATCGTGAACCCAAGCACGGGCAGGCACACCAGAAAGCCCATCCAGAAAAGGTCGGACATCATCTTCAAAGCCAGATCAGCGTGCATTTGTTGTTGTGTGCTTTCGCACTCCCATTCGACATCGTTTCCCGAGTCCCCTGTCGCACTCCAAAGGCTTTGATTCTTGTCGCCTTTTTTTACATTGCGAATGCGACGAAATGTTAATTCAAATAACCATGTCGATTCCAACGCTTACAAAATATCGCCGCGCACTTCACGTTTCTCCTCTATTTGGAGGAGGTGTGAATATTCACGCTCCGCACACTCGAGTCGTGGCGGCTGACGTGAAATCGAAGAACCGCCAGGGCAGGCAAATAACAACGAGGCAAAAGAAAAGGCCGCGACTGGATCCAGTCAACGGCCTTGATGGTGATGGTGGTGGAGCTGGGGGGATTTGAACCCCCGTCCGCAAGCCTTGTTCGGGCAGATCTACATGTTTAGCGGTCTGTTTTAGGTCTCGCCACCTGTGTCGCGCAGTCGCACGCTACACAGGACGCCAGCACCCTATTTTCTCGCCCCGGGTTAAGGTACCCAGCCCGGAGCCAGCCGATGAAATTATCTTTACAGCCGGGAGCGTTTAACTTGCGCTAAACACCC
>Ga0102589_1001385_pt1 | contig 33675 bp, 30 predicted proteins | sample AraplaMF_Col_mLB_FD_76858 | JGI IMG/M metagenome (GOLD analysis project Ga0102589, IMG submission 76858) | Arabidopsis root microbial communities from the University of North Carolina, USA - plate scrape MF_Col_mLB | ecosystem: Host-associated > Plants > Roots > Endosphere | place: USA...
GAAACCTACCCGACCTATCATGACGCCAATGTGCAGAAGGTGCTGATCAACGGGGTGAAGTGGGCCTATAACCCTGAGGGCGCATTGAAGAGCATCACCGATGCTCCGAATGTACCGGTAGAAAAGGCACTGGAGCCGATCGTCGAACGCGGCCCGAGATTGCACCAGGCCGGCCAAGCCGGTTACCGCTGAGGAGAATAGAAATGCGTCTACTCGTTCTTGGTACGGGCATGATGGCCAAAAGCCAGGTTGCCGGCTTCCTCGCGATCGATGGTGTCGAAGTGGTCGGCGCCGTCGATACGGACCGGACTCGGCTTGATGAATTCGCCGATCATTTCAACATCGAAAAACGCTTCGGCACGCTCGACGAGGCGATCGCCTGGGGGAGATTCGATGCTGCCACAAACGTCACGCCCGACCGCGTTCACCACGCGACGAGCCTTGCGCTGATTGCGGCCGGCAAACACGTCTTCTGCGAAAAACCACTAGCAGAAAACTATGCACACGCCCTGGAAATGACGGAAGCCGCGGAGGCGGCCGGCGTCATCAACATGGTCAACCTCACCTATCGCAATGTCGCGCCGCTGCAGCGCGCCCGCGAGATGGTGCTCGCCGGTGAGCTAGGGACGATCAAGCATGTGGAAGCCTCTTACCTGCAGAGCTGGCTGGTGTCGCGCGCCTGGGGCGACTGGCGCACGGAGTCGCGCTGGCTATGGCGCTTGTCCACCGGTCATGGCTCGAACGGCGTGCTCGGAGACGTTGGTATCCATATCCTCGATTTCGCCGCCTATGGCGCGGCGACCGACATCGATCACGTCTTTGCGCGGCTCAAAACCTTCAACAAGGCGCCGGGCGGACAGATCGGCGAATATATGCTCGATGCCAACGACAGTTTCACCATGTCGGTGGATTTCGCCAATGGTGCGCTCGGCGTCATCCATGCGACACGCTGGGCGACCGGTCACCTGAACGAGCTGAAGCTGCGCATCTATGGCGAAAAAGGCAGCCTTGAAGTCATCCACCGTCCCAATGGTTCAGATCTCCGCGGCTGCTTTGGCGAAGATATCGAAAGCGCCACCTGGCGTGATATCGAAGTGCCGCCGGTGCTGACCAATTATCAGCGCTTTGCCGAAGCGGTTAGAACCGGCAAGCAGGATGATCCCACCTTCCGCCACGCCGCCAATCTGCAGAAGGTCATCGACCTCGCGATCGTGTCGGAGAAAGAACGTCGGGAGTTCAATCTGCTGGCCGCTGACACCCCGGAGAGCACGGTCGGCGGCCAGGAGCCGGAAAGCAAGGGCAACGACCAGGGACCGGCATTGGCACTCGTCGTATGACGGCTTCGTAAAATATCGAAGGCCCGAATGATCGGGCCTTCTTTGAACAGCCAGAGGTCGCTCTGCTTATTGCACAACCGGCAGCTAGGCGGCCTTCCCAGGCGCACTGACGCCCCGATAGGCGATGAGATCCTCGATGGTGATCAGATGGAGGCCGTGTCGTTCGGCAAACTGCTCAAGCTCGGGCAGACGCGCCATCGTACCATCATCATTGGCCACTTCGCAGATGACACCCGATGGCGACAGGCCGGCAAGCCTTGCGAGATCGACAGCCGCCTCGGTATGACCGGGACGAGAAAGCACGCCGTTCGGATGCGCACGCAACGGGAAGATATGGCCGGGCCGGGCAAAATCCTCGGGGCGGGAAGTCTCGGCAATGAGTGCGCGAACCGTCGCGGCGCGGTCAGCCGCCGAAATTCCGGTCGTCGTTTCAGGGATATAGTCAACCGAGACGGTGAACGCCGTCTTCAGGAGTTCGGTATTGTTGGGGACCATCTGCGGGATCTGCAGTTCGTCCAGCCGCTCGCCTTCCATGGCCACACAGATGAGGCCACGCGCATAATTCATCATGAAGGCGATCGCCTGCGGGGTGATCGCTTCCGATGCAATGACGAGGTCGCCCTCGTTTTCCCGATCGCGATCGTCGACGACGACCACGATTTCGCCCCGCGCAATCGCGGCGATCGCATCTTCGATTTTGGAAATTGCCATTTCTCTGCCTTTCAAGGGTTAGCCGCGTGAGCGGCATTCATGGCCTATCAAAAGCCACCATTTTCCCTTGGGCGAACAAGCATATGAAACGCCGCATACCGAGCGGCGTCCTCTGCGTTGCTCTCTTCCATCCGGACTGTGACCGTCGGCTCCGGCATCTCACCGGATCTGCTGACCCTTCGCTTTCGCGAAGGCGCTCGCGGGCTCCGAGTTGCCTCGATACCGCCGGTGGGGAATTGCACCCCGCCCTGAGAACATTGCTTATGTAAATGACGAATGGTTGGTTCTGCAAGAGGTTGAATACAGATCATCTCGCGAGATTTGCCTCTCGGTGATGAAAGCACCGTTTCCTATTATCGAACGGCGCTAGGACATGATCAGCCCGCCATCGACATTGATGGTCTGGCCGGTGATATAGGCCGCGTCATCGCTTGCAAGAAAGGTGACAAGACCAGCGACGTCTTCGCCCGATCCGGCGCGCTTCATCGGGATGCCTTCGACCCATTCTTTCATCAGTTCGCCAGGACCGTAATTGCCGAGCAGCTTGCCCCATGCCTGGTCGTTATAGGCCCACATGTCGGTTTCGATGATGCCTGGGCAGAAGGCGTTGACGGTGATGCCATCAGTTGCGACTTCCTTGGCAAGGCTCTGGGTGATGCCGACGACGCCCATCTTCGAGGCAGCATAATGCGGCGTATAGATGAAGCCGTCGCGTGCCTGTCCGGACGCCGTGTTGATGATGCGTCCGCCGCGAGCATGTTTGCGCATGCGGGCAATCGCTTCTTGGGCGCAGAGGAACACGCCCTTGGTATTGACGGCCATGACCTTGTCCCACTCGCCCTCGGTCATATCCTCGATACGGGCGATGGTGATGACGCCAGCATTCTGGATGGAGATATCAACAGCGCCGAAGACTTCTTCGGCTACATCATAGAGAGCCTTGACGCTTGCCTTGTCGGTGACATCGCCAACAAAGGAGATTGCCTTTCCGCCATCGGCCTTGATCTGCTCGGCAACACCATGCACGCTTTCCTCATTGGCGGAGACCACGAGATTGGCGCCCTCGCGCGCGAAGCGTTTGGCGATCGCCGCGCCGATGCCGCGGCTTGCGCCGGTAATGACCACGGTCTTGTTTTCAAAGCGTTGCATTCTCTTTTCCTTTCAGGGATGACGACGTCAGCGCGCCGATCTGCAAACCGACGACACTTGCCTCGTCACCCAGATTTCAAACGGCTGCGGAAATAATCCCGGCAAATTCCGAGGCCTTCAGCGAAGCGCCACCGACCAACGCTCCGTCCACGTTGCGAAGCCCGAAAATCACCTCGGCATTGGATGCCTTGACCGAGCCGCCATAGAGGATCCTGACCGAATGGCCATCCTTGCCCAGCCGCTCTTCGAGCATCTGGCGGATCGCGGCATGGATCTCCTCAATCTGTTCATTGGTCGGCACCAAGCCGGTTCCTATCGCCCATACCGGCTCATAGGCGATGACGAGGTTCGCGCTCGTCGCTCCCGCGGGAACGGATTCTCTGAACTGCTCGCCAACCACTTCGATTGCCCGTCCTTCGTCGCGCTCATGTCGCGTTTCACCGACACAGACGATCGCGATCAAGCCTGCCCGATGAGCGGCAACCGCCTTTGCGAGGACGATCTCATCATCTTCGCCATGAGACACACGGCGCTCGGAATGGCCGAGGATGACATAACGCGCGCCGATATCGGCCAGCATTTCGGCAGAGATCTCGCCGGTATGGGCGCCTGACTGCTGTGCATGACAATCCTGCGCGCCGATGACCAGCTTCGAATCCTTGGCCCGCTCCGCTGCGCGATCGATCAGCGTGAAGGGCGGGCAGACGACGATATCGCACGTCGCACTGCCCGCTAGTCCCTTCAGCGCCTCGATCTCAGCTTGGGAGGAAATGAGACCGTTCATTTTCCAATTGCCTGCGATCAGCTTGCGCATGGCATCACCAGCAGCAGAAGCCGCCGTCGACGAGCAGATCGACGCCCGTCACGAAGCTTGCGGCATTCGACAGCAGGAAGACGGCTGGACCGACCATCTCGTCGACACTAGCCATGCGCTGCATGGGCGTCTGCTCTTCGAAGAGTTTCGTCTGATGCACCATCTCCGGCCGGGTGTTCATCGGCGTGGCGGTATAGCCTGGCGAAATCGTATTGACGCGGATGCCGCGCCCAACCCACTCCATGGCGAACGACTTGGACATATGGATCACGCCGGCCTTGGAGGCATTGTAATGCGCCTGGCTGAGACCGCGGTTGACGATGACGCCCGACATGGAGGCAATGTTGACGATGGAGCCGCGGCCGTTTTTCAGCATGGTGCGCGCTTCCGCCTGGCAAGATAGGAAGACGCCCTTCAGGTTGATGTCCATCAGCGTCTGATACTGGTCCTCTTCCATTTCCTCCGCGGGATTGGCATTGGCGATCCCGGCGGCATTGACAGCAAGCGAGAGAGTGCCGAGGTCGGTTTCAGTGCGGGCGACAGCGTCCGCCAGGGACGACTTGCTGGTGACGTCGGCAGCGATTTCGATCGAACGGCGGCCGGCAGCCCGGATATGGCTGGCGGTATTGGCAAGACCGTCATCGCTGCGGCGATCGAGCAGCGCCACGTCGGCGCCGCACTGGGCAAGACCGATCGCGATCCTTTGCCCGATACCGCTGCCGGCGCCGGTCACGATGGCAACCTGGCCGCTGAGATCAAATAGTTTCGGTGCGTTGAGAGAGATGTCGGACACCGCTCTTCCTTTCTGTCTTTGCCTAGATTGTCGCCAGTTCCATGACGGAGACGTCGTTTGCCTCGTCACGCTTCAGAATGCCTGCCTGCTTGCCCTGCGCCAGCACGAGAATGCGGTTCGATACGCCGAGGACTTCCTCGAGATCGGAGCTCACGACAACGACGGCAACACCCTGTTTGGCGAGGTTGACGATGATGTCGTAGATGCCGGCGCGGGCGCCGACATCGATGCCGCGCGTCGGCTCGTCCAGCACCACGACCTTTGGATCCCGCATCAGCCATTTGGCGATGACGACCTTCTGCTGGTTGCCGCCTGAAAGATCGGAGGCGAATTGCTCCGCACGCCCCTTGACGCCGAATTTCGCCACTGCCTTTTCGGCGAAGACATGCTTCATGCCCTCAGTGATCCAGCGCCCGCCGAGCTTGTCGAGATTGGCGTAGATGATGTTCTCGCTGATCTTGTGCGCGACGACGAGGCCCTGATCCTTACGGTCTTCCGGAACCATCACGATGCCCCTGGCGATCGCATCCGCCGGGCTGCGCAGCTTCAAAGGCTGGCCCTCCAGCCTGACCGAGCCGGCGCTGATCGGATCGGCCCCGGAAATGGCACGCACAAGCTCGGTGCGGCCGGCGCCGACGAGACCGGCAATGCCGAGGATTTCGCCCGCATGGACGGCGAAGCTCACATCGCGGAAGGAATCGTCCGGCGACGTCAGACCGGACACTTCAAGGACGGGTCGGCTGGTCGGCTCGGGAAGAGGCGGAAACATGCGATCGAGCGAGCGGCCGACCATGCTTTCGACAATCGTGCGCACCGGTGTCGAGCTGTCGGCAAATTCGTGGACGCGCTCCCCGTCGCGAAGCACGACGATCCGGTCGGTGATCTTCTTGATCTCTTCCATGCGGTGGGAAATGTAGATGATGCCCACGCCCTCGGAGCGGAGCTTGCGGACCTGTTCGAACAAAGCCTCCGTCTCCGCTCCGCCAAGAGCTGCGGTCGGCTCGTCGAGGATCAGGAGCTTGGCGTTCAGCGCCAGCGCCTTGGCGATCTCGATGAGCTGCTGATTGGCGGTCGAGAGGCCGGCGACCTTTCGGGTCGCGGGAATGTGGAGATTCAGCCGTGCGAGTTGTTCTTGGGCGCGGCGAACCATCTGGGCGCGATCGACGACGCCATTCTTCATCGGCCATCGGCCGATGAAGACATTTTCAGCGATGGAAAGATGCGGCAAAAGCTGCAGTTCCTGATGGATCAGCACGACGCCTTTGTCGATCGCTTCGCGTGGAGCGGCCGGGGCATAAGGCTGCCCCAGCCATGTCATCGTGCCCTCGGATGGTGTGCGCGATCCGGCAATAATGCCTGACAGCGTCGACTTGCCTGCGCCGTTTTCACCGAGAAGTGCCACCACCTCGCCGGGATAGACGTCCAGGTCAACATTCTTCAGAACCTGGAGCGGTCCGTAGCGCTTGGATATGCCCCTCAGGGATAAAACCGGCTCGGTCACAGCACACCTCCTCGATATTTCGGCTGATTAGGGATGGTTGGCGATGAAGCCTGCCACGTTTTCCTTGGTCGTCAGCGTGGCATCCATCAGCTGGACCGGCGGCACCTTTTCCTTGGCAGCGAGCTTGACCGCGTTCTCCACCGCATCGCGGCCCATCTTCTGCGTCTGTTGTGTCGCCGTCACGTCGAACACACCCTTGCTGAGGGCTTCGAGTGCAGCGGTATCGCCATCAAAACCACCCACCACGATCTTTTGCGAGGGATTAGCGACCTTGATCGCCTGGGCCGCGCCGAGCGCCAGTCCATCTGCCTGGGCAAAGACGATCGAGACATCCGAATTCGACTGGAGCATGTTCTGCATGATCTGGAAGCCCTCGTCCTGGCTCCACATGTTGGAATATTGCTCGGCGACGACGCTCACGTCCGGATAGGCCTTCAGGGATTCCTGGCACCCCTTGGTGCGGTCCAGTTCAGGCGTGGTGCCCTTCTGGCCATGGATGATGACCATCTTGCCCTTGCCGCCGGCTTCCTTGAGGATGTAGTCGCAAACCGCCTTGGCGGAGGCGACGGAATCGGTCGCCAGGAACGTATCGCCCGGAGCGCCTTCAGCATTGCGGTCGACGTTGACGACCGGAATGCCGGCCTGTTTTGCGAGCTTGACCGGCACACTGGCTGCAGCAGCGCCTGCCGGGATGTAGATCAGGGCGTCGATATCCTGGGTCAGCAGGTCCTGGATCTGGTTGACCTGGGTCGGGCCATCGCCCTTGGCGTCGACGGTGACGACCTCGATGCCGCGCTTCTTGGCTTCAGCTTCGACGGACTGCTTGATCTGGTTGAAGAAGTTTGCCTGCAAATTGGCGACGGCAAGGCCAAGTTTCTTGACTTCGGCCGCCTGGACGGATCCGAGGCCGAGGCCAAGCAGGGCGGCAGACGCGAGCAGAGTGCGCGCAAATTTCATGTCAGTTCCTCCGTTGTTAGTGAACCCTCGGGTATCCTCCCCCTCGGGCAATAGCTCCGCTCCAAACCTTTCGGAGAGGAATTTCTTGCGGCCCGCACCATCTGCGGGCCGAATGATCAGGCTGCCCGCCGCTTGCGGATCGTTTCCGCACCGACCGCGAGAACGATGACGACGCCGATGATGACCTGCTGCAGGAAGGGCGAGACGTTGAGCAGATTGAGGCCGTTGCGCAGAACGCCGATGATCAGGACGCCGATAAGTGTCCCACCAATTCCGCCTGCGCCTCCCGACAGAGACGTTCCGCCGATGACGACGGCCGCAATCGTGTCCAGCTCGTAGCCAAAACCGCTGGACGGCTGAACCGAGTCCAGACGGGCGGCAAGAACGATACCGGCAAGACCTGCAAGCGCGGCACTCGCCACATATACAAGAATAGTCACAAGCTGGACGTTGATGCCGGCAAGACGAGCAACTTCGGGATTGCCGCCGACTGCATAGAGCATGCGTCCTTCTGCGCGGAAGTGCAGGAAAACCCAGGCAGCGGCGACGACAGTCAGCATCAGGAAGACGGTTGCGGTCAGGACGCCGAAATGGCGGTCGATGGCCAGCATCATGAACCAGTCGGGGAAGCCGACGATCTGCTGGCCATCGGTGATCATGTTGGCCACACCGCGCGCAGCCGACATCATCGCAAGCGTCGCGATAAAGGCAGGCACCCTGAACCAGGTAACCATGATACCGACGATCAGGCCGCTGATCATCGAGGCAATGAGCGCCAACACGATCCCGACGCCGAGCGGCAGGCCGGCGATATTCGCCGTCCAGCCCATCACCATCATCGCAAGCGCCAGAACCGAACCAACCGAGAGATCGATGCCGCCGATCAGGATCACGAAGGTCATGCCAACAGCCATGATCCCGAGCACGGTGATCTGGTCGAGAATGTTCAGACCATTGCGGACAGAGAGAAATGCATCAGTGCTGAAGGTCAGGAAAAGGCAGAGCAGAAGCAGTCCGATCAGCGGGCCGGTTGCTCCCGTGAGCTTGCTGACGAACGTGCCGGACGGACGGCTCTGCTCATTCACGTCGATCGCCACCATCATTCCTCCCTGAAGATTAAGGCCGGCGGCCAGTATTTCATCAAGCTAGAATAAATATTCATGCCTGCTGGAAAATTCATTAACAACTTGCCTAAGTGCTGTCAACCAGCTTTTGGGGTGATGACTAGCGCAGAATGATTAACAGGGGGCTTGACTAAGTTAGCGCCTGTGCAAAAATATAACCGCATGCATATTTATTCACGAGAGGAAACGATGCAGCCTTCCGAACTTGAACGTGTTGCTCGCCAGATCCGTCTGCGCGACCTCCAGGCCGTATACGAGGCGGGCGCCGGCCATATCGGTGGCGAGATGTCGGTGATCGATCTCCTCACCGCGCTGTACTTCCGCGTGCTGCGCGTCTGGCCCGACCAGCCAAAGCATCCCGATCGCGACAGGTTCGTGCTTTCGAAGGGCCATACGGCCTGCGCGCTCTATGTCGCGCTCGCCAAGCGCGGCTTCATTCCGGAAGAGGAAATCTCGACCTTCCTGAAACCGCATTCCCGCCTGAACGGCCATCCGAACTGTAACAAGGTGCCGGGCGTCGAAACGAATACCGGCCCGCTTGGACACGGGCTGCCGGTCGCTGTCGGCATGGCGAAGGCGGCAAAACTCTCGGGCGCGAAATACCATACCTATGTCATCACCGGTGACGGCGAGATGCAGGAAGGGTCCAACTGGGAGGCCATCATGGCGGCATATCAGTTCCGCCTCGACAATCTGACGCTGATCATCGACCACAACAGATTCCAGCAGGGTGCATCCCTCGCGGACACCAACGATCTCGCCCCGCTTCGCCCGAAGCTCGAGGCCTTCGGCTGGGAGGTCAGCGAAATCAATGGCAATGACATGCACGCGATCGTGCCCGCTCTCGAGCATCGCAGTGACCGCCCGCATTGCATCGTCGCGCACACCAATAAGGGCCATGGCATCTCGTTCATGCAGGATCGCGTCGACTGGCACCACAAGGTTCCGAGCAAGGAACAGTATGAAACCGCATTGGCAGAACTGTCGGAGGCACTCTAATGAACGCGCCCGTAAACCCACCGAAGCTCTATGATTGCCGCGATGCCTTTGCCGCGACGCTCGAACGGCTGGCGACCGAGAATGAAACCATCGTTGCCGTCTGCAACGACTCGGTTGGCTCCTCCAAGCTCGGCGGCTTCAAGTCGAAATTTCCTGATCGCCTCGTCAATGTCGGCATTGCCGAACAGAACATGGTCGGCGTCGGCGCCGGCCTCGCCAATGGCGGACGCCTGCCCTATGTCTGTGCCGCCGCGCCGTTTCTGACCGGCCGGTCGCTCGAGCAGATCAAGGCCGACATTTCCTACTCCAATGCCAACGTCAAGCTCGTCGGCATTTCCTCGGGCATGGCTTACGGCGAACTTGGCCCAACCCATCATTCGATCGAGGACTTCGCCTGGACGCGCGTTCTGCCGAACCTGCCCGTAATTGCCCCCTGCGACCGGATCGAGACTGCCGCCGCCGTCGAATGGGCCGCAAGCTACAATGGTCCGTGCTTCCTGCGCCTGTCGCGCGTCGGCGTGCCCGATCTTCTGCCCGAAGGGCATAGGTTCGAGCTCGGCAAGGCGAACCTTCTCCGCGAAGGCTCCGACGTGACGCTGATTGCCAACGGCACGTTGACCCATCGCATGGTCAAGGCTGCCGATATTCTGGCCGAGCGCGGTATTTCGGCGCGCGTTCTGAATATGGCGACCGTTCGCCCGATCGACGAGAAGGCCATTATCGCCGCTGCCAACGAGACCGGCGCGATCGTGACGGCGGAAGAGCATTCGATCTTCGGTGGACTGGGATCCGCCATCGCCGAAGTGGTCGTCGACAACGCCCCTGTGCCGATGAAACGTCTCGGCGTGCCCGGCGTTTACGCTCCGACGGGTTCTGCCGAATTCCTGCTCGACGAATTCGGCATGGCACCTGCAGCGATCGCCGATGCCGCCGCCGCGCTTATCAAGCGCAAATAATCTGATAGCAGGTCTTTTGAGCCGGGGCGCGCATCCGCCCCGGCCATTCGTTTGAGGAGAAGATGATGCGGGCAATTCTGGCGATCGACCAGGGCACCACCAATTCGAAGGCCGTTCTGGTTTCCGAGACAGGCGACGTCGTTGCCAGAGGATCGGCCGCCGTCGGCATCTCCTATCCGCAGCCGGGCTGGGTCGAGCAGGATCCCCGCCGCATCTTTGCCTCCGTCTGCGAAGCGATCGAGGCATGCCTGAAAAATGCTTCCGGCGTCACGGTGTTGGCGGTAGCGGTGTCCAACCAGCGCGAGTCCGTAACCGTCTGGGATGCCGAAACCGGCGAAGCGCTCGCACCAGTGCTCAGCTGGCAGTGCCGCCGCACTGCGCCGGACTGCGAGCGCCTCATCGCCGAAGGGCATCTGGAGCGTGTGGAGGCGCTGACCGGCCTTCCCCTCGACCCGATGTTTCCCGGATCGAAATTCCGCTGGCTGCTCGATCGCGTTCCGACCGGTCGCCGCGTGCGTCTCGGCACGATCGACAGCTGGCTCATTCATTGCCTGACGGGCGGCAACCGCCACGTCTGCGATGCCTCCAATGCCGCCCGCAGCCAGTTGTTCGACCTCAATGGCCAGGTGTGGAGCGAGGAACTCGGCCAAATTTTCGGCGTCGATATCGCCCTGTTGCCCGAAGTGCTCGACAGCTCTGCCGATTTCGGCACGACGCGTGGCCTTCCCGGCATCCCGGACGGCACGCCGATCCGATCCGCCATCGGCGACAGCCATGCGGCGCTTTTCGGTCATGGCGCCTTCAAGCCGGGCGATGGCAAGGTGACTTTCGGAACCGGCTCTTCCGTCATGACGACATTGCCGCGCTTCATCCCACCGCAAAACGGCATAACCACAACGGTCGCATGGCGGATCGCCGGCGTGCCGACCTTCGCCTTCGAGGGTAACATCCTCGTTTCAGCCGCGAGCCTTCCCTGGATGGCAGACATTCTCGGCCTTGCCGATGTGGCCGCCCTCGTCGATCTCGCGGCGACCGCCCAGCCGGGCGGACCGGGATTCGTGCCGGCTTTCGTTGGTCTGGGCGCACCCTACTGGAGCTCCGACGCCCGCGCCCTCTTTTCCCAGATCAACTTTTCCACGACCCGCGCGCAGATGGCCCGCTCGGTAACGGATTCAATCGCCTTCCAGGTCCATGACGTGATTGCCGCCATGCGTGCCCAGAGCGGCGGTCAACTCGGCGCCCTCTACGTCGATGGCGGGCCGAGCCAGAACCGTTTCCTGATGCAATGCGTGTCGAACCTGATCGAGCATGCCGTGATCCAGTGCGAAACTCCCGAAGCCTCCGCCCTCGGAGCCGCCTATCTCGCCGGGCTTTCGCTTGGCCTGTGGAAAGATCTCGAAACGATCGAGGCGCTACCGAGAAGCACGCACGTCCTCCGGCCCGAGGGGATCGATCGGACCGGCCTCCTGAATACGTGGAATGATGCGCTGACCCGCTCGACGTCGCGACCGACACCGGCTAAATGTGAATAAAAATTCAAGCCGGTATCGCTCATGTCCCGCCTTAACGAACTTCGCCTGATTTCAAGAGTGGCCCAGATGTATCACATCGAAGGGCGACGGCAGGCGGAGATCGCCGAGCATCTACGCCTTTCCCAGGCGACCGTATCGCGAATGTTGAAACGGGCCGAGGCGGAAGATATCGTCCGCACGAGCGTGATCCCCCCTGTCGGAACCTATAGCGAACTTGAAGGCGGGCTCCGCGACAAGTTCAAGTTGCCGGAAGCGATCGTGGTCGAATGTACCGAGGACCGGGACGGCGCCATCATGGCCCGCATCGGCGAAGCGGCTGCCCACCTGCTCGAGGTCTCGCTTTCACCCGGCGAGATCATCGGCGTGTCGAGCTGGAGTCAGACGATCTTCAAGATGGTCGAAAACATCCATCCGCAGAAAAGCGCCCAGGCGAAATATGTCGTCCAGACCCTCGGCGGCATGGGCGACCCTTCCGTGCAGACGCATGCCACACAGCTCACCACCCGCCTGGCGCGGTTGACGGGGGCCGAACCGAAATTGCTTCCCGTACAAGGCGTAACGACATCGAGGGAAGCCAAATTGCTGATGCAGGCCGATCCCTTCGTTCGTGAGACTATGGATCTGTTCGGGAGCATCACGCTCGCCATCGTCGGCATCGGCGCGGTGGAGCCGTCCGAACTGCTTGCCCGCTCCGGCAACATCTTTTCGTCGCGCGAACTCGCCGATCTCGCAGAGGCCGGCGCCGTCGGAGACATTTCTCTGCGTTTCTTCGACAAGGACGGCAAACCGGTGAAGACGCCTCTCGACGACCGCGTCATCGGCCTGCCCCTTGAAGACCTTACCCGGGTGGACCGCGTGATAGCGCTCGCCGGCGGCGCAAAGAAAACAGCCGCAATCGCCGGCGCTTTGCGTGTCGGCGTCATCGGCACGCTGGTAACTGATAAGTTTACCGCTCAACGATTGATCGACGCATAGATACCGGACCGCTCCGGACCAGGATGGTTGAGAATCTTCTAGCGGATCGACCGGATATCAACCGGGGTATTATGATCATTGCGCTTCATTATTCCTACGCCGAAAACGAGCGACCGGCGGATGGCCGGCCACTTGTGTCCCGCTCTCAACGCGCATTGTATTTTGCATCAAGCTCATCGATCGCGGAGACATTGCCGGCCGAACGGCCGTTCTGGTCGAATGTCTGAGCGAGAAATGCGTCGGCGATCGACTTCGCGAGTTCAGGTCCAATGACGCGCGCGCCCATCGTGATGATCTGCGCGTTGTTGGAAAGAGCGGCACGCTCGGCCGAATAGGTGTCGTGCGTCAGGGCCGCGCGGATGCCAGGCACTTTGTTGGCCGAGATGCAGACGCCGATGCCGGTGCCGCAGACCAGAATTGCCTTGTCATAGGTGCCATCGATCACACCCGAGGCAACGCGATCCGATAGGTTGGCATAGAACGGGTCGAGCCCGTCGTCGATGCGCGACACCTCATGAACGTCGAAACGGTCCTTGAGGTGTTCGGTGAGCACCTTGGCGAGACCTTCGCCGGCGCTATCTCCCGCAATTGCAAGCTTCATCGTTTTTCTCCTTGGAGTTTGGCGGCGCATTTCGCGAGAATGTCGAGATAACCCTCGACGTTCCAGGCGGAACGGCCGATGAAGAGTCCGTCGATATGAGGGCTCGAAATCAGTTCCTCGCAATTTTGCGGATTGACCGACCCGCCATAGAGGCAGGGGATTTTCCGATCGAGCGCCGCTTCGGCGACCGCGATGATTTCGGCCTGGCGCGCATCGGCATAATCCGCCGTCGCTGGAATGCCTTTCTCGCCGATCGCCCAGACGGGCTCGTAGGCAAGCAGGATTTCGGCTGATTTCTGCTCGTCAGAAAGCTTCGACAGCGCCCCGCGCACCTGCATCGCCAGGATCTCTGCAGCTTTTCCACTTTCCCGGTCAGCAAGGGTCTCACCGATGCAGATGAGCGGAATCAGGCCATGGCGAATGGCGGCTTCCGTCTTCAGCCCGACTGTCTCATCCGTCTCTCCGAAAAACTCGCGCCGTTCGGAATGTCCGAGTTCGACGATGTCGAGATCGCAATCCTTCAGCATCAGCGGAGAAATCTCCCCCGTCCACGCACCCTGGTCCGCCCAATGCATGTTTTGCGCACCGACCTTGACGGAGGTCTTCGCAAGCATGCGCTTGACCTCCCGCACGGAGGTAAAGGGCGGGATCACGAAACGCTGGATGAGCGGATCGCGCGCAGCATCGGCCGCCCCGAGGCCGCGGGCGAAATGCTCGGCCTCCGCAAGCGTCTTGTTCATCTTCCAGCTGGTGCCAATCCAGAAGTTCGGTTTATCGGTCATGCCTGATCCTGTGCCGGAGCGATGGTGAGCTTGATGCCCGCCCGATCGAATTCGTCGAGGACAGCGGCCGCTGGCGCGCTGTCGGTGATGACAGTGTCGAAATCGGCCAGATCGGCCATGACGTGCAGCGCCGTATGGCCGATGCGCTGGTGATTGACCAGAAGGCAGCTTTTTGTCGAGGAAGAGATCATCGCCCGCTTGGCGCGGACGACATTGTCATCCATGTGGTAGGCGAGCCTGCCGCTGACCGCGGGCGTCGAAATGAAAGCGATATCCGCCCTCAGGCGCGACAGCGCTTCTTCGGTAACGACGCCGAAATAGGCGTTGAATTTTGCAGAATAAATGCCCCCGAGTGCAATCAGGGTTATGCCGTTTTCGCCCTTCAACCGCTCCATGATCGCTGCGTTGTTGGTAATCACCGTCAGCGGCCGCTTACGCAACAGCATCTCGCCGAGAACCGCGGCCATCGAACCGTCGTTGACCATGATCGTCATGCCAGGTTCGATGATGGCCAGCGCTTCTTGCGCCATGGCAACCTTGGCCTCGCCATCCTGACGCTCGCGAATGCGAAAATCACTCTCGAACTGTGTACCGGCATCGATCGTCGCACCACCGCGCACCTTACGCAGGACACCTGCCTGTTCCAAGTCGTCGAGATCGCGGTGGATCGTCATCTTGGAGACGGAAAAGCGCTCGGCAAGATCGTCCACGTCGACGGTCTTGTCCTCGACGAGCAGATTGACAATCAGTTGCTGGCGTTCTTCCCGTTTCATCGGCCCGTTCCTAATAAGCCACAATATAACATCAGAAATGTGAAAATCAACAAAATGAAATGTGATTATGCGGTCGAATGGCTGACAACAGATCGTCAGGCCAGAAGAGCTTGCGCGGTCCGTTCGTCGGTAATGAGCCCGTGAAGGCGGCGGCTTCGCAGGATGGCTCGTATGGCGGCCACCTTGGCCTGTCCGCCTGCCAGTGCCACGAGGCGCTCCTTCTTCGTCGTCGGAAAGGATGCCGAAAGCGTGCGCGCAGTCAAAGCTGTATCGAGGATCTGGCCATCCGCATTGAAAAAATGACCGAGGATTTCGCCAATGCCGCCCGCGGCTGCGATGTCCTCGATCTCGCCTGGCTCGACTATGCCGGAGAGCACCAGCTGGGCCTCGGCGTCCACTGTCCCCAAGCCGACGAGCTTCAGGTCGGCGGCGTTGGCGAGATCGAACACTTCCTTGACACCGCGTTGCGCCCTGAGAACCTCCCGGTCCTCGGCAGTGTTGGCGAAGAAGGGAACCGGCATGACATAGGCATGCGTGCCGGTCTTTTCCGCGATGCGATGCATGACATCATAGGGATTAGCGCCGTAGTTTCGCGTGAGGCCCCCAAGCAGGGAAACGAAACGCATATGCTTGGCGTTCGTCCGCGGCATATATTGAACGGCGGCAGAAAGCGTGCGGCCATGGCCAAGACCAATGACCGAGTGATCACCATGTTCGATCTCACGCTTCAGATACCCCGCCCCTGCGTGACCGAGGGCACGCAGCGGCAGACCCTCTTCCCCAAGATCGGGCGCGACCTCGCAATATTGCAATCCAAAGCGCTCGGCGAGCCGCGTCTCCAGTTCAACGCATTCGACGATATCACCGTCGATCGTGACCTTCACGACACCATCGGCGACGGCACGCGCGATCAGCCGATGCGCCTTGACCGAGGGGATGCCGAGGCGCCGGGCGACGTCGGACTGCGTCAGTCCGCCCGCGTAATGAAGCCAGGCGGCCCGCACGGCAAGCGTATCATCGGCATCCGTCATCAACGCATCCTTCCCATTTCTTCGACGGCGATCCCGCCTGATAACAACCAGCCTTTGTAAATCGCCGGATCATATCTTCAAGTCTGCGGCGCCGGTGTCGATATGCGGCGCCCAGAAGGCGACGCTTTCGGCGATCTGCGCGATGACCTCGCGATCGTTCGGTTCGCGTTCCTTGAAGGAAAGCTCGAGGCAGATCTCATTGTCATCGGCGCCGCCTGCCGCGAATGCTTCCAACAGTGGCGCGGGTTGAATCCGCCCCTTGGCATTGAATTCCGCCGTGAACGGCCGGTGGCCGCCCTTGTCCATGAGGCTCTGCTTGATGTGGATGATCGGCGACAGCTTCGGCACGGCCCGCGCCCAGGCATAGGGATCGTAGTCATCGGGATTAGCTGAGGTGACATCGCCATGGTCGATATCGGCCATCATCCACATCGGCACCGCCATATCGGCGGCAGTCAGTCGTGCCTGCAACGCAAGGCAGGATTCGATCGTCTCGCCGAATTCCCGGCCGATACTCATCGGCTCCCAGAATATGTAGGAAAGACCGGCAGCCTCGGCATGCTCTGCGACTTCGCACCAACAATCGATAGCGATCTTTATCAGCTCCTCGCGCCGGCTTGCGTCATCGAAGTCCTTGTAGGTGAAGATCGCAAACTGCGTGCCGACGGAATGTCCGCCGAGATCGGCGGTGATGTCGGCGAAGGTCTTGAACCAATCCACATAATAGCGACGCACCTCGGCATCCGGATGCCCGAAATGGTTCAACCGTCCGTAAGGTCCGGTCATGCCCGAGGTAACGCGAACACCGGTGCGCTCCAACGCTGCCTTCATTTGGCGGGTCAGACGGCGGGTGACGGGGGCCTGCCAGCTCGGATTGATGAATTCATGCGTCAGCTGGAGATCGCGGATGCGCAGATCTCGCGCCACCGTCTCGATCAGGTCGTCCGGGTCGGCAAAACGGTTCACCAGCGGATTGGTATTCAGCGAAAGCGAAAGCGGCATCAAGGCCTCCTCAGGCGGCGGCAAGATGGGATGAAGCAAACCAGTCGGCAAAGGCTGCTCGCTCTGCCTCGCTCAAATGCAGGTAGTGCTTGGTGCGGCGATAGAGGATGTCCTCGGCTGTCTCCGCCCATTCGGCGGTGGCGAGGTAACGGGCTTCCGCCTCATAAAGCTGCCCGCCGAAATGGCGGCCGAGACCTTGCAGGTCCGTTGCCCCGGCAACCAGGTTCTTCGTGCGTGTGCCATAGAGACGGCCGTAGTGATGGACTAGCTTGCGCGGCATCCAGGGATAGGTGTCACGCAGGCTGTTGGCGAAGGTCTCGTAGTCGGCATTGGGCATTTCGCCGCCCGGCAACGGCGCCTTTTTCGTCCAGTCGCCGCCCATGTTCGGGAAGACGTGCCTGAGGCGCTGCATGCCACGTTCGGCGAGCTCCCGGAATGTCGTGATCTTGCCGCCGAAGACATTGAGAAGCGGCGCTCCCCCGGTCTCGTCGAGATCGAACACGTAGTCGCGGGTCACCGCCGACGGATTGCCCTTGCCGTCGTCAAACAGCGGCCGCACACCGGAGAAGCTGTGCAGCACGTCCTGCCGGTGCAGCTTCTCCTTGAAATAGCGGTTCACCGCCTTCAGCAGATAGTCGATTTCCGTCTCGTCGGCAGCCACGTCCTCAGCCCGGCCCTCATAGGCGATGTCGGTCGTTCCGATCAGCGCCTTGTCGCCCTCATAGGGATTGATGAAGATGACACGCTTGTCATGGTTCTGGACCAGATAGGCGTTGGAGCCGGACCAGAACTTCGGCACGATGATGTGGCTGCCCTTGACGAGACGCACATTGCGGCTGGAATTGGAGCCGGCGACGCGGTTGATGATGTCGGTGACCCACGGGCCGGCGCAATTGACGAGACATTTGGCACGAAAGGTCCGCGTCTCGCCGCTCATGCTGCTTTTCGTGGTGATCGTCCATTGGCCGTTTTCCCGGCGCGCAGACACTGCCGGCGACCGGGTGAGCACCAGGGCGCCTTTCTCAGCCGCGCTCACCGCATTCAAGGTGACGAGACGGGCATCATCCACCCAGCAATCCGAATATTCGAAACCGCGGGTATATTGATCGAGAATGGGCGTGCCTTCGGGATCGCGCAGCAGATTGAGCGTGCGGGTACCTGGCAATTTCTTGCGGCCACCGAGATGATCGTAGAGGAAGAGGCCGAGCCGGACGAGCCAGGCGGGACGATCCTCAGGACTATGCGGCAGCACGAAACGCATCGGCCAGATAATGTGCGGTGCGGCATTGAGCAGCACCTCGCGTTCGATCAGCGCCTCCCGCACCAGGCGGAACTCGTAATATTCCAGATAGCGAAGTCCCCCATGCACGAGCTTGCCCGAGCGGGACGATGTCCCCTGTGCCAAATCGTCCTTCTCGCACAAGGCGACTTTCAAGCCACGCCCCGCCGCATCGCGGGCAATTCCCGCGCCATTGATGCCGCCGCCGATGACGAAAAGATCCAGGATTTCGGGTTCGGTCATGTCATGCTCCCTCGGATGCCTGTTGCATCAACAATCTATTTGATGGGCGGCATCGCCGCGGCTCTGGCCAGCGTTTCCCAGGCGGCGGGCATGGCCTTTCGAATATCGCCATAGGCGGAAAACAAGAGATCGAAGCGCTGGACTTCCTCCGCAACCGGCTCTTCGGCTTCGCCGAGGAGCGGCGTCACCCAGTCGGCGATGCAGTCATCCATCGTGTCGTAGGCGCCGATCGCGACAGCTGCCATCATGGCTGCACCGGCCGCCCCCGTCTCCTCACGACGAGATAGGCGGATCGGCGCGCTGATGGACGCGCTGAGCGAACGGCGAAGCGCACTTGAGCGCACGGCGCCGCCAGTGATGCGCAATTCCTCGGGCATGTCGCCCATGGCGGCGTAGCAATCACGCGTCGCCAGCGCCAAACCTTCGACCACCGCGCGAACAAGATCCGGAAATCCGTGGCGAACCGACAAGCCGGAAAATCCCGCGCGGGCCTGCGCATTGACGAAGGGGCCGCGCTCTCCGGCCTCGGAAATATAGGGATGATAGACGACCGAACCTGGCTGGCTTTCGGAAAACCAGCGGTCGATCCGTCCGACGAGTTCGGCATGGGTGGCGGGCTTTCCGGCCTCCGCCATCAGATAGGCGGCCATGTCCAGCAGCCAGTCGATATTGATCGTCGAGCCCATATTGGTCTGCACTTGCGTGACGGTGCCTGGGATTGGCAGGGCAATGACATAGCCGGTGCCTTCCTGATTGAGATGAACATCGGCCACCGGCTTTGCCCGCAGATGCACGCCGGTAGACCCGATCGTCGAGCAGGCCGCATTGCGTCCGCCGCTGCGAACGCCGGCGCCGAGCGCGGTCATCACCATGTCGACATAGCCGAGACTGACCGGCGTGCCGGCAAGAAGTCCGCAGGCACGCGCGGCCTCCTCCGTCAGCGGATGGGTGACTTCCGTTCCGTCGAGGATCTCGGGCAAGAGCGCGCGGCGATGCGTCAGTCCGAGCGCCTCGATGGCAACAGGCGAATAACGCCGTGTCCTGAAGTCGCCGAAGGTAAAGCTTGCCTCTGAAGGGTCGGTCGCTCGCACGCCGGTAAAATTGAGATAGAGCCAATCCTTGCAATGCAGCGCGGCCTCCGCCTGATCCAGGAGTTCCGGCACCACGCGGTCCATGTGAGCAAGCTGCGCACCCTGCTGGCACGTATTCAGCCCGGTGCCTGTCTGTTCAAAACGAGCCCGGTTCGACTCCTCGCCCGCAAGCGAAACCACTGTCGGTGCAGCGCGAGCATCGAGCCAGAGCCAAGCATCGGCGACCGATCGATTTCCCGGACCGACCAGCCATGTTCCGTCGCCCTGCCCCGTTACCGCGATGGCGGCCGCGCGCGAAGCAAGATCCTCGACCTTCTCGCCAAGCCCACGAAGGGCTGCCACGCAATCCTGCCAGGTCTGGGCAAGCGGCTGCGTAGCCGAGCCGTCGCTGCCGCTCACATATTTGTTGCGAACAGATGCGGTCGCGATCTGGCGGCCGGAAAGGTCGAAGGCGACGGCCTTGATGACCGACGTACCGGCATCGATACCGATGATGAGTTGGCGGCTGGTGGTCATCTGAGGTTATCCGCCTGCCAGGTCGAACGTCGCGAGGGGCAAAGCGCGCGTCGATGTCATGTCTCATATCCTCCTGGTCGCCACAGACTGCAAATAGCGCACACGACCATACTTCGAATCCAGGAGCAAAGCCGGCAGTGCACCTTGGCGGTTTGCAGACTTGATGCTCTTCGAAACCTCCCAAGGCCTCATCAAAAATATAACACAAAGATATCATTGTTCTAGTAAGATTTTTCTGACTGTGAAATTTTTTTCAGATAGAATACTATTCATGATAGGGACCAGGCGCAACCACCCTCTCGAACCATTTCACCAGCGATCGAATGTGCGGAGTGCTGGATCAGATTGATTTTATGCTTTATAATCAGCCACATAGAACAACCGTGCGCGAGGGCTCTGGCTGCCCTGACGACGGCGAAGCGTGCGAAACAGCTCCTCAAATCGCCATGCGCAGAAGCTGCGCATTTCATGCTATAGGAGCTGGGCAGCCAAAAGACCTGTTGACAGACGCAAAATTTGATAACATGATTTTTGACGTAAATACCATTTACCTATCACGCGACCGTCGCCGCTGATAGAAAGTCACGGTCCTGGCGGTTGGAGGAGACAAGCGCCGGTTCGGTATGGAGGAGGTTCGGATGCACATTCTTTCCGCTCATCATCGCGCTTTGCAGCTCGGCAGGTTTCTGTACGCCGATGCGGGTTTCGACACGCGCCGTTTTCGATGAAGCAGCCGCGAGGCTTTCACCGGTTTCCTCCTCTTTCGACATAGATCCGACCAGCCGCAAAGGTCGCCAGCAATGAATACTCAGCCCGCTCACGCAGCATCCGCGCCACGCAAAGGCAGCTTCAAGCTCATCGTCAGTGCCGCTGTGGCGGCCGCGGTCGCCGGCGCAATCGCGCTCGACACCAAAGTCGTCAAGATCGGCTCAGAGAGTGACGTGAGGCAGCAGGCCTTTTCTCCGGAATCCTTCGGCGCCGAGCAGTTTCCGAAGATCCAGGCGGATGTCGAAAAGAGAGCCGTGGGTGCGCAGGACCTCGCAACGGCGATCGCAGCGGACAAGAAGGCGGCCGGTGAGAAATACGGCGTTGCCACGAGCACCGGTCCGGTCATCCCGGTGACGCTGACGGGCACCTTCGGCGCGCGCAAATCCAATACAAACGAGATGAAGATCGACGGCCTTCCCCCCGAGACGGTGGTCCGTGTCCAGACCGGCCCTGCGGTCAATGGCACGGACCTCCGCGATGCCACGGGGGCGATCGAGTTCGGCCAGTTCACCAACCAGATCCAGTATCAGGATGCCGGTTCGGCGATCAATAACGAGATGAAGAAGGCCGTATTCGCCGGCCTCGATCCGGACCAGCTCGATGGCAAGACGGCAACCGTCGTCGGCGTGTTCAAACTGATCAACCCCAAGAACTGGCTCGTCACTCCGGTCAAGGTCGACGTCAAATGAGCGAGCCGATGCCCATATCCGAGACCCTTGGCGAGGTCGTCCTGGCTGCCCGCAACATCGCCAAATCTTATGGCAGCGTGCATGCCCTCAAGGGCGTCAATTTCGATATTCATCGTGGACAGGTGACGACGCTCTTCGGCGAGAACGGCGCAGGCAAGTCGACCCTGATGAAGATCCTTTCAGGCGTCGTCCAGCCGACGTCAGGCGAGATCATTCTCGACGGCGCGCCGATCAGCTTCAGCTCTTCCACTCATGCACGCGAATGTGGCATCTCGATCATTCACCAGGAGCTCAGCCTCGCGCCCAATCTCAGCGTGCGCGACAACATCTTCATGGGCCGCGAAATCATCAAGGGCGGCGTGGTCGACTTCGCGGAGGAAGAGCGCCAGACGCGCATTTTGATGGAAGAACTGGAAGAGGAGATCGATCCGCTGACCAAAGTGGAGGATCTGCGTCTCGGCCAGCAGCAGATCGTCGAAATCGCCCGGGCGCTGTCGGTCAATTCGCGTATCCTGATCATGGATGAGCCGACCTCAGCGCTCAGCGCCACCGAAGTCGAGATGCTTTTCAAAGTCATCCACGACTTGACCGATCGCGGTGTGTCGATCGTCTATATCTCGCATCATCTTGAGGAAGCGTTGCAGATCACCAACCATGCGGTCGTGCTGCGCGATGGCACCATGACTGCCTATGCGCAACGCAGGGACATCGATCTCGAATGGATCGTGCGAAACATGGTGGGCGACAACTTCGATCTCGGCAGCCCGCCCGAAGGTTATGAGTTCGGTAAGCCTGCGCTTTCGATCGACAATCTCACCGTTCCCGGCCCCTCCGGATCAGCTTTCAATTCGGTCGACCGCCTGTCGCTGGACGTGCGGGCCGGAGAGGTCGTCTGTATCTACGGCCTGATGGGCGCCGGCCGCACCGAGCTTCTGGAATGCGTGGCCGGACGGTTGCACGCCAGCGGCGGGACCATTCGTCTTGAAGGCCAGGATGTCGGGCATTTGAGCATCGCCGGACGCATCGCAAGCGGCTTGGTGCTGGTGCCCGAGGATCGTCAGCGCGACGGCCTCGTCCAGACGATGACGGTCGGCTCCAACCTGTCGCTCGCCAGCATCGGCGCCTTCACCAAGGGGTTGTTCACATCCGGCCGTCGCGAGCGCGAGCTTGTCGATGCCTCCATTCGCAGAGTCCATGTGAAGACCGATGGAGGAGAGGCCGCCATCGGCTCGCTGTCGGGCGGCAACCAGCAGAAGGTGGTCATCGGCAAGATGCTGGCGACCAACCCGAAGGTCATTCTTCTCGACGAGCCGAGCCGCGGCATCGACATCGGCGCCAAGGCTGAAGTCTTCAAGCTGTTGGCCGAACGCGCCCGCCAGGGCCTTGCCGTCATCTATTCGACGTCCGAGGTCAACGAGTGCCTGAGCATCGCGCACCGCATCATCGTCATGCATCGCGGCCGGATCTCAGCGGAATTCGGTGCTGACGTCACCAAGGAAAAGATCATGGCCGCCTCAGGCGAAGCCGTGGTCGCGCACTAGCCCGGAATTATGGAGCACTGATTATGTCAGTCACTGATATCGCCGAAAAGAAAACAGTTCCCAACGGGCAGAAGCGCAACACCAACCTCGTGCGCCTGATCCTGGAAGGCCGCGCCTTCTTCGCGCTGATCGTCATCATCATGGTCTTCTCCTTCCTGTCGCCCTATTACTTCACCCTGGGCAACTTCCTGACCATGGCCTCGCATGTCGCGATCTTCGGCATTCTGGCAATCGGCATGCTTCTGGTGATCCTGAATGGCGGCATCGACCTGTCTGTCGGCTCGACGCTCGGGCTTGCGGGTTGCATTGCCGGCTTCCTCATGCAGGGCGTCACGCTGAGTTCGTTCGGCGTCATTCTTTATCCGCCGGTATGGGCCGTGGTGGTGATCACCTGCGCTCTCGGCGCTGTCGTCGGCGCAGTCAATGGCGTGCTGGTCGCCTACCTGAAGGTTCCGGCCTTCGTCGCCTCGCTCGGCGTGCTCTATGTCGCGCGCGGCATCGCGCTGCTGATGACCAACGGCCTGACCTACAACAATCTCGGTGGCCGTCCGGAACTCGGCAATACCGGCTTCGACTGGCTTGGCTTCAATCGCCTCGCCGGCATTCCGATCGGCGTCATCGTGCTCGCCGTGCTCGCGATCATCTGCGGCATCGTCTTGAGCCGCACGGCTTTCGGCCGCTGGCTTTACGCCTCCGGCGGCAACGAGCGCGCGGCCGATCTCTCGGGCGTGCCGGTCAAGCGCGTCAAGGTCATCGTCTACGTGCTCTCGGGCGTCTGCGCGGCGATTGCCGGTCTGGTCCTGTCGTCGCAGTTGACCTCCGCCGGTCCGACGGCGGGCACGACCTACGAATTGACGGCGATTGCGGCGGTCGTCATCGGCGGCGCGGCGCTGACCGGCGGGCGCGGCACGGTGCGCGGCACGATGCTCGGCGCCTTCGTGATCGGCTTCCTGTCGGACGGCCTCGTCATTATCGGTGTGTCGGCCTACTGGCAGACGGTCTTTACCGGCTCAGTCATCGTCCTCGCGGTCCTCATGAACAGCATCCAATACGGGCGCCGGGCAAAATCGTCCTGACGTCAGCAGCAGAACTTATCCACGACGGCAACTGGATTTCCAAAAGGCCGATCGCGGAAAGCACCGCCGGTTTCCGGCAGCACCTGAACTCACAAATGGGAGAGAGACTATGTTTAAGAAAGGCATGCGCATTCTTCTGGCAGCCGCGGCTGTCGCCCCGATCCTCGTCAGCTCCGCCTGGGCGGCAGGCCAGATGACGATCATCGTCAATGATCCGTCCAACCCCTACTGGCTGACGGAAGGCAATGTCGCCAAGGCAACAGCCGAAAAGCTCGGTTACACGGCCACGGTCAGTGCGCATAAGGGCGACACAAACACCGAAAGCAACATGATCGACACGGCCATCACCAACAAGTCGGTCGCCATCATTCTTGACCCGGCAAACGCCGACGGTTCGGTCGGCGCGGTCAAGAAAGCGGTTGCCGCCGGTATCCCGGTCATTCTCGTCAATGCCGAGATCAACCAGGAGGGCCTCGCCAAGGCGCAGCTCGTTTCGAACAACGCCCAGGGTGCGGCAATCGGCGCGCAGCAATGGGTCGAAGCGGTCGGCGACAAGGGCAAATATGCCGAACTCTTGGGCGCACCGTCTGACAACAACGCCGCCACGCGCTCCAACGGCTATGAGACCGTCCTGACACAGTATCCCGATCTTCAGAAGGTCGCCAAGGAAGTTGCCAACTGGGACCGCACCCAGGGTCACAACAAGATGCAGTCCATGCTGCAGGCCAATCCCGACATCATCGGCGTGATCTCCGGCAATGACGAAATGGCGCTCGGCGCGATCGCAGCGCTGAAGGAAGCCGGCAAGCTCGCCAACGTCAAGGTCGGCGGCTTCGACGGCTCACCGGATGCGGTCGCCGCAATCAAGGCAGGCGAGTTGCAGTACACCGTCCTGCAGCCCGTTGCCGTCTTCTCCGAAGAGGCCGTCAAGCAGGCTGACAACGTCATCAAGACGGGCAGCACCGGCGCCAAGAGCGAAAAGCAGCTGTTCGATTGCCTGCTGATCACCAAGGACAATATCGACAAGTATACCGGCCCGTTCGTTCTGGCCCAATAATGCGACGAAGGGCGCCCGACCGGGCGCCCTTCTTGACCCTTTCAACCGCGTCAAGCCGCTTTCGCCTTCTTTGCCTTGGCACGGCAATCACTATACGAAGCTGGGATATGGAATTCAGCGACAAGGGTGACCCGTGACACAGAAGACCAATCAGGGCGATGAGCTGTTGGACCAGCTGACCAGCGACAGCCGCCAGACGCGCCAGGTCGCCCGCCGGCGCATGATCGCGGAGGCCGTCATGAGCGAGGGTTCGATGCGGATCGAAGATCTGACCGACCGCTTCGGCATCAGCCTGATGACGGCGCATCGCGATGTGGATGAGCTCGTGAGCCGCGGGATCTTCAGGAAAACGCGTGGGATCGTCACTGCGGCGGCCACCAATCTGATCGAGTCCAGCGATGTCTACCGATCGAGCCGACAGTCGGCGGAAAAGAAGGTGATTGCAGAGGCAGCAATGCAATTCGTGGAGCCAGGACAGGCGATCTTCTTCGACGACTCGACGACCGTATTGCAGATGGCGTCGCACCTTCCCGCAAAAGTGCCGATCACCGCCATCACCAATTCGTTGACGTTGATGAATGCGCTGACCGGTATGCACGATGTCACCCTGCTGGCGCTCGGCGGCCAGTATTACAACTGGTGCAATGCTTTCATGGGGCGCATGACGATCAGCGAGATCAAGGGTCTGCGGGCGGATATCGCCTTCATCTCGATGTCCGCCATCAGCGATGGGATCGTGCTGCACCAATCGCCCGAAACCGTCGATACGAAGCGTGCCATGTTCGATTGTTCCGTCAAACGCATCCTGCTTGCCGACCATACTAAGTTCGAACGGCGCGCGCTTCACAGCTTCGCGGCGCTCCATGAATTCGACGTCGTCATCGTCGACGACAAGACGCTGCCCGTTCACATCGATCGGATGCGGTCCAGGGATATCAATGTCGTCGTTGCCAGGACCAGTGGCGGGCGCATGTGACCGGGCTGCCCGGTCACGATAGAAAGGTGAATACGCATGCCGAGCCTTCTCGGGATCGATAGTGGCCTGACTGTCACGAAGGCCGTCATTTTCGATATAGACGGCACACCCATCGCCGTCGCGCGGCGGCGCGTGACCCAGCTCATCCCGAGGCCGCGGTTCGTGGAGCGGGATATGCACGAATTGTGGACCGCAACGGCCGAAGCGATCCGCGAGGCCATCGCTCTCAGCGGCCGGCCCGCAAACGATATCCAGGCCGTCGCGGCAACGGCGCATGGCGACGGAATCTATGTGCTGGATCAGTCGCAGAAGCCGCTTGGCAACGGCATCGTATCGCTGGACAGCCGCGCAGGTGATATCGTCGATCAGTGGATGAAGAATAAGGTCGCCGAAGAGGCGATCGAGCTGACAGGTCAAGTCCCGCATGTCTCCGCGCCGTCAGCTCTGCTGGCCTGGATGCGCGACCATGAGCCGGAACGGTTCAGGCGTATCGGCCACATCATGAGCTGCAAGGACTGGCTGCGCTTTTGCCTGACCGGCACTGTCGGCACAGATCGGACCGAAGCCAGCACCTCATTCACCAATGTAAGAACACAAGACTATAGCGAGGACGCCCTGCGTCTGTTCGGCTTGCAGGCGCTTGTTGGCACTCTGCCGCCTGCCGCACGCTCGGACGAGATCGTTGGACGCATCACAGCCGATGCGGCGCGTTTGACCGGCCTTGTCGAGGGCACGCCTGTGGCTGCCGGCTTGCACGATGTTACGGCATCTGCCCTTGGCGCGGGTGGCTATGCCGATGGTGTCGTTGCCGTCATTGCCGGCACCTATTCGATCAATGAGACGCTGTCTTCCGAACCGCGCGTCGATCGACGCTGGTTCTGCCGCAACGGAATTGCACCTGGCGTCTGGAACAGCATGTCGATTTCGCCCGCATCGAGCGCGAATTACGAATGGTTCATCGAAAAACTATGTGCCGGCGATTGGGCACGTTGCGATGCCGAGGGCACATCCATCCACGCTCTGCTCGCGCCCGAGATCGACGCGGCTTTCGAGCGCCCCTCTCCCGTACTTTTCCATCCTTATCTCTACGGCTCTCCCTACGGCGCATCGGCAAGCGCGGCTTTCTTCGGGCTCGGCGGCTGGCATGACCGCGGCGACATGCTGCGCGCCGTGCTGGAGGGGATCGCATTCAACCACCGCATCCATGTCGATGCGCTGCGCGACGGCTTTGCCTTCACGGAGGCGCGGCTTGCCGGCGGCGTATCGCGCAACCCCGCCGTCGTACAGATGTTTGCCGACGTTCTTGCAATGCCGGTGACGGTGACCGGCACCGACGAGGCCGCCGCCTGGGGAGCCGCACTTTGCGCCGGCGCAGGCGCCGGCATTTACGCAGATCCGCAAAGCGCGTCGACGACGGAAAAACAGGGCAGAACCTGCAGGCCAAATCCTGTCCGCAGCGCCGACTCTGAGAGGCGCTACCGGCTGTTCCTGGAGATCGCCGAAACAATGAAGCCGCTCTGGCCAAAGATCGCTGGCCTTGCGCAGGAAAGCACGGCAGACGCCGCAGTTTAGGATGACAGTGCCATGACCCTCAACCCTCTCGAGCGCGGCCCGGATACAAGCGAGAACGACATTGACGTCGTCATCCTCGGAGCAGGCATCAATGGCGCCGGCCTGTTTCGCGACCTGGCGCTGCAGGGCGTCAGCTGCATGATCCTCGACAAGTCGGACTTCGGTTCCGGAACGAGTGCAGCACCTTCTCGCCTCATACACGGCGGATTGAAATACCTGGAAACCGGGGAATTCAGCCTGGTCGCCCAATCCACTCTGGAGCGCAATCTGCTCTTGAAAAACGCGCCGCATTGCGTCGAGGCGCTGCCGACATTCATTCCGGTCTTCTCCTGGACACGCGGCATCTGGGCGGCACTCAGGACATTGGCCGGTTCCAAGACCGCGCCCCGCAGCCGCGGAGCCGTGCTCATCAAGATCGGTCTTTCCCTTTACGACTTCTTCGGTTCGCGCGATCGCGTCATGCCGCGCCACCGCCTGATCCTGAAAAGGAAGGCCAGGCAGGAAATGCCGCATGTCACGCCGGAGATCGTTGCCGGCGGGATTTATTACGATGCAAAGATCAGCCGGCCGGAGCGCCTCGTCTACGAACTCGTCAAGGACGGACTTGAGGCGAACCCACATTGTGCCGCGGCAAATTTTGCCACCCTGACGACCAGATCCGAAGGCCGCTTGTCTTTCCGAAAAGAGGATGGAACTGAATTCTCGGTCCGGCCCAGGCTCGTCGTGAACGCGGCCGGGCCGTGGATCGATCATGTCAACGAAGCACTCGGCGCGCCCTCGCGCCTGATCGGCGGCACGAAGGGTTCGCATATCCTGATCGATCATCCCGAACTGGTGCGCAGCCTGAACGGCCATATGATCTATTTCGAGGCCGATGACGGCCGCATCTGCCTGGTGTACGGCTATCTCGGACTGGCGCTCGTCGGCTCGACGGATATCCCAAGCCGGGACCCCGACAATGTGCGCTGCGAGGACCCCGAAATCGATTATTTCCTGCAGAGCTTGCGATCGCTGCTTCCGACATTGCGCTTCGATCGCGACCAGATCGTCTACACCTATAGCGGCATCCGGCCGCTTCCCGCATCTGACGGAACTGCCCCTGGCTTGATCAGCCGCGACCATTCAGCCCCGGTCATCGAACCGGACGGCGAAAGGCCATTTGCCATCATGTCGCTCGTCGGCGGCAAATGGACGACGTTTCGCGGTTTTGCCGAAGAGGTTGCCGACACCGTTCTTTCCCGACTGGAGCGTTCGCGCAAGCAGTCGACCCGTTACCTTCCCATCGGTGGCGGAAAGGCATTTCCGGCCGACGCGCAGGCGAGACGGGTCTTCGTTGACAGGATCGCGAAGACTGCAGGCATGACCGCCGCACGCGCGGAACAACTTCTGAACCGCTACGGGACGACGGCCGAGGCGATGGCGATGTTCCCCTCCGATCATTCCGACGAGCGGCGCGTATCGGCTGCCGAACACTATAGTTTCCGGGAGATCGACTGGATCGCACGCAAGGAGCTCGTGGTCCACCTCTCCGATATCGTGCTCCGGCGCACGACAATCGCGATCGAGGGCCAGCTGACCTACGAAGGGTTGACGGATATTGCCGACATCGCCGCAAAAGCACTCGGCTGGGATGCACCACGTATCGAGCGTGAGATCAATGATGTCGTCTCCCTGCTCAAGGCGTTTCACGGCCAGACGCTGGAAACCGGGACACCGGATATCGAACCGGGAAAAAGCGTCCGCCCCGTCAGTCGATGAGATCTAGGAAAAGATCGGATCGAGTGCACCGGACGCATAGCGCTTTGCCATCGCCGAAACCGGAAGGGGCGTAATCCGATCCGCCATGCCGGCGGTGCCGAATTGCTCGAAGCGCTCCTTGCAAAGCTTGGTGAGCGCGGCCATTGCCGGCTTCAGATATTTGCGCGGATCGAATTCACTCGGATCTTCCTGCAGGACCCGGCGGATCTGTCCGGTCATGGCCATCCGGCCATCGGTGTCGATGTTGACCTTGCGCACGCCATTCTTGATGCCGCGCTGGATCTCTTCGACCGGCACGCCCCAGGTGGGTTTCATCTGGCCGCCGTATTTGTTGATGATCTCCTGCAGCTCGACCGGCACCGACGACGACCCGTGCATGACGAGGTGCGTGTTCGGCAACTTGCGGTGGATCTCTTCGATGACATTCATCGCCAGTACCGAACCATCAGGCTTACGCGTGAACTTGTAGGCGCCGTGTGAGGTCCCCATGGCGATCGCCAGTGCATCGACCCGTGTTTCGCGCACGAATTTCACCGCCTCGTCCGGGTTGGTCAGCAGCTGGTCATGAGACAGCTTGCCTTCCGCACCGTGTCCATCCTCGGCCTCTCCCATGCCGGTCTCAAGAGAGCCAAGTACACCGAGCTCACCTTCAACGGAAATGCCGCCGAGATGGGCCATCTCGGTCACCCGCTTTGTCACGCCGACATTATAGTCCCAGTCGGCGGGTGTCTTCGCGTCCGCCTTCAGCGAGCCATCCATCATCACAGAGGTAAAGCCCGCCTGGATGGCTGTCATACAGCTGGCCGGGTCGTTGCCATGGTCAAGATGCACACAAACCGGGATATGCGGGTAGATTTCGACGACTGCGTCCATCATGTGCTTGAGCATGATGTCATGGGCATAGGCGCGCGCGCCGCGCGATGCCTGCATGATGACGGGGGCGCGGGCCGCATCGGCGGCCTCCATGATGGCGAGCGCCTGTTCCATGTTGTTGATGTTGAAGGCGGGGACGCCGTAGCCCTCCTCCGCCGCGTGATCCAGCAACTGCCTGAGCGTAATGCGCGCCATTGAACACCCTCTCACGTGAAGCACGTCGAAATCGTTGGCTTCAATCTAGAAGGATTGCACACTCACAAAATTGGAACAAGTATAAATCACAATATCACAAATTTTCTGATGCCTTCCTCTTTGTCTGAGCATTTCAGCGTCGAAAAAGGGGCAAGGCCGGTCTCAGGAGATCAGCACTGTTGTTGCAGGGTTCCATCCTGCAGGCAGCGGTTCGGGCCGGCGGATCATTATGTCCTCCAACTCAAGACCCGTCACATTTTGTGCAAAAATGCCCGGCAATCCCCCTGGATAATCGAAAAGCCCGACGATCTTCCCGTCCTGTCCTCGCACCCAGGCGTTGCCGCGCCCCTGCGCACCCTTCGGCGGCGCCAGATCAGCATTTGTCGGTCGCAAGTCGTACCGCTTTGCGGTGCCAAGCAGCCCTTCGTCCATTTTGATATCGATCCCGCGCAGAACGATCCCATCGATACCGCCCGGCTCCTCCGCAAAGAGATTGATGGCGCCGTGACTTCGCCCCGAGACGTTCTCGAGCAGCACCGTCCGGATTGTTCCTGACGGGCGCTCCGGACGGCGTGTGAGCTTGGTTATTGTGAACGGTTCGCCGGAGCCCCAGAACCCATCAGGCGTCTCGCTGCAATCGAGTTCTATATCGCGGAAGACGACATCTTCAATCTTGCCGCCGTCGCGCGAAAAGATGCCGAGACCACGGTTCGAATTCTCGATCCGGCAGCGCAGGAATCGGACCTGAGATACATCGCCGAAGCTCTCCGTGCCGATTTTGAGGGCACAGCTCTTGCTCTCGATCACACTATCGGAAATCTCGATCCGCTCGCAGCGTCCAATTCCTTTGTCGCTCAAGCTCGTCTTGAGGCACACACCGTCATCGGCGGTGCGGATGACGGCTTCAGAAATCGTGACGTCGCTGCAACTGTCGATAACGATCCCGTCCGTATTTGGGAGTTGGCGGTTATTGGAGACGCGAAGCCCACGAGCGACGATATCGCGGCAGCGGACGAGATGGATCGTCCACATAGGCGAATCCGTAATGTGGACGTCTTCCAAACGAATGTTGGTGCAATCCTCAAAAACGATCACGCGTGGGCGTTCGGCTACCGGAGTGAAGGTGCCCACCCCCTCGTCGAAGCCAGTGTGGAAGGCATCGCCGCGTCCATCGATCGAGCCCTTGCCGACGATGGCAATATTCATTGCGTCCTGCGCGACGATATAGGCGCGGTTTGAGGACTCAGCGTACACGCTGACGGTATTTTCGGAATAGCGCTCATAATCGGCCACGAATGCGAGGACAGCGCCTTCCTCGATATGCAAGGTAACATCGCTTCCCAATCGGAGCGCGCCTGTGGAGTGACGGCCCGGACGAAGGAAGACCGTTCCGCCTCCCGCTGCCGCGATCGTATCGAGCGCCATCTGAATACCGCCGTCCACCGCTTCGACGAATATCTCCATCACACACCTCCGCCTATTCTGTGAGTTTCATAGCATGCGCCATTTATTCGTCAACAGGACGAACTAAATCTCGTTGGACCGAATGTGTTGTGTTGACAGTCCGTAAAACTCGTATTTAATTCGTCATGGTTACGAACAAAGGCCCGAGGGAGTTCAGTTGCGGGCCGTTCATTTCGGATGTCAGGATGACAAGCCAGAGAGGGAGAACTATGAAAACGCTAAAGACAATTCTAATGACCGCCAGCGCCCTGGCGATGACAATGTCGTTCGCCGCAGCCTCTGAGCTCAAGCTCGTGTGGTATGTCGAAAACGATCAGGAGGAAGCGGATACGCGCGCGCTCCTCGATCAGTACACGAAGCTGCATCCCGAAACGACCTTCGACCTTGAAATTACACCCTATGACGGGATGATTCAGAAATTCCAGCAATATGCTGCATCGGGGATCATGCCGGATCTGTCGCTGACATCCTCCATGGAGCCGGTCATCAGGCCCTTCCTGGCAGACCTCAGCAAGGAGATCGGACCGGAATGGATCAACGACTTCGTCAAGGGTTGGGCCGATGGAGCCAAGCTTGGCGACAAGGTGATTGCCGCACCCCTGCGCGTCACGTCGACTGGCATCTTCTTGAACGCTGACGCCTTCAAAAAGGCAGGCGTTGCCATCCCGGACCAGGCGACCGGTTGGACATGGGAAGAGTTCATTCCGAAGATCAAGGAGGTCGCAGAGAAATCCGGCACCCGCTATCCGCTGGTCTGGGATGTTTCGGCGAGCCGTTGGATCGTTCACGAATATCAATATGGCAATCACATCTACACCGAGAAGGAGCCCGTCAAGGTCGTGATGGATGAGGCGGCGTGGACGAGCACGCTCGACAAATTCATCGACATCACCAAGGCGGCCATGCCGCCCGGCCTATGGAGCGGCGCGAGCTCGGACAATCCAAAGGAACTTTTCACTGCAGGTCAGGCGGCAGCCTATATGTCCGGCAGCTGGCAGATCGCCGGCCTGGCTACCAATGCGCAATTCGCCTGGCAGGCCGGACCGACGCCGCGCGGAACGGTTGCTTCATCGATCTACGGGGGCGATTACATCGTCGCCTTCAACACCAGCCAACATCTGCCGGAAGCCGTCGAGTTCATAAAGTGGGTCACCTCGCCTGAGATCCAGGCGCAATACGCCAAGACCTTCGGCATGATCCCCGCCAACCTCAAGGCACCGCCGGTCAAGTACGACAATCCGGCTGCGACGGCGGCGATCACCACGATGCAGAACGAACTGAACGCGAGCCCCGTCTATGCGGCGACAGATCAGGCCTGGCCGCAAATGCAGGCCGTCTGGGGTACGGTCAAGAGCGCCGTCACTCAGGCTGTCGCCGGTCAGATTTCCTCGGCCGAGGCGATCGCGCAGATCAAGAAAGCCGCCGACGGTTCGCTTGAGGCGAGCAAGTGACGGCGGCGATCCCGCAACAAGGCAGTTCGGCACTGGGTTTCCACCCGGTGCCGAAAGGCCGGCGCAACAGCCTTTTCAATCTCGGTTGG
>Ga0102589_1001389_pt1 | contig 33559 bp, 32 predicted proteins | sample AraplaMF_Col_mLB_FD_76858 | JGI IMG/M metagenome (GOLD analysis project Ga0102589, IMG submission 76858) | Arabidopsis root microbial communities from the University of North Carolina, USA - plate scrape MF_Col_mLB | ecosystem: Host-associated > Plants > Roots > Endosphere | place: USA...
GTTTTCGCTACATTGAGTGAAAAAGATGAAACATACAACGTTCTTTTTAAGGATAAATCAAATGAAAAATAATACAAACTAATTCCTTAACGTACAGGGAACCGGCTAAAATGTGTCTAAACGTACAATTTTCTTTTTTTGATATGGTGACCCCTTATACCTTATATATATATAATATTGAGAAAGTTTTAAGAAATGGTCAAATCATTCTCATATGTATTATGTAGTAATGGTTGAAACGGCTTGTTTGTAAACGAGTTGCTGTTTACCATAAACCATTATAAGAATCGTAAATTTATCCATTGAGAGAATTTGCCCAGTTATCCGAACCCCGCTCTATAAACGTATCATACTTAAATTTAAATACTGTTTTATAGACATATTTCTCAATATAGTCATTGAAAAAGAATCCCCTAGTAATACAGATTTATTTTTTGTTAATAATTATGGTACGTGAAATTCTATAATTAAGCTTTAAAAAAGCTAACCCTTCTTATCCCCTTAAAAATTCACACATTAGATTTAGAGTCGTTAATGCCCCTAAGTTCGACTTTCCCCGCTTAAGGTCTTACTGCATTGTCCGATTATTAAAAACACCATACAACACAATCTGAGAGGTCGTTTTTTTTATGAGCGGCATCTTTTTTGATAATAAATTCCTGAAAATAACAAATGAGCGATATTTTCATCACAGCTCAATTATTTATTGACTCATTATGTGTATATATAGGATATTGAGAACATCCAAAAATATTTTTTCGATTTTACTTGAATTTCTAACAACTAATTGATGTTTGCACATCGGACATTTCCTCGCTACAGGATTTACACCATAATACACATCTTCAGCTGAATACTCTGGACTTAATTTGTTAATCAGTTTTGAGAGCTCTAAACGATCTATTAGTTTTACATTGCATGCTTTTGCTAACTCTTTAGCCTTGTTTTGTATATATGCTGTTCGTCACACCCCATGCCTCTTACGAACAATAATATATTTTCACTTTATAAATCTCTTGTACGGCACTAGTCCTGACTCGATTTTTCACACCATATCTTTTCTCTTGAATTACGATGGTATTTCTCCCTTTTAATATTAAATCAGTACCATGTCCCCTGTCTTTCTTGTGACAACTGAACGATAATCTAACTCTTGAAAGAGAGCTTTTAAATACACCTTAAACTGATGACCATCCATTTTATCTATATAGTGACCCCCAATAAGTTAAATATATGCTCAATTCTCGTTTAAAAGAACTTTCTAATAAAAAGATATCGAACCCGAGCATTCCAGCTGAAGAAGATCTTCAAAATAAGGATTCGCTAAAGATCAATAATATTATAGATACAGTAATCAGAGGATATTCAATCGCTATAGAAACTGTCGTTATTTAGAAACAACTCGAAGGAGTCATTATAGGCGTACTACCAACATTTTAACGAAGATATACGCTAAGCAAAATTAAACATGAAAAAACGTTGATTTTACTACTCTAAGGGAATCATCTAATCTCAAAAACATAGGTATTTGAGACAAAGGTACTTCAATGTAAAAAGTTCTAAAAATAACTTAAACATTGTCTCAAAACTCATCTTTAAATCAAAATCTTAATTCAAATTGTGTTATTGAGTTTTGAGAATCCCTTAGAGTATAAAAACGTTAAAATGTGCGTGCTACCCCTTATAGATAAAATTTATAAACGTATAAAAAAATAGTGAGAAAAAGATACTTAACTTCAATATATTCTTCAATTAGTAGACATTTTGTACCAAAAAATAAAAACCTAACAAGAGAAAAACATTTCAGCTTCTTCTCTCATTAGGTTTAAAAATTTCATGTAATTAATACAAGCTAACAGGGTCTATACAATCTTAAATTTAATTAAGGAATTAATAGTATTAACATGATTTTCCACATCATTAAAATCATTACCAGATACCATAAAAAAGCCATGTCTAGTCCCAGAGTCTTTAATTTCTTTTATAAAATCACCTTCATTGGGTGTACCAATATCATCCAAAAAAGGTAATTTTTTTACATCATCAATACCTGAAAGTTCTTTTAATACACCAGCTGGCCATTGTAAGGAATGAACCATTGCAACTTTACTTGGTCGATTAGGAATTGGTGGAGTATTTGATTTTAACATCATAAACAATTCTTTATACATATCTTGACCAGTTGCTAACTCAACAAGTCTAGGAATTCCATCTCCTCCAAAGCGTGCATGAGATTCAACAATTTTCGGACCATTTTCAGTAACAATTATTTCTGTATGAGCTGGTCCAAAGGTATATCCTGCTTTAGTTAAAAAGCTATTGACTAAATCTTTAATGCTTTGCTGTACTTCTTCTGATAATTGAGAAGGATGAACGTGCCCATATTCTACAAAAAGTGGAGGTTCCGATTTGATTTTATCTGTAATTCCAAAAATATAGTGTTTCCCATTAAATGATAAAGTCTCGACACTTACTTCTTTTCCTTCTAAGTATTCTTCTATTAAAAATGGTCCATTATAATTATACTCTTCTATTAACGTTTCCCATTCTTTAATATTCTCCTCATTTTCACAAAGAAATACACCTCGACTACCAGTAAGATTAGATGGTTTAATTATACATGGATATCCAACTTTATGAATATTGGTAACTAGTTCACTTCTAGTCTCTGCATATGTATAATTAATAGTAGATAGATTGGAATCACTTAGAAATTTTCGCATTAAATACTTATCATTGATAACACTTATGGAATTAACACTATTCAAAGACTTATTATGTTTCTCTGCAATAATATAAGTATCAAGCATATCGGATTCTTTACCAATATGATATATATAATTCACTTCTTTTTGCTGAGTTACATAGTTAACCATTATTTCGAGTCTAGAGGTATCAGAGATATCAAATACATAGTATTCATCAGCTTTACTATCTTTTAACAATGAATCCATTAATAATGGGCGCTTATCCCAAAATGCAATTACATAGAATCCTAGTTCTTTTGCTCTTTCAATAAGGTGTTGGTAAGGAGTCACTAAGAGTATAACGGGTGTAGCATTTTCAGTGGAGATTTTTTTCCCCTCTTTTTTCTCATGCTTAGCAAGAGTATCTAAACCTTTTTGAAACTTGAGTTCTTCATTAAGGCTAGATACATAATGAGGGTCAGAAAAATTTATTAGATAAAACTCATCCGCAATTTTAAGATTCTCATAATTAAAATTATTTATATCCTGTATAGAAATTACAGAAGAATTTTCTGGTTTTTTGTAGCTTTCTGAAAAATTATTAATAATAATCTCTTGCATAATATTCTCCTTTTCAACATAATGTTATTTCTAAATTTACATTTTAAGTGGTCGCTATCTAGACGACAAGTGGCTCCCTCACATCTATCTATTTAAGAAATAAAATGACTTCGAGAGCTAAAAACACCATATTTAGGAGCATTTTTCCGCACCATAACTAATATTCTATGGTTCCAACTTAACCAAAGGATACCCTTAACCAATAAATTGGTGTACAGAAGACACTATAAAATTAAATTAATTATATAGAATGCTATTGAACAAGAATCCTTTGACTTTAGTCAAAGGATTCTTAAGAATATTATATATTAAGGGTTAATTGTAATACCATTAAATCTAGGAATAACTTGGATATCTCGAATATCATCATGCTGGATTAGCCATAATATAAATCGTTCTACACCCATTCCAAATCCACTTGTTTTCGTTGGGAAATTCTCTTTCATATAGAGATACCATTCATATTCTTTTTCATCAACACCATGTAGTTTTAATGATTCCTTTGTTTCATCTGCGGTAGTATGTCTTTCCCCAGATCCAACTACTTCACCGATTCCAAACAATAGATCCCCATTTAACGCGTATTTTCCAGTATTATCGCTAGCTTGATAAAAAGGAACTGAGCTATAATCATGGTGAGTTAGCCATACAATACCATCAAATTTTTTTATTAATTCTTTTTCTCCAAGATTTGTAATAGTTCTAAACCCTTCATCGTGTGTTTCAACAAACAATGGATTGTTTTCTAACAATTCACACGCTTCTTCCATAGTAATCCTTGGATAATTTTCATTTTTATCTATCATTTTCTGGATATGATCAAGAGTCCCAGTAATTGAAAGAATAGTTTGAGAAGCATTATTAAGCAAATCTTTACATAAGTGATGTACATATTCATTAACTAAATTAATTACATTTTCTAAATTACCTGGAATTTCAGCTTCACTATGATAAAACTGACATAAATGTCTCGCATCAGCTAGTTCTCCTCGAAATGTTGGCATAATATAATGAACACCTTCTTGAATATATCTAAGAAGATATTCAAGATGAAATTGCATTGAATCTGCCAGGTAAGTCGGAGTTCCTTCTAATGTTACTTTGACTGGTAATGAATCACTGCCAAGCCCCATTGGACTAGTAACAGAACCAGTTGTTACAGGAAGTGAAACTGAACGAATGCCTTTTTTTCTAAAGAAATTAAAAGTAGATTGTATAATTTCATCTTGTAATATTACGATTTTACTATACCATTCACTTTTAAGTGCAACCTTATAATGTTCCTCGGGATTCTCCCAAGACTTCGGTGGCTTAACTAATATATTTTCTAATTTCATATTCATTTACGTTCACCTCTTTTTCAAACTCTACATGTTTTGTGTAACATTGGTTCTTGATTAGCTGACTTATATCTATAAAGAAGTACAGAAAATCCTGCATATGTAAGATTCTCATCAAATAGCTCATAAAAATATTTTAATCTTTTACGCATAGCTAATTTTAAACTTTCATCATATTCCGCTAAATGTGATTGACTCATAACCATATTTGTATAATTTTCAATCTCTGAATCTGATGATTTTATGTATTTGAAATCATCAGAGAAATAAAGCTGCAGTTCATGCTTTTCAAAGCTTTGTTCCCAATACTGGCGATCCCAAACATCAATTTTCGCTGCAATAGCCTCTTCGACTGCGCTTTTTACTGGATATGGAGGTATTTCTCTATAATAAATAGGTGCTGCAGCTAAAATTCCACCAGGCTTAAGGACTCTGATATATTCTTTGATAGCTTGTTCTCTATCTTGAATAAATGAAGTAACATTACTACAAAAAACTAAATCAAAGCTGTTATCTTCAAACATTAAAGCTGTTCCATCTGAACAATAAAACTCCACATTTTCCAAATTATTTTTCAAAGCTTTATTTTTAGAAAATTCAACCGATATTGGATTAATATCTATTCCAACAACTTCGGCATTAGGTAAAGTTGAAGCAAACTCTATGCATGAAAAACCAGTATTTGAACCAACTTCTAAAATACGAGCATTTGGTTTCAAATTACTTTCTTTAATAATCGTTCGAATTGTTTCATACCCTCCAGAACACATATTCGGTTCTCTTACTAATCCTACTAAACTTGAAAAATCCATTGTTTCAATCTGAGAAATCGTAAGGTCTTTTACAATAGTTTTAGTCATATTAGTTTTAATCTTCCCTTCAAAATTGTTTTTCATAAGACGCTTCATTTTGATATTAAAATAAAATGTTTTGTGTAGAACGAATACATATAAAATTCAATCAATCTTTCCATGTATACTCATGTTCAGATGTTAATGGTTCGTTTTCACATACATAAAACTTTAAAAATAAAGCAAATTATTATAAATTTACCAATTAAAAAACTTTTCATACACAAATTACCAAAAGATACGATTCTAATTATATATATAATTTTGAATTTTTCAAGTCTTGTATAAATTATTTGTATAAAAAAGGAAAAATTCTTTTTTTTAAGGAACGATTATTATTAACATAATTTGCATAAAAACAATTTCATTATCTAAGTATTTAGAACATATTAAAGCATCCATTTTTTGTATGTTAATATAATTTTTTGTTATATTTCTAATTCGCATTAACACTATAATTAACTATAAAAATACCATCTTGATATGATTGTGATTTTTTACTTAATTTCCAATCATATCAAGATGTTTTAAGTCATTTATTAAACTTGTGATTACTTGACACAGCAGAGCTATTTGCAATATATAAGATAACATTTCATTATCCTATAAAAATGTAAAGATCGAATATTTAACTACGACGCAGCATTTTAATATCGTTATATCGCTTAAAATATCTTATGAAATGAAACAAAATATTAAGTTAATGATTAATTTTTATATTCAGAAATTAAAAAATATTATTGACATGATAAGCTTACCAGAATGTATGGTTTTTATATAAATCACTATGAAAGGAAGATTTTTTATGCAAAAAAAAATTGAATATTTATTTTTTATTGTTGGGCTTTTACTTCTTTCTTTAGGAATAAATATGATGAAAACTATCACTTCATTTGGATTAAGCCCTTATGACTCTTTATTTATTGCTTTATATCAAAAATTTGGTATTAGTATAGGGTTTTGGATTTTTATTATTAATTTATTCTTTACTCTAATTGTATTAATTGTAAATAAAAAACAAATAACGATTGGGACAGTACTGACAATGATCTTAATTTCTGTTTTTGTAGATTTTATAGGTTCCATAGATTGGATAATGGGAATCATTATATCGTTGCCAAAATATATGACAATAATTTTAGGTAATTTATGTGTGGGTATAGGAATAGGAATCTATGTTTCTTCGCAAATTTGTGCTGCTCCACAAGAGGCTTTTGTTTTAACGGTATCTACAAATTTGCATTGGTCTTTCAGAAAAACAGAAATTTCATTGGCTTTTATATTTTTAATTACTAGTTTCCTACTTGATGGTCCTATTTATATAGGTACTATCATACTTTCATTTACAACTGGGTGGATTATTCAAGCTGCTATTAATTTTAGTGGACAATTTTTACAAAAAATTAATACTTATAACAAAACAGCAATGTAGAAGGAAAAAACAAAGTAGAATTAATGAATACTCCTCCACCTAGGCATAGATTTGAGGTGGAGGGGACAAAGTATCGACTTAATAAATGATTAACACAAGTGAAATTGACACTTCCTTATAAGGAAATGGCTGGTATCCACACTCTATATTAAGCGAGTCAAAACAAAGAGCTTTTCTAACGAGATATGCCTCATTCTCCTGTTATAGTTTAATTTCCCCCTCTAAACTCTTTAATGAATAATTTTTTGGGAATTGATAAATTGTTCTTCTCCAAAAAAGATGACCATTGAAAAGAGCACCCTCAATGGTCTAAAAAATTATAAAGAAGGTACTTTTAAAAATAGGCCCCGTACCATTTTCCTAGGCTGATCATTACATTCTTCAAACGCTTCTCTTCCATGAGCAAGTGTATCATTAGAAAAAATTATACCCTGATTAGAATACAGCTTTAGCTTTAAAAAATAAGGGCTACCCTCTTGAGCCAAATCTACTAAATAATCATGAGCTTCTTTTAAATAAGGAATCCTTTTAAATCCGTATTGCCAATCGGCTGTAGCGTCTAAAGTGAAACGTGATATTACCGTCTCATTTTCATAAGCAAATGCTGGACCAACATACTCTGCATTATTGTTCATTGTTCCAATTCTCCTAAGACTTTCAGGATGTAACTAAACCTATTGATCAAGCTGGTAGTAACGATATATTAGTTACAGAAAATCTAGACATAGCAATTAAGCATGTAGAAAGGCTATTTAAGGAATCAAAGAAGGTTCTTCTCGAACAATATATTGACCTTCCCGTTATGAATTTTGATGGGGTTGCATATAATGGAGAGATTCAATTTCTATCTGTTTCACAAAAAATTGGGAATTGTTATGATTATGTCCAAAATAGAGAAAGTATTGCAACAATTTTACTTAATGAAAAAGAGATATATACCAAGGCGAAACACTATGTTGAAAAGTGTCTTTCAGCTCTAGGCATTAAATCTCTAGTATTTCATTTAGAAGTTTTTACATCAGATATGGATAATTATGTTTTCTTAGAAATCGCAGGTAGATATCCAGGGTCTGGAATAACGAATTTAATAGAGAAGGTTTTTAAAATTGACCTTGTTAAAATTAGCTATGATCTAGATTGTCAGATACCAATCAATCCTCTTCAGGATGATCAAATATTTAACGATATTAAACCAACAGCGATGCTTCTACTTCCATCGCCAATAAAAAAAACAATTTTAATTCGCGGCGTATCCGGCATCAAACAATTACCTAAAAATATAATAGGATCTGAGATTCAAAGTCCTGGTAATTTAGTAAGCTATTCATCTATTGATGCTTTCCAGTCTTTAGCACGTATATATATATCAGATGAAAATCTTGTAGATATAGAGAATACAATTAATGAAATTAAATCAAAAATCAAATTTGAATATGAGGAAGTGTAATAATATGGTGAATTCACAAGCTGTTTTAACTCGAGAATATAAAGTAAGTAGCATGGATTTAGCGAATACTGGTAGAAAATCAATTGATTTCGCACAACTTGATATGCCTGGTTTAATGGAGCTTCGAAATTACTTTGGCGACAAAAAACCACTGGCAGGGGCTAAAATTGCGGGCTGTTTAAATATGACCGTTCAAACAGCTGTTTTTATTGAAACCTTACTTGCACTAGGTGCTGAGGTAAGATGGTGTTCAAGTAACACTCATTCTACGCAAGATGAAGCGGCAGCTGCGTTAGCAGATCGTGGGATCCCAGTCTTTGCATGGAAAGGCCAAACCACAGAAGAGTATATTTGGTGTATAGAACAGACGTTTTTCTCTAATGGAGAATGGTGGCCAAACTTATTCTTAGATGATGGTGGTGATTTGGTACAATTAGCTCACGATAAATATGGAGAATATTTACATATGATTAAAGGGGTCTCTGAAGAAACGACAAGTGGTGTTAACCTTTACCGTAAATGGGCACGTAATGGGGACCTAAAAATACCGGTTATTAATGTAAACGATGCACCTACAAAACAAAAATTTGATAATTTTTATGGTTGTAGAGAGTCCTTAATTGATGGTTTAAAGAGAGCAACTGATATTATGATTGGTGGTAAAGTAGCTGTTGTGTGTGGTTATGGATATGTAGGAAAGGGATGTGCTAATTTATTACGTAGCTACGGAGCTCGTGTGTATGTAACTGAAGTAGATCCTATCGCAGCTTCACAAGCGGCTATTGATGGCTTTGAAGTAAAGAAATTAAGCGATGTTCGTGAATTAGGAGATATTTTTGTTACAGCGACTGGTAATATAGAAATCATCACATTAGATGATATGATGCAAATGAAAAATGGAGCAATTTTATGTAATATGGGTCATCGAGATGTTGAAGTAAATATTGCTTCTGTAGATAATTTTCCAAAAACAAGTATACGCCCATATGTTGATTCATACATTCTTCCTAATGGAAAATCAGTAATTATTCTTGGTAGAGGAAAAGATGTCAATCTTGCATGCGCAACTGGACATCCAGATTTTGTAATGAGTACCTCCTTAACAAATCAAGTTTTTGGTTTAATGATATTACATCAAAGTCAATTTGAAAAAGCCGATATATATGCTTTACCTAGAACTTATGATGAATTAAATGCTCAAATGCATTTAAAAAACATGAACATAGAAATTGATTCCCTTTCTGATGAACAACTTGATTATATGGGGCTTATTAGAGGCGAACAATTAAAACCAGATAGCTACCTTTATTAATAAACATATAGTGTAAAATTTTCAAATAAATAGAAAAAATAACGGAAATACATTCCATTTTTTCTAATATTAAGTTATAATGTTTTATATACGGATACTCTCCTAATTTTCATAAAATTGGGGTATGTTTTTTGCCTAAAAGAACCACTGTTCTCCCAGTGGTTCTTTTTCATTTGGCTCTGTTAAAACGGTCAACCCATTGCTTCAATCGAGAATGGAGACCATTAACATTTTGGATATGATACAAGCCTTTGATAACGTGCTTCCCATCATTTGATTTAATTCGATAATGTTCTCTTTTGCATAGGTTTTGTAAGCTCTCCAAGCATCTGTAACAAGGACATTATCAGGTGTTAGCTTAGAGCCAATCATACTCTCTACCTTTGTTTTCACAACACGCCCCATACAAGCAACCTTGGAGACAGTTGCTTTCGTGCGGTCTCTTGCAACAAGCACACAGACATGTTCGTGACTAATCCCTCTGTGCTTAAACTTCCCACCACGGTTACGAGGTTTACGGTCAGAAATGCCACGTTTACCTTTTTCAGAGTATAAGAAATAGGTCTCGTCTACTTCAACGATACCTTCAAATTGCTTAAAATCCATTTGTTTGAGAGCATTTAACAGTTTGTGTCTCCAATAAAAAAGTGTAACCCAAGTAATAACCTCTACGATTTCGGCTGATTTTCGTAAGGAATAGCCTTTGAACATACAATCAACAAATGTAATCCATTCGTCTCCTTTTCGAGTACGATAAAGAACAGTATTGGTCGTGTCAGTAAATGTCTTGTTACAACATTTACAACGATAGCGTTGGCGACCATTATATTTTCCGAACCCAACAACGTGCTCAGACGTACAATGAGGACATTCAAAACCTTCTTTGAAACGAGTTTCTCGCATTTCGTTGATTAAACGACCACCAACAGATGAAGAAGGCTCAACATAGCGTTTTACCCATTGAAACACCCGTTCTTTTTCCGTGTGTGACAAATTTCCAATATGTTTCAATAGGGGTTCAGTAGTATCGCCATAAACCTAACGAAATTAAATACCTCAAAACCAAAAAAATTGACATCTCCAGTTGAAAATGGACAATTTTTTTGGTTTTGAGGCGTTATAAAATCCTTAAGTTGATGGATATGGGGTCACTTCATAACATCAGTGGTTTCTTATTTTTGGTTTTTAAAATATTTTTCTTTAATGATTTTTATATATTGTTTTTTTTCTGTTAGTTCAAATATAAATAATGCTTTTTTCATGAAATTAAAACCATCTTTTTTAGGTTGCTGAAGTTTTATTAAATTTAAACCTTTTTCAAAGTATAGTTCACCTAATAGGTATAAACTATTTATATTAATAGCTAATCTAATGCCCATATCACTATATTTTATTGCTTCTTCATGTTTACACATGAGCTGTAAACATTTTGTTAAAGTATAAATAATTCTTAATTTAATTTCTTTGTTTCTAGGGAAATCTATCTTATTAAAATTATTTAAACATTTTTTTAATATATTAATGCTTTTTTCATATTCTTTATTTTCTGCATGTATTACAGCCATAGTATGCATGATATCTATTTCTATTTCCGATAAAAAATCAACATTGGTTAAAGTTAATTTTAATGATTTATTTAAAATATTTAAAGCATTTTTTGTTGATCCATTTACATTAAATATAGCAATTGCTTCATGCCATAGTAGAAATTGTTTATCTTCTTTTTGTTGGAAATTATTTTCGTTTTTTTCTCTTTTTATTATTTCATAAAGTTCTTTATATTGTTTTTGCTTTATGCAATCTCTTATTACATACTTTACATTTTCTACATATTTTAATTTTTTATTTTGCGTTAGTGCAAATATATAATTTGGATCAATACCAAGTTTTTCAGCTAGTTGATATAATAATATGCTAGATGGATAAATAATTCCTTTTTCTATCTTACTAATTTGACTTTGTGAACATATTCCCTTACATAATTCAATTTGTGATATATTTTTTTTATTCTGAGTTCTTTAATAATAATACCAAGATCGTAAAATTCCATTTTTCCCCTTATAAGTTAACAATTTATTCTTATAAGAATATTTTTCACCTTTCAATATAATGTAAAATCAGTATAGTTTCAATTGTTAGTTCTCTATATTTACCAAGCTATAAGGGTAGCTCCTACCCCTAAGAAAAATACCAATTACATGGAAATTACAGTAAATGGAAGAATGGTATATTTCCTTTAAGAAAAAGTTTAAAAATATCTTTGTGATGGTCGCCAGTTTTTGGAGCATTATGTTTTTTACGTATAAGGATAGATTGTTACAATAAAAATTGCGTAGAGTATGAAAGATGAAGCTATAGACTTTACATGGGGAGAGATTATATGAAATCAATAAAAATACCTCGAAAAGTAGATGAATTAGGGCGTGTGACAATCCCCAAGGAACTTAGAGATACTTTAGATATTAAAGAAAAATCTCCATTAGAGATTTTTGTAGAGGGGAAAAAAATGGTTTTACAAAAGTATCAACCTAACGGTGTATGTGCAATAACAGGAGAAGTATCTGATAAAAATATTTCTTTAGCAGACGGAAAAATTACGTTAAGTCCAGAGGGTGCAGAGCTTTTAATAGAGGAATTACAGAAGTATCTTGTAAAATAATTGGCTCTGAAAAAACAAATTGCAGCACTTACAGAAAATGTTATTTTGTTATTCATACATTAGGGAATGTTATAGGATGAGTACAGTATCCATTCATTTGTTTACTATCGATAATCATACTTATGTAAAAAACTAGTGTGGATCTAGCTGATTCTTTTTTGTCCATGATGCTCTAATCTCTTTGTTTGTTATGTTTTGAATGTATACTTTTGTTAGTTATTTTGTAGGGAATAGGTAAAGTGAAATATAGTTTAATTAAGGAAAAGAAAGTAAACTAATATTCAAAAGTTTACTTTCTTTTTTTGTTTAAAATTTGAAATTGTAATTTACCCCCAGAGTGACCCCTCATTCCCTGAATCGTTTCCGTACCCCCTCGCACTTCTGCTGATGCTTCTAAACAGCTAGATAGCTGAGTTAAAGAAGTAGTAGCGACATTTTGGCTCATCCATACACATAAAGCGACTAAATCTTTTGCTTGGTACTTACTAGTTCGCTGGACAAAACCAGCATCTTTAGCAAGATCTCGTAAGATATTTTGGGATATGAAGTTTTGAATTTCTTGAGCAAATAGTTGTAATTCATCAGATACAGAAACAAACATATAAAGGTTCTGTTGCAAAGTTTCAAAAAGCAGAAACAGGTATTAATAAATGAGGGGAACCATTTAGGCAGTGACTAATAATTTATGTGCTTCTTTGTACGTTGAAAAACCGCAGTTTGGCTGCAAATTGCGGTTTCGTTTATATATAGCATGAATAGTTTCGATTCCTTTCAAGGTACGTGAAGCGTGGCGAAGATTTTGAAATCCTGCGGATTTTGAAAAACGTCGCTTGATATGTCTATGATCCTGTTCGATGAGATTATTGAGATGCTTAACGGTGCAATGTTTCGTATGCACATAAAAACCTTTATTTTTCAGTATTTTGAACGCACAAAGTAGGGCAGGACCCTTGTCTGTTGTGAGAACCGTTGGTTCTCCAAAAGCTTTCACTAACCTTTTCATAAACATATAGGCGGCTTGATGATCCCTTGTTTTACGACGTTGGATATCCAATGTGTATCCTTCTTGATCAATCGCACGATAAAGATAACACCACTCTCCTTTGACTTTGATGTAGGTTTCATCTAAATGCCATATGAAATGTGCTGATTTATTTTTCTTCTTCCAAATTTGATAAATCAAATTGCTATATTCATGTACCCAACGCATGATTGTTGTTGGGTACATGGAAACTCCACGTTCTTTCAGGATTTCAGATACATCACGATAACTTAAAGAAAAACGGCAATAATAGCCGACGGCTACCAAAATAATATCTTTCTTGAACTGTTTTCCTTTAAAATATCCCATGCATCATGCTCCCCAAATCATTTTTCTTACATTTTAATTTTGCTTAGACAACTTTGCAACAGAACCTCAAAGAAAGTACCATTTAGCATAAATAAATTCCACATAGATTCACATATAGAAGGGTTGTACCGTAGAGAAAGCGATTAACTCTTGCAAGATCACTATATAAGAAACCCCCACCTCGAAGCTATGCTCAGGTGAGGGAATATTCGTCTTTCTAAACCTCTAATTCTTTACTAATACCATTTATATAATCCATTGTTACATTTAAATTAGTCATTTTTTCCATCGCTTCACTTTTAGACATATATCCAGCACGTACGTGATATGCTAATTCATATACATACGGATGAAACTGAAACTTTTCTATATGATCAAATAATAAAAAACTATTCAAACGACAATTTGAGGAACACGAATCTGTATCTTTAGGTTGTTTCCAGCCTATCTTTTTTAATTCCTCTACAATTTCTTCTTCTTTATAATTTGAAACATATAAAGGATTAACTAGATTTTGAGTTACTTCTACTCTACTTCTGCTCTTACCAAGATGGTTCCAAGCATTTGGAGAAATTAAAGCCATTTTCTGTTCATATTTATCAATAAGCATTTGGATAAAATCACTTTTAAGTACAGCGGAATCAGTCATTTGCCCAGGTGTCCATCCTCCAGCCATTAGAGGGATTTCTAATTTTTTTGCTAGATCAACCCCTGTTTCAAAAACTAATCCAATACATGATCCACACGCTGTAGTAGAATACATATAAGTTGTTTTATCAAACTCTCCTTGAATACTTCCTCTATAAATCTCATTCATTATACTTTTAGGATATTTAATAATATGATGATCGATATTTAAATTATCTAGTACTGTTTTCATATTTTGACTAGTAACATTAGACAAATAACCATTATCCAACGTCATTGCTAAAATATTCAGTTTATATTTTTCTTTCAATAATTTAAGAGCAAAGGAACTGTCTTTACCGCCACTATATAGAACTAGACAATCATATTTCAAATTGCTTGTCTTTTTCTTTTCAATAAACTCTCCTAAATTAACCTCATTCCAATTAGGTATACCATTAAAATCGTGACAGTAATTACAGACCCCCTCTTCATCAAATGTAATATCAGGAAATGTTTCTGGTAACACACAATTCGTACAAGTCTTAAGATTGTAATGTACTTTTAAACCTTGATCACCATTTTCAAATGAGACTTTTTTATTCGTAATCATCATTCAAACTCCCATCTCAACATCATTTTTATTACTTTTTATATTGAATAAAGTACTAACTATAATTTTATTTCTATTTATACATAAAATAAGTTATTATCAGTAGAAAACTAATAACGTTTATTCTAAATTATTTCTACATTATTTATATAATTACTAAAGGGATTCCAATTATTCACCTATACTTAATAAATAAATCCTTTGGAAATCATTCTACTTAAGGCATCATGTAAGAGATTCTCTCGTACGCCTGTATACATCCTTACATATTTTAAATGCCCTTCTTTTTGTTCATTCCGTGGCACCGCCCAACAATCTGTTACTAAAATACCAGTTTGATAAAATAAGTCCTCTATATATTTACTTATACTATTTTTTTCTTTTTGATATTTAGCAGGTACTTCAAAAATCATGTATGGACAATATTCACCTACATGTATCGAATCTAATGGGTATTTAAGATCTTCCAGAAAAGCTTTTTTCAGGAAACTATCTTTTCTTTCTTTTTCTAAGTACAGATTCTCAAGGAAAACATTCGAATCTTCTGAATCAATCCATTTTTCCATGGCCTTTTGAAATATACCATTGTAATTATACGTATGAATAACCCTATATTCATTAACAATTTTATCCAAAACATTTGGTGTTGCCCATATAGCTCCAATTCCCCATCCATTACAATGAAATTGTTTTCCTAAAGATCTTACACCAAAAATTAAATCTTCAATTCCGTTTTCTTTAATTAATTCCCAGTTATCCTCTAATATAGAAAGTGCAGAAGTTTTGAATACATCCTTATCTGAGGTGCTTCCATAGTAAGCATTATCAATTAATAAACCACATCGATAGTGTACTGACAGTTTTATGATTCCTTCAACTAGCTCCTTAGACCAATTATTTCCTGTAGGATTGTGCTGCGTATTAATTACTATAAAAGATGTAAATTTAGTGTTACTCTGTTCTATTTCCTCTAATATTTGCTGGAAATCTTCTAATGAAGGAGTAAAATTATTAGCTGGATTGAGTAATATCTTTTTAGCTGTAAAGCCTAATGGTTTAAAAACCCCTTCATAGTCCCAGGCTGGATCCGTCGTTATAAAGACTGGTTTTAGATCACTTTTACTTGTTTTATCTAGCATATACCTTCCAAAATCAACCATAGAGCTTCTAGTTCCATTCCAAGTAACACCTACTTCTATTTTCTTACCAAACTCGTTACTTACTTTTTCAGTATTAAATATATATTTTTTTAAAGATTTCCTAAAGCTAGGTAAACCATACATTGATATCTGATAACCACTTTCATATGGTTCAGTATCTCCTAAATTTTTAAGTAATTTCTCTGGTACCCGTTCCCACGTTTCCCCTAAAGCAAGTGGAATAGGCTCATACTCTTTCCCCTCTTTAATATGATATTGTAGGTATTCTGTATCTACCAAATGGTTAGGTTTTACATCATCTAATAATAAGCTTTCCAAAGTTTTAGTATTCATATGGTTCCCTCCACTATTAATTAAAAACTTTCAATAACTTACTTTCTGTATCTATTACTGCACTTCCACCAATTGGAAGTGTCACCATAGGCTCAGTATGACCTAAATCTACATCTAACATAATAGGAATATCAACTTTACCAAAGAAATAATTTAAGATCTCATCAAAAGATTCGGCCCCAGAACTTGAAGGTATAGGGTTAGAATGCCGTCCAATAATTAATCCCTTTATTTCGTTAAAAACATTATGTAATTGTAATTGCATAAGATATGCTAAAAATTTATCAGGACTATACCCCTCTGTTTCTAAGAAAAGTATCTTATCTTTAAAAGAAGGCATATACTTGGTTCCTAACATTAAACTTATAATATTCAAATTCCCCCCAATTAAAATACCTTCACATTTTCCATGATTAAAAACCCTCCACTCCCCTTTTCCATTACTTAACCTTCTGCGACCATCCTCTTTATCCCACCATAGAACCTCTTGAGTCCATTCCTGTGGAGGTAACAGATTAAAGGAAGTATTTCTAGTAAATAAAATATTCTCGAAATTTGTTATTGAATACTCCCATGGACCATTAAATTCTCCCCATTCAGATATTACCATTGGTCCATGGAATGTTTTTTGTCCAGTTTCTTTATAAGCTGCTAATAATAATGCTGTGGCATCACTATAACCAATAATGGGTTTAGGGTTTTCTTTTAATAAATTCCAATTAATATACGGTAATAAGGCAATAGTTGTCCATCCACCGACAGCAAAAACTATTCCCTTTATTTCATCATCTAATAAATATTGATGAAATTCTTCCACTAAATTTTTAGCGAAATTTAAGTCATAGGTTATATTTTTCTTACATGATTCTCCTACTTGAATGTTATACCCTCTAGTTTTTAAAGCTTCTATTGCCCTTTCAAACCTATTAGGAAATAAAAATGGAGCAGGCGAAGAGGGAGCCCATACTACTAATTTGTCATCTTTTTTAAGATGCACAATACATCACCTCAGTTAAATATTCATTTTTCTACACTTTACAATATTTACTATCCAATTATGAATGATACCAAATATTTGAAAACTTCTCAAATTAAATGTCATTCTATTTAGTTAATTATAAATCTTCTAAAATATATCTTGCTTTATACTTAAAACAAAAAATTTATTATACATAAAAATTAAAATTATATTTAACATTTATTCAGACTATAATTACACCTATTGTTTACATTTTTTCGTTAAAAATCCATTATATAAATAAAATTTCAAAGAAATAGAAAATTTAGCAAAAATATCATTTCTAAATTATTGACATATTCTGATTTTTGTTTTATATTGAATTCACGGGGCCATAGCCAAACGGTCAAGGCAGGAAGCTTCTACTTCTGATTAATGGTTCGAATCCATTTGGCCTCTTCATAATTTAATAAAGTTAATTTAAATACTCATATCATTTATATTTTATATTCGATTCATGGGGCCATAGCCAAACGGTCAAGGCAGGAAGCTTCTACTTCTGATTAATGGTTCGAATCCATTTGGCCTCTCCATAATTTAATAAAGTTAATTTAAATACTCATATCATCGATATTTTATATTCGATTCATGGGGCCATAGCCAAACGGTCAAGGCAGGAAGCTTCTACTTCTGATTAATGGTTCAAATCCATTTGGCCTCTCTAAAATATTAAAAGATGTAAATAAGACCACTTTTATTAGAAAGTGGTCTTATTTATTTGTAAATCATAATATATTATTATATATCCTAAAAAGAAAGGGCGCGCATATATGAGATTTAGAGATCTACATAAAAACATAAAACTTCGTATTATTGAAACATTTACTAGTCAATTTGTTAACTGGATGATATTCCCCTTCATGACAATTTACTTAGCAAATTATTTTGGTGCTAAAACTGCTGGTTTACTTTTAATTATTAATGTCTTTGTAGGGATTGCTATGTCCTTTATAGGCGGATATTTCGGTGATCATTTCGGAAGAAAAAGAGTTATTCTTGCTGCAGAATCTATAAGATTTTTAGCGTTTACTACGATGATGCTATCAAATTCTCCTTGGTTTGTATCACCAACTATAACCTTTATGATGATGACGGTTAATACAATATGTTGGGGTTTAGCTGGACCAGCAAATCAGGCAATGTTAATCGATGTAAGTACTCCTGAACAACGTAAGTTAATGTATTCTATTAACTATTGGGCAAATAACTTATCTATGGCCATTGGAGGTATGTTGGGTGCCTTACTATTTAAAGACTATCTCTTTGAATTACTTATTGCTTTAACGATTGCAACTGGAAGTGTTGTTATCCTTATAGCTTTCTTTATAGATGAAAGCTATGCACCACAAGAAAAGAAGCTAAAACCAGCGCAACATATCTCTCATTTACTCAAAAGCTATAACCTTGTGCTAAAAGATCGTTTATTTGTATTATTTGCTATCGCTAGTATTCTTATAAATTCCATGGAAATGCAGTTAACCAATTATGTCGGAATTAGACTAACGAATGAAATGGTATCGCAATCATTTTTATTCTGGGACGTGGATGGTATTAAAATGTTGGGGTTCCTAAGAAGTGAGAATACAATCCTTGTAGTCATATTAGCACTGTATGCAACAAAATTAACAAACTTTATGAAGGATAGAACAACCTTAGTAGCCAGTTGTGCAATTTTTTCTCTTGGTTATGGTGTCATAACTTACTCCAATAATATTAGTATTTTAGTTATATGTATGCTTTTATTAACGATTGGAGAAGTCTTGAGAGTTCCTGTAGAACAATCTTATATGGCTTCTATTCCACCTGATAATGCAAGAAGTACATACATGGCTGTAATAGGTGGAATTAAATATAACCTCGCCATGCTAATTGCCTCTTCAACTGTATTCTTGGGATCTTTTGTACCATCTACCATAATGGCACTGCTTATCACCAGTATTGGTATCACTGGAACCATTATTTACTTAATAATAACTCCAGGATTAGATATACGTAAGGCACAGCAGGATACAAAACAAATAAGTTAACTAATATAGTTAGTATTAAACAATTATATAGCTATCTAGGTAGAAAATTTTATTCATATAAAGCCCCCCCAACTCAAAGCTACACTTTAAGATGGGGGGGCTTTATATATCGACCTATCCGATAATTTAAACAGATACAAACCTCTAATACGCTAGAACACATAGGACAGTCCTTGCCGGTAAAAGGGGAATGATATACTCTAATCTTACACATCAATAATACTCCTCTGGTAGCAAGAATCCCACTAACGTTAGTGGGATTCCCCTTTAGGGGTGGAAGTATCAAACTTTTATTATTTCTCTTTATCCATAAACAATTTTTGAATTAACTCCGCACCAAAACCAGAAGTAATAGCATATTCCTTTTTATCAGATAATAATTTTTCAATATAGTCAACTGAACCACCATCCGAAAGTTGAACTCTTCTTCCAGACTTGTTCGTTGCATAAATATGAAGACAATAGTCTTTGTAGTAACCTATTCCAGCTACACGGTTAAAATCAAAGCAGAAATTAACATTAGGATATTTTTCTTGTAAAACCTTCAAAACATCTTTTTCAAATAAAAGCATTTGAGAAACAATCTTCTCTATTCCAAATTTCTCAATGGTTTCCTGACTAATCTCATGCATAGAAGACACTTCATTCGGAATATCTATGTCAAAGTGTTTAAGAAAATCAAAATCCTCATTATTTGAATTTAGAGCAATCATTTCGCGTGGAAGAGAAGCCTTTTCAATAATAGCTTCAAGGATTTTAGTATTAGAAATATTAACAGAGATATTTTCAAATGTATAGCCGTTATTATTTAAATGATCAATAAAATCGATCCATATCGTAAGATGCTCTAGCATAACCTTAGAAACAAAATTATAATATTTATTTTCACGAGCAGCAGTTGCTATTCCTAACAGATTAAAATGTTGCATATACCCTTTACTCTTATCAAAAGGCTGCATTCTTACCACTCTTTGAAATGTACCTAAGTCTACCCTTTCAAATAATGTTTCTTCTTTTTTAGCAAGTTTTTTTCGTCTTGAAGCACATTCTAATATTAAACATGTCGTTGGATCACCTACCACTTCTGATCCACGTGTTGTACTCATAATTTTATTTTGACTAAGGTTAGTTATAACTGAATTAGTACCTAACGGACAAATAGGAGAGACTTCAACTGATTCAAATGTTTCTGGTAAAACTGAATAAAAATTATTTTGAAATTCAACTATTTCACGCTGCTCAAAAGAACTTACTCCATAAAAATCCAGTTTAGAATCATAAATTCGTAATAATTCCTGTGGTGTAATTGAATCAGCACGTCGTTTAGCAGCTTCAATTAATATAGGTGTAAGCTTATACAAAGGTGTTTCACCTAAAATATCGATAAGATTGGGTATACCTAACTTGTCAGTAAGTATTTTTTCAATTGGAGCATTTCCTTCTAATTCCTTCATAATCTTTTTCACCTTTCAATTAGAATGTTTTCTTCAAATCTTTTTTACTTTATAAATGAAACATCCAGGCTTAATTTTTACCTTTCCAGATTCATCAGTAAAACCTTTGAAATAAGTTTGCAACTCCTCCATTACTTCAGGAAGTTTATCAGAGTCGTTAAAGAAAGATTCCATATGGAAATTCATAAACACTTCTAAAGCCTCATCTTCAGAAGCATACTCAATTTCTTTTCCAATATAATGATTGTGTTCGAAGCTAATGATCCCTTCATCTTGTAGTCTAGCTAACTCCTCATCAATTAATTGTTTGGAGAGGCTTTGTGAAGAAAAATCACCAAATAGAGGGAAAACTTTTGCCCACTGTTTTAACAGTATTGATTGCTCTTCAGAACATGAATCAAAGTGAAGCAAGAAGAACTCTGAATTAGATGACATATTTTGAATAATCATTTTTCGGATAGCGGTTTGAGCATATTTCTTTCCTGCTTCGAATCCATCTCTCGTTAACACTTGATGTACAGAATGTGAAAAACTCCAAAGGCTATATATTAAATCGTATTCTTCTTCATTATTATGTAGAAATTCAATCGAATCTGAGTTTATTAGTTTAAGATTTTCATAATTACTAAACTTATTACCAGTATACTCAAGCATTTGTTTACTAAGATCAAGCAATGCTAATTCACGCCATTTATTTTGAGCTTGTGTAGTTAAAACTTCTGTTACTCGACCTGACCCACAGCCTAATTCTAAGATTTTAAGATTTTCTTTTTTTAAAAGTGGCGCTAACCATTCATTAAATAACTCTAAGTCGGTTTTATCATCAAAAATATAATCTTTAATAATCTTATTATAGTATTCTGGGTTAACGTATTCTTCTACCGTAGTTTGAATTTTAAGCCATGGATATTGAATGTATAACTCATTTTCTAATTTATTCATATTATTCACTTTCCTCTCGAATTTGATTATATTTATATATTTTTTATTAGTTGATATATGATATACGTATAATAGATTGATACGATATTATAAATTAATACGCCACAACTATAAAAATAATCACTCTTCTTGATATAATGTTGCTAAATAGACTTATTAGAATAGTTAGTTTGAAAAAGTTTGACTTAAAACCCGATTACGAACCTTTGCATCTCCAATTATTTTGCAAATGCTCCATAAATCAGGTGAATTTAGTCGTCCTACTATACAAACACGTAAAACACCATTTATGTCACCAATATGCCCCTTGTATTGATGAGGATTATTTTTATATTCTTTGACAGTACCTGCATATCCCATTTCAACTGCAATATTAACTATTTTGTTGAACCATGTCGATTTATCATCAGAATAATTATAAGTTTCCAAAAATTTATTAAAGAATAATTTTCTATCACTAATATTAACTGCTACAGGAAAATCATCTTCAATTTTAAAGGTCTCATCATAAAAAAATCTTAAATACCTTTTTGCTTGTTTCCAAGACATTATATCTTTACGTGGTGTTTCGGTACAAAGTGTAAGAGCTGCAACTGAGTAACTCGGATTTAACGTAAAAATCCCCGCAAATTCCATATCATATTTTCCAGCCCAAGTTGCAATATTATTATATACTTCCTTAACAGACATTTTAGAAATTATATTTTTACTTATATCATTTAGTTTCTTTAGATCAAACAATGCACCTGACTTACTCAATTTTTCAGTAGAAAATGGAAAGTCTCCAATGGTACTATCGGGATTTAAAATACGCCACTCCTCAAAATTCGAGTTTAGAATGGTTAATAAATATTCCCATACCGCACTTGGATCATATCCTTCAGATATATAATATTCTAACGCTATCTCTGGATCCTTACGTTTTGACAATTTGCGTTTTGAACTCCCATCAAATTTCATTAGTTGAGCGGTATGACAATAAACAGGCAATTGCCATTCAAAAGCCTCAAACAATTGATAATGCATAGGTAATGAAGGCAACCATTCTTCACCACGTACCACATGCGTAGTTCCCATTAGATGGTCATCAACAACATGTGCAAAGTGATAAGTTGGTATCCCATCAGATTTTAATAAAATAAAATCTTGATAGTTTTCTTGTAAAGTTATTTCTCCTCTAATTGCATCTTCAATCTTAATTATGTTCTTGACATCACCCCCTGATCGGAATCTTAATACATAGGGTTCTTTATTGGCTATTTTCTGTTCAATATCTCCAAAATCAGAATTACGATGAATAGCACTATTGCCATAATAACCTAAATTTAATTTTTGGTTCCTTTGCTTTTCTCTCATTTCAGATAATTGGGATTCAGTACAAAAACACGGATACGCAAATCCTTTTTCTACTAACGCCTTTGCAAAAGCATGATACACCGCTACACGTTCTCTCTGACAATATGGACCATATTCCCCTTTACCAATAGGCCCTTCATCAAAAGATATTCCGAAATACTTTAGAGTAGATTTTATTTTATCTACTGCACCAGGAACTTCTCTTTTGTTGTCAGTATCTTCAATACGTAAAAAGAAAATCCCTCCGCTTTTCCGTGCAAGTCGTTCGTTAATTATGGCACTAAAAAGATTTCCCAAATGTATGAATCCCGTTGGGCTCGGAGCAATTCTTGTAACCTTCGCACTATTATCAAGCTTTCTCTTAGGATAAATTTTTTCATAATCATGAATGGTATATTTTAAGTCTGGAAAAAGTAGGTTTGCTAGCTTATGGTAGTCCACTACATAAATCACCCCTAAAGTGCTGTTCTATTATTAAAATCCTTCCTTGTATTTTAACGTTTTCCGAAAGAAGTCTCCTTCCTCAAGTGTGTGCAGGGCAATAGCCCAACGGTAGGTGGGAGATGAATTTCGGTTTGGCACTGGCCAAAAGATTGTAGTAAACTTATTACATACAGATTGTTCTTTGAAAACTGAAGATATGAGGTTGATACGAGAAAAGATTCGTATCGTAAAATCTTCAATCAACTCGTCACTATATCAAAATAGTGAAAACCAAGCCATGACGTTGATATGGATAAAACAGTCATAATCGCTAAAATACGGTGGGTTCTTACCAAGAACTAAAATTGGTATTTTTTGCGCTACAAATACGAACCGTCGGTGCGAATGGGATAGCTTGGTAAATATAGATAGCTAATAAAAGTATCTACTTCCCAAGAAGCACCCACTTCAAGCTTCGCTAAGTGGTGTGTAGTTCACTACGCGATTATCATACAATCTCTACCTTAATTTCTCTCATAGCTTGTTCAATACTTTCTAATACCTGTGTCACAGTATCCCCTGTTCCTAAAATATACCCATAACGTTCATCCGAATTTGTAAAGTTCTTTATGGATTTGCCTACTTCTAATGTAAGTTCACAACGAGTAATATTAGGTAATTTCTTCGCTTTTTCAATTCCTTGAATCATAGACACTTCTCCTTCAGGAAATACAAAGTGTCGTACTGCAGATGCTGCTCCTTTACGTGGCTTTATTTCCATCTCAATTGATTCATTTCCCGCAATCCTTTTGAGTGTCTCTTCAAAGAAATCAAAACCGTAAACATTTTCAACCATTTCAAAAATGAAGCTACCACCAGTTCTTGTATGGGACTCAATTATATATGGTTCGTTGTGGTGTATCATGATCTCAGTGTGACTTGGTCCACATTGATGCTCAATCGCACTTAAGAACTTTTCAGTTAATTCCTTTACTTTATCTAAAATATCACTAGGAAGTTTAGCAGGAATTGTATGTCCAATTTCAACAAAATAAGGCTCACCTGTCGTTAATTTATCAGTTAAGGCGATTACATTATGTTTCCCATTCCAACTAAATGCCTCTACACTTATCTCCTTACCCTCAATAAATTTTTCGGCAATGATGTCAATGTTTGGATATAGTTTTTTAATCTCATGCAGAGCTTCCTTAGTTCCCTGAGGCCCAGTTAACTTATGAATCTTTCTACTTCCTGATCCTCTTGAGGATTTTAGAATAATAGGGTATCCAACTTTACCTGCAAAGGAATTAACTTCATTAGCTTCAGAAACAATTGAATATGGAATAGATGGCACATTCTTTAAACGCATTTGTTCACGCATCTTATGTTTATATCGAGTAGCCTCAACGGGATGAAGAGGATTTCCTAAGATACCTAATTTATCTTGAATCATTGCAGCATTCAATAAACCTGCTTCTAAAAATGAGACTACTGCATCAAATGGCTCATGCTGATGTAGTATACTAGCTAAATCAACAAGATAAGGTGCATCCACAGGTGCATGGATTACTCGATCTACCAGGTCATAATCCTGTTTGCTCATCCAATCTTTTTCTTGAATCAATGTTATATATAAATCATATTTTTTTGCTTTCTGATAAAGATCGGTTCGACCGCCAATCATAAGTAAGTGCTTTTTATTAGATGATTGATTCAATTACAAAACCCCTTTCTGTGTATTCTTACATTAATTGTTTCTCAAATTACTAGTTTTCTTACTTCCTAGACATCCAAGTCATAAAAACAAATAAATTCTGCCAATTCTGCAGTATGTGAATATTCAAACAGTATGTTTTCCATTATATAGGTATTTAAGGAAATTAACAACAATTACCATCCATTTTCTTGATTTTTATTTAGTATTTTCCATGCACTAATTGATTTAAATGTACTTCGTAATATTAAAATTCTAAAAAGTCTTTTTTAAAAGTTAAATTAATAGTCTTAAATAATAAAATGAATTCAACGGCTTAGAATTCGATTTTTTTCAATAAGTCGAATCATATTTCATATTTCAAAATAATTATATTTCATTCAAGCATATACTTATTGTTCATTTTGTAATACATGTTTTTTAATGACTTTGTTTTAAGCTAAGCTAACTCGTATTAACGATAATAATTTTACAGTTTATGTATGGTTTGTATCTTACTGAAAATTAATGGAAACATCTTCTATTTATATCAATTTTCTGATATGATTGAATAAATTAAATTTATATATATAAATTTCCTGAAATAACATTATAAAAATTTTCAAAAGCTCGATAACTTTACTGAAGACAATTGAAATACGAGCTTTCATTTATATATTAATAGAAAATTCTAACTATTAACATCAAAAAAAAGGACTGTCCATGAAAGACAGCCTTCTCATTACTCTTTATTGCTATCTTCTGTCATGATTAAAGATAACAATAAAGATATTTAAGCAAATATTCTTATATAAAAAATAAAACCCCGACATGATTTTCATAGGTTTGTTGAGTTTGGCCGCCCGACAACCATTGAAAATGAAAACACGAGGTTTGTTTTCACATCATTAAATTTATATCTTTATGATAGCATATGATTTTTAAAATGTGAATAACAAACCTCTAGTTTTCTATGCCTATTTCTCAGTTCGGGTTAAAAACTGGAGGCTTTTTGATGGGAAATGATGTATTTAAACATGCTAGAAAACGAGGGTATAGTGTTGTAGAGAACTCACTACTTGATGATTGCAACCTTACAGGAATGGCTAAGTACCTTTTAATTCAATTTTGTTCGCACCGCGACGGTGCTTGGAAGATTACAATGCCAGATATTATTAAACGTTCTAAAAATGGACGTGACGCACACTATAACGCACTTACAGAATTAATACATAATAAATACGTCGCTCGTGTAAAAATTTTAGAAAAGGGGAAACACAAGAAACAAATCTATATTTATGGACAAATAAAAGAAGATGTTGCTGAAATCCTAGAAGAAACAATTCAAGAACAAATTTCTAAAGGATATTCAATTCGGGTTGAGTTCGGAGAGCCAATTACTGAAATCCAGGATACGGCCTCCGAAGAGTTAGAGAGTTCCGAAAAACCATGTACTGACAATCCGGATGTAGACAATCCGAATTCAGATTGTCAGTACAATATAAAATACCAAGGAAAAAATACTACAAAAAAAAGTACCAATACTAATATTAAGGATATAGTATATTTTGATGATGATAAGCGAAGCTATTCTTCACCTTCCCTAGATGAAGAACAATTAAATTTAATTGTAAATACTCTGCGGGAAGCTACAAAAGACGATCTAACAGATAGAAGTTTTAAATCAGTCTTAAAAAAAGTTATGGATAAATATAATCAAGGAAAAGTTTCAAATTTTAGAGATTATTTAATTACGGCTCTAGTCAACAAAATTGAAGAATTAGAGCTTCGTAGAATAAAAGAAAATGCAAAAAAAACATTACAAGCGAATAAGTTAGATAAAAATATGGTAACTTGTAAACTTTCAGAACATCAATATATAGGTAAAATTCCTTTCTACAACTGGCTTGTATCTTAAAAGAGATTATATTAATTTACAGAATATGTTCGTTTAAAGCTATAAATGCCCAGTGATAAATAATTGAGCTGTATTTTCATTACAGCTCAATTATTTATTGGCTCAGTATGTGTACATATAGGATATCGAGAACATTCAAAAAATTTTCTTCCCGTGTTATGCAAATTTCGAACAACTAATTGATGTTTACATACCGGACACTTCCGATTTACAGGATCTACACCATGGTACACCTCTTCAGCCGAATACTTGGGATTGACTTTATTAATCAATTTTTGAAGCTCTACACGATCTATTAGTTTTACATGACATGCTTCCGCTAATTCTTTCGCTTGTTTTGTATAAAAACTATTGGTTACAATCCATGCTTCATCTGCCTTATAATACGCTTTCCCTGCATATACTTCTTGTACAGCTCGGATTCCCACTCGATTCTTAATCCCATATCGTTTCGCCTGGATCACAATACGATTTTTCCCTTTTAATACGACGTCAACTCCGTAGTCACAGGAACGTTTTGTGACTTCTGGACGGTACCTAAGTTCTCGAAAGAGAGCTTTTAGATACACCTCAAACTGATGTCCATCCATTTTATCTATAATACCAATACCGGACTTTGCCATTCTTTTTAGAATTCGAATATCACGTATTTTTCCGTATCCCCAATTCAACATATGAAAGATAATATAGATACCCATTCCATACAAAAAAAGCTGTAATATTCCTGGCATCCCTAATATATTAGACACTTCGTTCCATCTCCTTCTTTTGAATTGTTACTATTTTTTTCTTTTGTTGTACTTGCGGTTGTATATAGAATTGTTGCTGTTTTTCTGTTAATTGTACGGCATTCTTCAGTACATCATTCCAATCTTTTTCTTGGGATGGTAGATGCATTTGTACACGAGGTGTAATCGTTAGTGCTCCCATTTTTTCCGTAAATTCTTTCCCCGCTTTATCATTATCTACTGCCAGGACAATCCGATTCACGGAAAGCCCTTCATCTTTTGCCTCTTTAAATGTACGTAAAACTGTCTTCATCTTTAGTCCATTCATACTGACTAATCTTGCATTTTGTAGTCGGTTTTGTTGTAACGTCCAATACGAAAGAAGGTCAATTGGACTCTCAAAATAATAAATGGATGTTGGTTTTCCAACATCCACCATAAACCCTGTATGCGGTTTTCCATTCGGCAAAATTTGTTTAAAGGAACCTCGTTTATTTTCCATCTTAACCGTCCCTTGACGCTCCGCACCTACTACATTTCCTATTCCGCCTTGTTCCCGCCATTTAAACACCAAATTCTTCTTTTTATCCTGTGCAATCAAGTCTTGACCAATCAACCAATTTACTAAACGAGCGTCAATCTTCCGTTCATCAGTTAAATAGTGCTTAATGGCTTGTTTATCCTGGACTTCTAGATGCCCTGGATAACGAAAGGGCTCATCTTGTTTTGGTTCTTCTTCCTTAGAAGATGTAAAAGTAGGATAATCACCAAAATTCACGTCTCGAACTGCTTCTTGAAAAGTCATACCATAGTACATTCTAGCAAAGCTAATCGCTCCATATCCCTTCTCTCCCCGGCTATTCCATGCATACATATTGTCACGAATTAACAAGCTATCGTGCTCCGTATGTCGATAATAGTTTCCCTCTTTTTGAAATTTCTCCCCTTTAGCTTCTAAATATGACAACAAATCCACATCTTTTGCTTTCATGACTTCCTCCTCTGCCAGTCGATATGTCATGTTGGCACCTCCCCTTGTTGTGAATGGTTTCAGGAATAAAAAAAGAGAACTGTTTGTATCAGTTCTCAACATCTGTTATTTTCCAAATAAGAATTTTAATCGTTTTTCTTGCGTGCTATAAGATAACCGGGCATCAAATTTCTTCCCATTATTTTTAGATTCAAATCCTTTGATTTGATCGGTCATATTCTTTTCTAATATTTTGATCACATTGTTACTACTAATTTTCTTTCCAGACACGACCCCTGGAATAATGAATTCACAAGTCTTCTTATACTGCTCACATAAGTAATTTGATTTCCCTACAATCACTCGGCTCTTACAAAGCGGACATTTCCCTAATGTACGATCCTCAATTGTTGGAAAACGGAACTTTAGTCCTTCCTTATCCAAATAGAGTGCCGCCGTAAATTCACCCTTTTCTCCTTTAAATCCTTGAATGAAGTCTGAACATTGCCCCTTCAAAATCTTTTTTAATTGAGAAGGGGGAATCGCTTTTTCTTTGATTTTTGCTGGCAGCATGAACTTACAACCATTTTTATATTCAGTGCACCCAAAAAATGTTTTTCGATGAAGAATGTCCCCTTTCTTACAGTCTGGACACTTCCCAAGAGACAGCTCCTCTGTCGTTGGAAACTGGAACTGTACTTTGCCTTCTCGGAATACTAAATACGCTGAAAACTCTTTCTCACCGGATTTAAAGCCTTTTAACAGATCCGTTTTCTTACTTTCAAACAGCTTTTTTACTTGTGCTTCAGGAATCGCTTTCTCTTTAATTTTCTTCGGTATACGGATCTCACATTCTGGATAATTACTACATCCATAGAAGTTGCCCTTATGAAGGATTTTCCCCTTTTTACATGGGCAACGGCATACTTCAATTTGTTGATTCCAATTCAAAATCATTTCATCCGCTACTTTTTCTTCTGTTTCTCCAAGTTTTGCAACTGTTTCTCTTACAAATGTATTCGTATTTTCCACAAATTCACCGTATGGCATTTCCTTCTTTTCGATCATATGAATCATCCCTTCCATTTCAGCCGTATAAGCTGGATTTTTGATTTCATCTATCGGAAATTTTTCTACAAATGCACGACCAATTTTCGTAGTACGAATTTGTCCATTGGTAACTGTGATGTAATTTCTCGTTGTGAGTTTTGGAATAAAGGTCTCCTCTGTCGCAACCGTCCCAATACGTTTTCCTTTCATTAGCTCTTTTAAATGGTCATCATCTAATTTACGACCGGCGGTCTCCATAAACGTTAGAATGGAGCTTTCAGTATGAAATGCTGGTTTCTTTGTTTTCGACTGCATTAAGTCATGTTTTACGATTTGGAACGAGTCTCCCTCATATAAAAAAGGGATTTGAAAGCTTTCCACAGAACCTTCTTCCATATCCTCATGAAATACGCTTAAAAATCCCTTCTCTTGAAGAACTTTCTCTTTTGTACTGTATATGTTTTCCTCTCGATCTATAAACTGTGCCTCACGTACCAAATAAATAGCCGGTGGCATAAAGTTCCCAATAAATCGTTTCACAATGAGGTCATATAATTGAATTTCTAATGGTTTTCTATTGGTCCCGTCATATGGTTTTGTTGTCGGGATGATGGCAAAGTGACTATCTACAAGCTCATCGTTAAATGTGGCATGTTTTTCTGTGATAGTATGTGTATCTACATGCTGTACCAAATCCGCATAATTGGTAGACTGCAAGGCTTTGAATACTTCTTGTACTCTGCCTACCTTTTCCGTTGGCAAATGCCTGGACGATGACCGAGGATACGAAATCCAACCTTCTTCATATAAACTCTGAATATGTTTTTTTGCGGTCTCTGCGCTCACTTTCAATTTTGAATGTGCCTCTTTATACAAATCCGTCAGGTTATATAACAATTTTGGTTTCTTTTTTCTGGTACTCTCCTTAAACTCCGTTACCGTTAATTCTGTACCAACTAATTTAGCACCAAGCTTTTGCAAAGGAGCTGGATCTAATAACTGATCTTCTGTCTTCATAACAGCTTCTAATCCATTCTCTGTGATGAGTTTTAGATTATAGTAGATTTGTTCCTTATAATTCTCTATAGCTACCTCACGTTGCCAAATCTCATGTAACAGGCACATTTGCACACGCCCTGTTGCCAATAAGAATTGGTTTTTAGCAAGTTTCGTTGTACATCCTCTCGTCACATTGATTCCGAGAAGATAGTCTAGGTATTGCCTTGCTTTTGCGGAATTTGCAAGTCCGTCATAGTGTTCCCCTGGCTCTAATCGGTTCAGTCCTGCCTCTAATTCTGCTGGCTCATACGAAGCAAGCCAGAGGCGAGATTGTCGTTTATTTACACTCGCATATTCATACATTTCACGATAAATCAGCTCGCCCTCACGGTCTCCATCACAAGCGTTGACCACATGATCTACATCCTGACGTTGCAATAGATCTACTAAAATATTAATTTGTTCGATATAATCTTGCTTCACTTTGTATTCCGGCTCTAACAAAAGGGGCAAGTGTTCGAATTTAAATTCTTTGTATTTCTCATCTATTTCTTCTGGATGCTTCAGCTCTAATAAATGACCGGAACACCAACTAATAATGTACTGATGGTTCTCAAAGTATCCAAAATAAGGTTTACTCCCCATATGTTTCTCTGCATTTCGAAAACGTGGTGATTTCAATAATTCGTATGAAACTTTCGGCTTTTCCGCAATAAATAATGTTTTTCCCATTACCCATTCCTCCTCATGTATGTAACATCTTTAATTTTGACGCTTGATTCTCCGCATTTTGAAGCGTTTCATCACACATTGCCCCATCCATAAACAAATGTTCAATGCCACGACTACAAGCAACATACAGCCAGCAAATAGCCATGGATTCATGACATCTTTCTCCATTCCCAATCTTTCTGCAGAAAGACATACATTTGTTTTTTCTCTGACAGTATTTCACGTACAAATTTAATTTTTTCTTTTGGTAGTGCTATAAAAATTAATTCTTCTGCATTTTTTGTCTCTGCCCATACACCTGTGTAATCGATGTCTACAATTTCGACGATATTTACCATTCTTTTCTCTCCTTTCGCTTTTAAAAAGAAGAAGAGCACTGTTTAACAGTACTCTCCTCTACCTATATCTATCTAGAATGTTCCATTTCCGCTTCTTTTGGCTGTTCGTTCTTTTTCACACCTTTAAACCGATGAAAAAGCTGAGCGAATTTATTTTGGTTTTTCGGTTCTTTCTCCTGGCTAGATTCTTTTTTACTATTTTTATCATATTCTTGTTTTTCTTGATCTAAAGCTTTTTCAATGCTGGACAACTTTTCCCGCTGGGAATCTGTTAGATTCATTCCTTTTAACTCCTGAAGAGCTTCCTTTTTCAACCGGTATACTTCAGGATATGAATGTGTCTTCTCAAACTCTTTCATTTCTTTGACACGCTCTTCCCGACTTTTCGTATACGTTTCTTCTTGTTGCCCTGGACTATTATCCTGTTTTTCTTTTGATGAGGTTTGTTTATTTGGATTTGATCCCTTTTCATTATCAACTCCTAATAACATAAGCAATTCTGCCTGGTATTGTTCCTTGTAACGTATTTCATCCTGAGAAGGAGCAATCTCTTCTAAAATTTGTTCCTTACACGACTCTTTATATGCCTCTTTGGGCATTGCTTTAGGCATCACCACATGATTCTTTTCATCTAATGGCTCTAGAGATGAGAAAGACTGTCCTACTTGATTTTCCCTCTTTTGATTGGCTGTTTCATCCATTCTTTGCCGCTCAATCGTTCTTTGTTTTATCAAATTTTTTACCACATCAGACAACTGCTTCTCTCCTGTAAGTCGAAGAGAAGATTTCGACCAATTCTCACCATCTATTTCTTGTTCATATACTCTCACTTTCCCCGTATCATGATGAACATCAATTGTAATATCTCCTTGCCCCCAGTCCATTTCGCTTGTTACAGATGGAATCGCAAAACGAGCCACACCAGGCTCAACTCCTCTTTGTATTTCATGCATATTCCCTTCAGGAAACCTTTCTTTTTGTTTACCAGTCATCTTAATTGCTTGTTTATATAAGGCTTCTCTGGTTTCTTCTTGCTTCAGTTGCTCTTGTATATTCATGTTTCACGTCCTCCTTTATAATAAAAAATCACTTCTCGTTCTCAACGATAAGTGATGACATTGTTTCTTTATTAAATTGTGTAAACAAGCCATTTATCGTCCTAATTCCACCTCTTGTTTCTTTTTCTTTGTAACATTTTGGAATTGCGTAAAGTTCGAGAATGGTTCATATTGTTTTTCCCGATCAACCAATTTCGATGCGGTCTGCTTAGTAGACGTAATTCCCTCTTTATTCAACTTTTCTTGTACTTTACTTTCTAATTGATTGACAGATTCTTGGGTAATGAGTTCATTATCAATTGCTACATTTTTCGTTGCAAAATAACGCTCTTCCACTTGTACACGATGAATAATACTATCAATATCGTTTACTGTTTCATGAGATTGTGCTCGCTTAAAAGCCTCATATTTTCCACTTAA
>Ga0102589_1001392_pt1 | contig 33516 bp, 36 predicted proteins | sample AraplaMF_Col_mLB_FD_76858 | JGI IMG/M metagenome (GOLD analysis project Ga0102589, IMG submission 76858) | Arabidopsis root microbial communities from the University of North Carolina, USA - plate scrape MF_Col_mLB | ecosystem: Host-associated > Plants > Roots > Endosphere | place: USA...
TTACAATATCATTTTCACAAACTTCTTCTAAAATATCTAATACTTGATCTTTAAATTCTGCCATTTTTAAAATCTCCTTTATATCCGAAATATATTATGTGTAACTTCTTAGCTGTAAGAAAAGAAGTTATTCATTAAAAGTATCTGTTAAGGTGACCAGAGAAGATTAGGAAACCGAAACATACGAAATGGAACGTAATTACAATTGCAAGGACATGCATGAATTTATTATTTGGCCAAAACTTATGCTTTTTGTTTTTTCGTTCAAAAATATCAAACAAAATAAACAGAGCTGCATGATATAGGCCGTAAATAATGTATTGATATACATGTTCACCTAAAATGTGCCATACGCCCATAATGAAAAAGTTTAAGAATGCGCCGATATATGAAATCGTATATCGATTCTTAATTAACTTTTTCTTTGTTGCAAAAAAGACAAAGCGCATATAAATAAAGTCACGGAACCAGAAAGATAGGCTCATGTGCCAACGGTTCCAGAAATCTTTAATGTTGCGACTGATGAACGGTTTATTAAAGTTTTCTGGCGTTTTAATACCCATCATATAACTTACACCGATTACGAATGCACTATAACCAGCAAAATCGAAGAATAGGTATAAACTATAACTATACATATAAATAACATTAGATAAAAACGTATCTTGATTTGCAAATACTGCATCAACAAAATGCTTCTGTAGTAAATAAGCAATTATAAATTTATACAGAAACCCTTGGAAAATACGGTTCATCCCTGTGTATAGTAATTGTTGATATTCTTCAGCACTTGGCGGTTTTTGAATATCCTTTTGGAATCTTCGATAACGATCGATAGGTCCAGTTGAGATAGCTGGGAAGAACAGAACGAATTCCCAGAAGTTAAAGAATGTGAATTCTTTAATTAAACCATCACGAACTTCAAACACCATTTGTACGGCCCTAAATGTCACATAAGACATACCAAGGAAAACAATGAACTTTAGTTCAGGTACGAATGGTGCGATTTTTGCTAACACTAGTGGCAAAATCGATAAAATAACAGCCATGCAAAACATGAACGTATTATTATTTTGTTTTCGTAATAGTAAATAGCCTTTAATCAGGATGTATTGCCAAATGATAAATACTGCCAACATCAACGCTTGCTTTGGTTTATCAGAGAAGATAATTGCAAGCATAACTAATGTTAGAACAGCATTATATTTGCGCAACATTTTACCTTTTAATCCAGCTATAATAGTAGGTATTAATAAAATGCCCACTATGGCGAAAAAATAAAATGATCCGTATGCGGTCATGCTGTAACCTCACTCAATAATTTTTTGCGATCTACCTTTCCATTTGGTGTCATTGGAATAGAAGATTGATACATGAATTTTCTTGGAATCATGTAATTTGGTAATCGCTCATTGAGTTCTTTTTTGATTGCAGATGTTAATTTGAATTCTTTTTCAAATGAATGCTCTCCTGGAACAACAACCGCTAATAAGTAATCGTATTTCTCACCTTTTTTAATGGGAATTACGACAGCTCCTTCTACATAAGAGCAACCGCGAAGGTGATGTTCGATTTCTTCTAATTCCATTCGATAACCATGTAATTTAATTTGGAAATCAAGACGACCATTATAGAAAAGACGACCATTTTCTACATAGCCAGCATCACCTGTTTTGTAGGCACGTTCGCCATCAATAACCGTGAATGCTTTGTCTGTTAATTCAGGGCTTCCTAAATATCCAACACTTACGCTTGGACCAACGATTACGATTTCACCTTTCTCACCATCTGGCGCAATCGTACCATCTTCTTTCATAATAAGAATACGGCAATCAGATTTACAATAGCCAACTGGAAGTGATTGATAGGTATCAACGACTTCTTGTGTAACATGAATACCTGTTACAGCTACAGTTGCTTCTGTTGGACCGTACGTATTCATAATTGTTGCTTTTGGGAAACGTTCAATTAGTTTTCTTGCAACGTCATTTGATAATACTTCACCGCAGAATAAGAATGTTTTCATGTTTGGTAGCATACTTTCAGAGAAAGATGGCTCCATTAAACACATTTCTGCAAAAGATGGTGTGGATGTCCATACTTGTACATCAGATTGTTCTAAAGAAGCAAACAAGTCTTTTGGACGTGCAATCATATCTTTATCAATTGCCCAAAGCGTACCACCTGTTACTAACGATGGATAAACATCCATCACAGATAAATCGAATGAGAAAGGTGCTTGGTTTAAGAAAACTTGCCCTGTTTGTAAGTTGAAATCTTCGACCGCCCATTTTGTAAAACTTACAAGACAATTATACGTAATTTGTACACCTTTTGGATTACCTGTGCTCCCTGAGGTGTAAATAATGTAGAAGTTTTCATCATCTTTTACCGCATGAGTAGGGTTTGGTGTTTCTCCTTTATGAGTAAAGAGAATATCTTTTAAGTCGTTTTCAGATATGATGCGAACTGGTAAATCAGTTACTGTTACTTCTACCGGTGATAGAAGTAATTTCGCACCAGAACTTTCAGCAATACGTTGTACACGATCAGCTGGAATAGATAAATCTACTGGAATGTAAGCATGTCCAGCTTTGACACACCCTAAAAAGCTAGTGATCATCTCTGGCTGCATATGGCCATAAACCATAATTGGTGAGCGATCATCGGCATACTCAGAAGAAATCCAATGGGCTAGTGCATCGGAGTCTTCCTTTAATTGTCTGTACGTAATTTTCGCATCTCGCCAAACGAAAGCGGTTTGGTCTGGAGTTTCAACTGCCCACTTTTCGATTTGTTCTAATAACTTCATAACGTTCCCACCCTAAAATTCATTGTAAATAAATGTGCTTGTGTTTGTATCATGGAAACCATACAACCAAAGCAAAGCAAATAAAATTGCAAGGTAATAAAAAGTTTTTGCAAACCATTGTGTGAGTGGTCGAGACCATATCTCTTTTAATCTTTCCATGTCTTTCCCTCTCTTATGAAATAGTAACTGTATGTAGATATCATATCCTACATTGTTGTGAAAAAAACAAAATTCCACATTTTAGGTAAATATAAGACAAAAAGGCTCTTTTTTGATAGTAGCACTAAATACTAAAAAAGAAAATCCCTAACTTAGCAATTATATTACATTCTATATGAATTTGTAATGGATTTGTCTTTTTTTAAATAAGCAGGGAATAAATAAAGCGTTTTTATAAATGAAAATCTTACAAGAAAATTGAATTATCACAGTGAAATAAGAAATGTGAACAATAAAAAAGGAGGTCGTCAGGAATGGAGCATGTGAATAAAGGATGGCCGACATACGTGTCAGAGGAAAATATTATAAAGTGGCGGAGGCATCTTCACCAATTTCCTGAGCTATCATTCTATGAAGAAAAAACTTCACAATTTATATATGATACATTGTGTTCATTTTCAGCTTTCGAGGTGACAAGACCGACGCCATATAGTGTGATGGCAAAGAAAAAAGGGCATAAGACTGGAAAAGTTGTAGCAATTCGTGCAGATATGGATGCATTGCCAATTCAGGAAGAGACGTATAAAGCATATGCATCACTTACTCCAGGAGTTATGCATGCATGTGGGCATGATGCCCATACTGCTATTTTATTAGGCACGGCAGAAGCACTAGGGAACATGGATGAGGAGTGGGAAGGAGAAATTCGCCTTTTATTTCAGCATGCTGAAGAAGTGTATCCTGGCGGGGGACAGGAAATGGTGAAAGCAGGTGTCATGAACGGGGTAGATTATATTATCGGTTTGCATGTTATGTCTGGATTAGAAACGGGAAAGATTGGGATTGTATATGGACCGATGATGGCTGCCCCCGATGTATTTACAATAGAGGTAAAAGGAAGAGGAGGGCATGCTGCTAGGCCAGAAGAAACGGTAGATCCGATAGCAATTGGTGCACAAATTATTACAAATTTACAGCATATTGTCTCTAGAAATACAGGCGCTTTTATGCAAAGAGTTGTTTCAATAACACAATTTCATGGGGGAACAGCGGATAATATTGTTCCTGATACAGCATATTTGATGGGAACAGTTCGCTCTTTCGATCAAGCATTGAGAAAAGAAGCAGAGGAGAGGATTGAGCAAATTGCTAAGGGAATTACAGAGGCACATGGTGCAACGTATACGTACGCATATCGTTATGGATATGACCCGGTAATCAATGATACGTTTATTACAAAAATAGTAGAAGAAAGCGCGATAGAGTTGTTTGGAAAAGAGAGAATTGTAAAACTTGCTCCTTCAATGGGAGGAGAAGATTTCTCTGCATATTTAAAAGAAGCACCAGGCTGCTTTATTAAATTAGGAACTGGAAATGAGAAAACAAACACTTGTTATCCCCACCATCATCCAAAATTTGATGTGGATGAATCAGCTTTAATTAGTGGGGCAGAGCTATTTTTACGGGCGACAATGAATTTACTAAAAGCTTAAAAATAAAAAAGGGCAACTGCAATTACTGCAGTTGCTTCTATTTCTTTCCGTTAGAGAGGGCTGAGAAAGAACTATGCTCATTTATAGTATATGAACTGTTACCGGACAAGCTTGTACTTTTTCATTATTTTTTCAAAAAAAACATTGACTTTGATAATCTTTTTCAATTAATCTAAATGCATAGTTGAAATTGATAATTATTATCAATTAATTAACAGGCGGTAGAATGGATGAGAGAAATGAAATAATATTCCGCTTTCGACAATGGGAAATGAAAGATAAAGATATAGTATGGTAACGGCGAATAATCCGTGCTGAATATGTAGATGAGAAAAACAAATAACACAGAAAAAATAGATATAATCAAGGGAGAGAGCCAGTTGGGTAAATGTGTAATGATTTTTGCAAGTATGAGTGGAAATACAGAGGAAATGGCTGATCATATAGCTGGAGCCATTCGGGAAACAGGAAATGAAATCGAAGTCATTGACATTATGACGACGCCAGAGGCTTTTATATTAGAAGAATATGATGGAATTATTTTAGGAGCATACACGTGGGGAGACGGTGAACTTCCTGATGATTTCTTAGATTTTTATGATGAAATGGAAGAAATTCATTTAACTGGTAAAAAAGCAGCGGTATTTGGATCTTGTGACTCTGCTTATCCGAAATACGGAGCAGCTGTTGACATTTTAGAAGAAAAATTACGAGAGCGCGGTGCTGAAGTTGTAATGGAAGGGCTAAAAATAGAATTAACGCCAGAAGATGAGGATGTAGAGAAATGTCTTCAGTTTGGTGCTGAATTCATAAAACACCTTTCTTAATGGCGAGAGGGAGATGAAGATGGGTGCAGGGGAAAATATCAATTAAAACGATGGCAGATTATCATTTATATGATTTTATGCGTTGTCCGCATAAGTTTTATTTTCGCCATATAAAAAGAAGAGAACCTTCTTCATTTGAATGGCAACAAATGGTTCAAGCGATTGTAAATCAAATTATTATTGATTACTACACATCACCCGTAGAAAAACAAACAACAATGCTTCTGTTAGAACGATTAGAGAGACATTGGGGGAATGTGCGTATTGATATGTTCTCTTCTAAAGCGGAATATTATATTGTTCTCGCAAAGTTAACGGACCATTTACTACAGTTTGTGAAGAATGACGCAAGTAAAATACCACCTTTATTTTTATATGAGAAGTTACAAACCTATATGGAAGAGCTAGGGGTGCATATTTCATTAACGTTTGAAGTGGGGGAATGGTCTACAAAATCGTTTGTAATTAAAAAGTATGTTGTTGATGCAAATGAAGAGATGCTAGCTCTTTTTCAAAAGCTTACAGCAGTGTTTAGTTACAAAGCTTTTGGAATTCTTGCTGAAAGAATTGAAATTGTTAATTTAATAGAAGGAACTAGGTATGAATATGTTCCAAAAGAGAGAGAGATTGTAGACGGAATGAAGGATTTATATAGAATGAAAGAGATGTTACAGCAACCGGACTGTACACAGAACGTACAGTTCGTTCTGAATGTATTGGATGTGCCTTTCGTAATGAATGTAAAGTAGACGAGGTACAACATCTACCAGTTCGAAAAAATTCTATATTTCATTAAAAAAGGGTGCAAAATTGTATCCCTTTTTTGTTATTGACATGAAAAGCTTTTCATCATTTACGGTATAGATGTAGGGGAACTTGTGAAGGGAGAAATGATCAATGAAAAATGAAGCGAGAGTATTTCAGTGGTTACAAGAACAACAGGCTCCTTTTTGGATCCAATTGCAGATTTTGCAGGCGTTTCAAATGTATAAATTAATTATAGAAATGGATAAAAAATTAATAATCTATGAGGAAAAGGCGAATAGGGAAAGAAATGAATTCATTCCCTAAAGTATAGTTTGTAAATGTCTTCGATTTTTCTGTACCTCTTGTTCATTATTTGTTTCAAAGCTGTAAACAAGGTTATGGAGTAATGGGCTATATTGATAAAATTGCATGACACGCCTAAAGAAAGTTGAATCATGGTGGGGAGTGAGAGCACAGTATTGTTTATAGATGTCATTTGTAAATTTACTACCAAAATCACTATATAATCCAGCAAAGTCAAAGGCAGGATCTCCAACTTGAGCATCACCAAAATCGATAATACCAGCAATGCTTCTTTTCTCCTCATCAAATAAAATGTGATGATGTGTAAAGTCAGCATGGATCATTGCTTTTTGGAAATCAGATGCATGCATAAGTTCAAAAAAATCTTCAAATAAACAATCAAAAGCTTTTCTTTCTAACGATGTAAGCGTGTGTGCAAGATAATCGTGTAATTTCGTTTGAATCTCTCGCCAATATGAGATAGGCTTCTCGATATCAAACTCCCATTTTATAGCATGTTCTATTGGGATAGTATGTAAAGAAGCAAGAAAGGTAGCAAGTTGTGTGATTACTGTTTCACGTTCTTTTACAGTTAATCTTTCTATTGTTTTTACTGTTAGTGGTTCTCCGTGAATGAGTTTATAGTAACTACAAAATGGAATTAAATCTGATTTGTTTTTATATAAAACATGGTAGTTAGGAACTTCTACCTCTTGTAATGATTGAGAAAGTCTCTTGCACAGCTCTTTTTCGCGAGGTATTCGCCATGCATACTGGGGATTACGTGGAAAACGAAAGAGCCATTCCTTGTTAATAATAATGGCTACATTATCCCAGCCATTATCATTTTGTTCATAAGAGTGTATGGTGATACTTGGTAGCGCTTGTTCTATATGTGTCCTGTAAGAGTACATATAACTTTCCTCATTTCTCTCCTTGATTCGTTCGTTTTATTTTATAATAACAGAATTTTCTTTCTTTGTGATAAGATAATATAAATGATGGAATAGAGAGGGTAAATGATGCGAAAGAAAAACAAAAAGATGGCAATGTGGATATTGTTCGTTTGTGTTTTGTTTTTAGGAATGTATAAAATTCAAGCTTTTGCGAAATTTAAGCAAAAAAGTGAGTATCAGATATCTGACGAATTAAAGGGAAAAGAAGTAAAACAGCTAACTTTTGATGAAAAGAAAAAAATCGGTGAGTATTTTATTACAGCACAATTATCTGTTTTTGCGATTCAGGATAAAGAGGAGATAAAAAAGATAGGGATGGAAATATTTTCGGAAGATCATATAGAGAGCGGTTATGGACAATTAATGAGAAATTATTATCCAAATCGTTTTCATACTTTAGAGTATAAATTTTCTAATGAAGAAATATGTGAAGAATCTGATGAAAGTTTTACTTACTGTGCCATAGCTTATGTTTCAGGTATTGAGAATGGTAAGAGAGATGAAATGAGTTTAAACTATGAAATGAAGATTGTAAAAGAGAAGCATACATTCAAGATCGCAGAGCAGCGGCAATATGTAGAATGAAACATCCTCAGAAACTGAGGATGTTTTCGGTTTTTACAGTATTCTAAAAGAAGTCTCTTTCCTTAAACACTTGCAAGAAAGGGGACATTCATAGGTTCTCGTTTTGTTGTCCAATTTCTTTTTTGGCGATTTCTAGATTGCCTTGTTCGACTTGCTTATGCGCATTTACAGAATCACCAGCATAACCTTTTTGTGTTTTTACAACTCTTTTAGAGAAAGTTGGGGATTGCTTTGTCATAATATAGTTCTCCCTTCATTAAAAGTAGACAAAAATAATAAGTACAAGTAATATTGCTCCGAAAATACCAATTCCAATTAAAAACGAAGTGGAAGTGTTTTTATATTGAGGTGGCTCATGAATATCTTGCCTATATCCAGGTGAGATTTCAGGAGCAAATTCTTCATCATAGAGCTGCTGTTTTTTCTTTTCATCCATAGATTTACACCTTTCTTTTTCATTATGTTACACGTTTAAAGAGGAACTATGCATGATGAAAAAAGTCGCTACGATTAGCGACTTTTTTGTGATGTATATTTACGTTGTACTTGAAAGAGACGAACAAGAAGAAAGGTAGCGCCAAATGCTAGCCCTATAATAAGACCAATCCAATAACCTTTAGCTGCCCAAGAGGTATAGGTTGCTAATATATAACCGAGTGGCAGACCGATGATCCAGTAGGCAATTAGTGTCATTATTAAAGCAACATTTACATCTTTATAACCACGGAGAGCACCTTGCACGGGAGTAGCGATTGCATCGGAAATTTGAAATAAAATCGCAAAAATAAGGAACTCTTTTGCTAAATCATGAACAGCAATATCTGTTGTATAAATAGATGCAATTTGATCGTCAAAGAAAAAGAGTAGAATAGAATATAATAAGGCAAAAGTGAGCGCCAAACTAATTCCGATAAAACTGTATTGCTTTGCATTTTCAGAGCGGTTTGCTCCAACTTCAAAGCCAACTGTAATTGTTAGGGCCATCGCTAAACTTAAAGGTGTCATATATAGAAGCGAAGCAAAGTTCATCGCCGCTTGATGTGCAGCAATTGTTGTTGTACTAAAATTACTCATCATAAGTGTAACGGCGGCGAAAATGCTCGTTTCAAAAAAGATGGCAAACCCGATAGGTACTCCAAGCTTTAATAATTCTTTCCAACTTGAAAGAGAAAGGCGGTATAAGCGCCTAAAGATACCGAAAGATGCAAATGGTTCTTTCGTACTGATAATAATAATGGTAATAAATAAAATGCACCAATATGTTGCGGTAGAAGCAATTGCTGCACCAACGCCTCCTAGTTTCGGAAAGCCAAAATTCCCAAAAATAAATACATAATTTAAAATGACGTTAATCGGTAAGGAAAGTAATGTAATCATCATCGTTGTACGTGTTTTCCCTAATGCATCAATAAATCCACGCAATACAGTATAGACAAATAAAGGAATGATACCAATTGCAATAATACTTAAAAATTGAGAAGCGATGTGTTCAACCGGCGGTTCTAAATGCATGCCTTTTAAAATGGGTGAAACGGCAAAGAAGCCGATGAGAATAACGAGTAAACTTACTCCAATTGCTAAATATACGGCTTGTATTACGATATGAGGAACAGCTTTTTTTTGTTTTGAGCCAACAAGCTGAGCAATAATAGGAGTAGTAGCCATTAAGATTCCTGTTAGTCCAGTACTAATCGGAATCCATACGCTTGTTCCAATTGCAACCCCGGCTAAATCGGTAGCGCTTGCGTGTCCGGACATTGTAGTATCAAAAAAGCTCATTGCAAATAAAGACATTTGCGTTATAAAAATCGGGAAAAATAGTAATACAAATTGTTTTATTTTTTGTAAGAATGAATGTGTTTCTTTCATAAAAGCTCCTTTCTACGCGAGACCAAACTCTTTCTATCATACAATTTAATAAGAAAATAGAAAAGAAATACACATATGTGAACGTATTGTTATATTTTGAACGGTTGAAAAAAAAGATGCACTTTGAAAATGGATGAGGTATTATGATAAGGTGTGAAAAAAGTATATATAAGGTATTAAGGAGGCACTATCCGTGGCTGATTGGTTAATTGGTTTAATCATGGGAGCTGTTGAGGGGTTAACGGAGTTTTTACCCGTTTCATCAACAGGACACATGATTTTAACAGGACATTTAATAGGGTTTGATGATGATAGAGCAAAAGTATTTGAAGTTGTCATCCAATTGGGATCGATTTTAGCAGTTGTTGTTGTATTTTGGAAACGTTTATGGTCATTAGTTGGAATTGGAAAGGTAACACAAGGGCCATCTTTAAATTTATTACATATCATTATCGGTATGATTCCAGCAGGTGTACTAGGTGTTTTATTCCATAGTAAAATTAAAGAAGTTTTATTTGGACCAGGACCCGTTGTTGTGAGTTTAATCGTTGGTGGTATTTTAATGATTGTTGCTGAGAAGTTTTCACGACCAAGTACAGCAAAGACATTGGACGAGATTACGTATAAACAAGCATTCACAATTGGCATGTTCCAATGTTTAGCGTTATGGCCAGGATTTTCACGTTCTGGATCTACAATAAGTGGTGGATTATTAGCTCGTGTATCTCATACAGCAGCAGCTGAATATACATTTATTTTAGCGGTACCTATGATGGTTGCAGCATCAGGATTAGATTTAATTAAAAGCTGGGACGTATTAAGTTCAGCAGATATCACATTATTTGCAACTGGTTTTATTACAGCTTTCCTTGTAGCAATGCTTGCGATTGTTTCATTCTTAAAATTATTAGCTCGTGTAAAGTTAACACCATTTGCTTATTATCGTTTTGTGTTAGCTGCGGTGTTCTATTATTTCTTCATTATGTAATAAAAAAAAACTGCCATTGGCAGTTTTTTTATTTTACAATTTTTTCGATCATACTATCCATCACATGTGCCCAAAGTGATGTGTCATCAGCTAATGTAGCGCGGAAATTCGCATACATTTCTTTCTGTTTTTCTTCAAATTGTGGATCGTCTTTTTCAGGTAATGTAGCACGCATAGAAGTAACTAATTCTTGTACTTTTGGAGCGCGTGGTCCCCAAACAGCTTGTTCCTTTCCATCCTTATCAATAAAAATAAAGATTGGAATGGCACGTGCTGTTCCATTCGTTAAATATTGATCCATTAGTTCTAAATTTTCATCACGGATGAGTAATTTCATTTCAATATTGGAAACCTCACAAATACGTTTCATAACAGGTACGCAAAGAAGGGCGTCTCCGCACCAATCAGCGGTTAGTACAATAACGCGCCAGCCGTCATTTTGGCGTTCTTCTAAAACAGGAAGTAATTCGTTTGGAATTAAAAAGTTATTATAAATATGTAGTAATTCATATTGATTCACAGTCATGTTATTTACGTATGTATTAAAGGATATACCTTTATTGGCCCATTGTTGTAATGTCATATGTAACACCCCTTCAATATATTTTGCTTTTATTGTATCAATTTTTATAGAGAAAAGCTTGTAATCTTACTCTTTCTTTTTGTTATCAGTAGGCCATAATTTATCTAACATAAAAAAGACAAGGACAATGAGCAGTTCAGCTCTATTTGAAATTGTAATGCTTTCCATCCAATCATCTGCAGTGTGAATAACGAGCCAATCAAGTGAGATTTCGATGATAGAAAGCAGAAAAAAGGTGAGCCATTTTGGCATTTGTTTCAGTATTGGTTGTAAAAGTGCTTTAAAAAATAACATAAAAAAATGACTAACGCCATCCAAAAATAGGAGTAAAATAAAAAAGAAAAATAGTGCAGTTCTTGATGTATATTCAACACCGATGAGGCGAAAAACTCCAACATGTATAAAGAAGATAAGGGCAAAAACAATCATTATAAGAAGGGTAATACTACTAATAGCAATCGTTTTATCTTTGCTATTTAAATCTGAAAACTTCTCTTTATCTAGATTCATACTACACCTCCAAATAATTCGGGTTGCGGGATGGAAAATATTTCATAATCCATTATAGCATGAATATTTAATAAGAAACCAAAACAAAAAGGGGTGCGATTTATCGCATCCCTTTTTGTGGCTGATGTGAGCTTCAGCATGTTAGAAAAGCAACCTGTATCATTTATTTCCAAATGGATATTAAACGATACGTACTTTGATAAATAAAGAATAATTTTAACGGTGTCAATATGTATATAGATGAATTGTATAGGAAAAAAGGTGACAAAATGTAAAATATGAGGTAATATAATTCATAAAGTTTTTATTTAACTACATGAATTAAAAGGAGATGTAAGCGGTGTCTCATAATCGTGAACAATTAATGGAGGATTTATCTGCAAATGTTTTCGCTATGTTTCGTTCATTGCGTAATGATATCGGAAAAATTTTTGGAGATTACATACCATGGAATGAGTTTCTCGTGCTCCGTATATTAAATCGTAATGAAAAAGAAATGGTTTCTCGTGTAGCAAATGAACTACATGTATCAAACAGTCATATTACAGCTGTTACAGAAAAGTTAATTCATAAAGGTTTTGTGACGCGTTCACGTTCTACATCTGATCGTCGTGTTGTATATTTGGAAATTACGGAACAAGGAAAAGAGTTAGTTGAAAAAATGGAATTGGCAAAAAAGCAGTATTTAAAAGAAAGGTTTTCAGCACTATCTGAAGAAGAAATGCATGTAATGGTATCTATTTCAAAAAAACTTATATAGAAAAAGCCATATGAATTATAGCTAATAGAGGATCCTTCCATGTTTTGGGCAGGATTTTTTTATTTAATCGGTGAGTGCCTCAACAACCATTGATTATCAGACTTCACTAGTCGGGATAAAATGAAAAGTTGAAACTTGTTATATAGAAGCACGCTATGAGTATGATTATGAGAAGAAAGCCATACTAACAATAATGGAAGAAGAAAGGGGGGGCAAGATGACGAATCGCAATGGGAGTCAAGGAAGTGGAAACCAAGGTTCACCGAAAACAGGACAGTTCCAACAAGAGTTTAGTTCTGAGTTTTCAACTGGTAATGATAATAAAGGGAAAGAATATCGTTCGAAAAAAGGAAGTAAATCAAAAAAGGAGTGAGGATTCTCACTCCTTTTTTTTTGTTCGGAAATTTGAATTGTATTTTAAGGTAAAAAATAGGCCATCTTGTCGGTACAAGATGGCCAGGGAAGGGGACAATTTATGTCAATTTTAATTGGGTATGGAAAGCTGTTCAAGACACTGGGGAATGCCTCGTTATTAGGGAGGAACAGCTTTGATAGTTATAATATAAAAGATAGATGTGACTTCAATGTGAATCTGAAGTGAAAGGTATGAGGATTTTAAAATAATTGTTTCATATTTTTTGATAAATAGAAGAAGGATAGAAAGTAGTTAGGTAATCTATAGATGAATAATTTGTCGTTAATGGATAAGGGGATTATTTAGTAGTAGGTGATAAAAAATAGGCCATCTTGTTGGTACAAGATGGCCAGGGAAGGGGACAATTTATGTCAATTTTAATTAGGGATGGAAAGCTGTTCGAGACACTGGGGAATGTCTCATTATTAGGGAGGAACAGCTTCGATAGTTATAATATAAAAGATAGATGTGACTTCAATGTGAACTTGAAGTGAAAGGTATGGGGAATTTAAAATAATTGTTTTATATTTTTTTGATAAATAGAAGAAGGATAGAAGGTAGTTAGGTAATCTATAGATGAATAATTTGTCGTTAATGGATAAGGAGATTATTTAGTAGTAGGTGATAAAAAAATAGACCATCTCGTTCATACAAGATGGTCAGGGAAGGGGACAATTTATGTCAATTTTAATTAGGGATAGAAAGCTGTTCGAGACACTGGGGAATGTCTCATTATTAGGGAGGAACAGCTTCGATAGTTATAATATAAAAGATAGATGTGATTTCAATGTGAACTTGGAGTGAAAGATATGGGGATTTCAGAGGTATGTTTAATTTTTTTTGAATGATAGATGGAAAATAAAAAAGTAGTTAGGTATTCTCTTAGAAAAAAGTAAGGATTATCATGAGCATATTTAGGCAGAATGAGAGTGAAGAACGAGAATGATCGTAAAACTCTGTTTTAGTAAGATGGTTCTAATAGGTAGAATGGGTGCGTTAAGTGAATGAATACTTGTTATACTGCCTGTGAAAATAAAAGTTGAAATCTATGGAAAAAAGGATTATGCTCAACTATATTATGAGGGTATAAAGATTAATCCGCACTAATGAGTTCACTCTAAAAGTATGAGGAATTGAAAAAGTTAGGTGGAGAATTACTTTCTATGAGATTTTGTTCAAGTGAAATAAGCTATCAGCCTACGGATAGATGTTTTACTTTATTAAGGGAGTTAGTGATATGGAAGCAACAAAAAAACAAGGATTTTATAATCGTCTTATACGATTAAGTCCGCCGCAAATTTTAGCAATGGGCTTTTTTTGTTTAATTGTTGTCGGGGGAATGTTATTGAAACTACCATTCGCGACAAAAGAATCAATTAGTTGGGTGGATGCGTTTTTTACAGCAACATCGGCAGCGACAGTAACGGGGTTAGGAGTTGTAGATACTGCTAGTACTTTTACAACATTTGGCCAAATTATCATTATGTTATTAATTCAAACAGGTGGACTGGGATTAATGACAATTGCAATTTTAATTGTTTGGGTACTAGGAAAGAAAATTGGACTTCGCCACCGATTATTAATTGGAGAGGCATTTAATCAAACGAATATAGGTGGGCTTGTAAAGTTAGTGAAGCGAGTCTTTATTTTTTCTATTTGTATTGAGTTAGTGGGAGTTGTTTTTCTATCCATTCGATTTATTCCAGAATTCGGTTTTGGTAAAGGTTTATATTATAGTATCTTTCATGTTATCGCCTCATACAATAATGCGGGATTTGCCTTATGGCCAGATAATTTAACAAGATATGTAGGGGATCCTATTATTAATATTGGGATCTGTTCTTTAATCGTTATAGGTGGTTTAGGATTTACTGTATTAATTGATATATGGTATAGCCGTAGTTTTCGGAAACTATCACTTCATTCGAAAATTATGATTATCGGAACAGTAGCGCTTAATGTTATTGCGATGATTGTAATTTTTATATTGGAGTATAACAATGTGGAAACATTAGGGCCTTTATCTTTAAATGAGAAGTTATGGGCCTCATTCTTCCAAGGAATTACACCAAGGACTGCAGGATTTAATACAGTTGACTATGGAGGAATGGAAGAGTCATCCATACTGTTTACAATGATTTTAATGTTTATAGGTGCAGGAAGTGTTTCAACAGGTGGAGGAATTAAGTTAACGACTTTTGTAATTTTAATTACATCGGTTATTTCCTTTTTTAGAAAGAAGGAAGACTTTGTTTTATTCCAGCGTACAATCAGAATGGCAACGGTAACAAGAGCGTTAGCAATTGTGGTTGCTAGTCAAATTCTTATTTTTACAGCAGTATTTTTATTAATGCTTACAGAAAACTTTAGTTTTATTCAACTTTTATTCGAAACAATTTCAGCGTTTGGGACAGTTGGATTAACGATGGGAATTACTGCTAAATTATCAGCTGTTGGAAAATGTATCATCATGTTTGTTATGTTTTGTGGATTAATTGGTCCGTTAACGCTTGTATTTTCACTGGCGCGACCAGCGAAGCAAAAAATTCGATATCCATCAGAAGATGTTTTCACAGGATAAGGTATCTCGCTAAAAGCGAGATACCTTTTTTCTTTAAAAGAGTGAGAAAAATAAACCAATAATTGCAGCTCGGAATATGAGAGCGACAATTGCAGAAATACCACCGATAATAGCTGCGATACTACCGGTTACAGTAGCACCACGATTATAGGCGTAAATGCCAAGTAAAACGGAAACAAGTCCAAAAAGTGTCGGGAATGTAAAGAGAGATAATACGGCAAGAGCAAGTGCGATGAAACCAGCTGTTGAACCCGCTGTTTTTGACTTTACTTCATCTTTATCGTTATAGTTGACATGCTGAGGAGCAACCTCTGCCGCGTACTCTTCTTTATAGTCCCCTTCTTCAGTTCTATGTTGTTCATCAAATTTATCAGTCAAAGCAATGTCTCCTTTCATAACAAGGTTCATTAGTAGTATGTATATCTTTTTCTTTTTTTATCCCGTAAGAAATAGATAGTCGATTTACATTTCGCTTAATCAAGTTGAAGAAAGTTGATAATAGAGCAGTGTTGTTTATGAATTGTAAAACTTGGTATGAGTTTCTCTATTTTGGAAAGCATAAAAAAGAATTAAGAGGAAAAAGGTGGCTGAAATGATGGAACATCCAATTGAAAACTTAATGAAAACCGCAATGACAAATTTAAAAGAGATGGTTGATGTAAATACAATTGTCGGAAGTCCTGTTTCAACAGCGGACGGACATGTTGTTTTAACTGTCTCAAAAGTTGCTTTTGGGTTTGGGGCAGGGGGTAGTGATTTTAAAGGAGAAAGGTCTATAGGAAAAAGTGTGACTGGACAAGGTCAGCAAAAAGAGTTGAAACAAGGGCACCCGTTTGGAGGCGGAAGTGGTGCAGGAGTTTCAATTGACCCGGTTGCGTTTTTAGTAGTAGGATCTGGTGGTGTGCAAGTGTTACATTTACATAGTGGTACACATTTGATTGAAAAGGCTTTGAATGCGGTTCCAAGTACAGTGGATAAGTTTGTAAATGGTCGTTAAAAAGTAAAGTTGCATTTTTTAGGAATTGTGATATATTAGAAAAAGTGTGCTTCGGGATAATGAATATAATTGAAATGTAAATATATATGATTTATGAAATAAGGGAGAGGTAGTTATGATTAACATCAAGAATTTTACCGTCGGTTTATGTATGTTAGTAAGCGGATTTGTTGTATATGTAGTAAAAGAAAAGGCTCCATTCTAAAACAGACAGATTACGATGTCTGTTTTTATTTTGTTAAAATAAATATTGACGAATTTATTATGAAGTGTTAAGATTATATTTCGTGTCTCGGTTACAGCTAGTATATATTGGATATTTTTTATAAATGCGACATGAAAAATTTGCGAAGGATCGGGTAATTTTACCAACAACTTTTGTGAATAAACCCAAAAAGTTGTATTTGTAAGCTTATACACATACTAGTGTATCAAGGAGCGGTCAGAGGAACCGTGTTGATGAGAGAGAGGTAGGGCTTTCATCCAGTATATGTTACTTTCCCGTTAGGTGAATATAAAAAGAAAAGTCTCCTTGAATAGGAGACTTTTCTTTTTATAAATTTTTGCATTTTGTAGTCATATCATTTTTTAAAGTCGACTTTCGACTTGTTGACAAATTTCATCAGTTGTTAAGCCACTTGCTTCAATGACAGATCCTTTCATCGTTACATTACTAATTCCCATCACATTAGAATCTTGTCCAGTTACAACACAACAATCACAGTTTTGCGCATCGTTTTCAGATTGCAGTGAAATAACTTCATGTCCTTGTTGTTTCAATGCTTGTTGAACATCTGTTAATGAATTTTCAACACCAATTTTCGCCATTTCCTTCACCTCCTACCATCTAGTAATATGCACTGTTTTTTGGAAAATATTTATGTTTGTAAGAAAAAGATGGTAGAAAAAGGAGAGCTGCTTGCGGTAGCAAGATCCCCCACCTTGAGACGTAGAAGTAGGTAGGGGATAACTGTCTATAAAAGCACGATCAGTGCTCCTTGAAGTTTTAATCATATATTAGTCGTTGTACACACCTGTAAGCATTTGACTGACGAACTGATCATTTAATTGATCTTGAGCAGAAGCATCATTGGATTGAATATCAATTGAGGCGATGAAGTTGTTATTTTGTTTTTCATTTGGATACACCTCTACGTAATTGTCGAATTTACAAAAACCTTTCGTATCCATTAAATCAAATAGTTGTAACATTTCTACTACCTCTTGTCTTGTTCCTTTAATTTGTACACACGCCATATTATTTTCCTCCTTCATTTGACAATTTGTTTTTTTAAAATAGGATTATGAAAGCTGCGTGAAAAATATGATTGTTACTTTTATACAATTTTATTTTGAATGTATTCCTCCTTTTTAATTAAAAGTCGTTTTTATTGCCGAATATATGAAATCGGACGTCCGTTTATTGAATACAATAGATTCGCATTATTTGACAAAAATCCTTCTTCTAAACAAATATTTTTTTTGATGAAAAATGACGAAAAAAATTTTTGACATTTTGTAAACGTTAACAATGCTGATAAATCAATATAAATGAGCGTGTCTATAAATTAAAAATTAAAAATTTTCTAAAAATTATCTTGATTTATTTAAAAAGGAGAGTAAACTAGGAAACAATAAAAAATTCACAGAACATAGGAGGCGCTTTTAAGTGAATGAGCAACGGATTTTCTTAAATGGAGAATTTGTTCCAAAAGACGAAGCAAAAGTTTCAGTATATGATCATGGTTATTTATATGGCGATGGGGTGTTTGAAGGGATTCGTGTCTACAGTGGCAATGTCTTTAGACTTAAAGAACATCTTATTCGTTTATATGAGTCAGCAAAATCCATTATGTTGGAAATTCCATATACGTTAGATGAAGTGATAGATATTGTTATTGAGACGATTCGTCAAAATAAGCTATCTAACGGATACATTCGTTTAGTTGTATCACGAGGTGCTGGGAACCTTGGATTAGATCCTGATTCTTGCTCAAAACCGAATGTAGTCGTAATTGCGGAACAGTTATCACTATTTCCGTCGGAATATTACGAAAAAGGAATACCGGTTGTGACAGTTGCCACACGTCGAAATCGTCCAGATGTATTAACACCGCAAGTAAAGTCTTTAAACTATTTAAATAATATTTTAGTTCGAATTGAAGCGAAGCTTGCTGGTGTACAAGAAGCCCTTATGTTAAATGAACAAGGTTATGTTGCAGAAGGATCTGGTGATAATGTGTTCATTGTAAAAGGCAATAAATTAATTACACCACCAAGTTCTGCAGGGGCATTAGAAGGTATTACAAGAAATTCCATTTTGGAAATTGGAGAAAAACTCGGGTATGACGTAAGAGAAGAATTATTTACAAGACACGATGTATATGTAGCAGATGAAGTATTTTTAACAGGAACTGCTGCTGAAGTTATTGCAGTGACAACAGTTGACGGAAGAACGATTGGGGCCGGAAAAACGGGTCTACATACAAATCGTTTATTAGAAGAGTTTCGTAAATTAGTTATAGAAGATGGAGAGAAAGTTTACGAAGAAAATAAAGTTTAATGATAGCAGTGTAATGAATGATAAATTTGTAAAGCGTTGATAGGGAGGAGTAGTTGATTGTGAAGCCTCACAGAGAGTCGGTGGTTGCTGGAAACCGATGGTTCACGTCGACGAACATCGCCTTTGAGTGCTAAACTGAAGCGTTTGTCTAGGTTTAGACGGTAGCTCCGTTATTAGCTAGACTCATCCCCTGAGTCACTGAGGCAAGAAGTATTCTTGCGAAGAAGGGTGGTACCGCGAAATCTTTCGTCCCTTCAGCACATAGCTGGAGTGTGGACGTAGGATTTTTTTATTGTAAAAAAACAATTTTAAAGGAGGTTCATAAGAAAAATGCCTTCAAAAACGGAAGATAAACTGGCAACTGGTGCACAACTATTGTTAGAAGCGTTAGGAAAGGAAGACGTAGAAGTTATTTTTGGTTATCCAGGAGGTGCTGTTCTACCGCTCTATGATGCAATTTATGATTGCGAAATTCCTCATATTTTAACAAGACATGAACAAGGAGCGATTCATGCAGCTGAGGGGTATGCACGAGTTACAGGAAAACCTGGTGTTGTTATTGCGACAAGTGGTCCTGGTGCGACAAATGTAATTACGGGTCTTGCAGATGCAATGATTGACTCATTACCGCTTGTTGTTTTTACTGGTCAAGTAGCTACAACGCTGATTGGAAGTGATGCTTTCCAAGAAGCGGATATTATGGGGCTTACAATGCCAGTAACAAAACATAATTATCAAGTGCGCAGGGCATCAGATTTACCAAGAATTATTAAAGAGGCCTTTCATATTGCGAAAACGGGTCGACCAGGACCGGTAGTTATCGATCTTCCTAAAAACATGGTAGTAGAAAAAGGAGAGCGATGTAGTAACGTACAAATGGATTTGCCAGGATATCAACCAAACTATGAACCAAATTTATTGCAAATTAACAAATTATTACAAGCGATTGATGTTGCTGAGAAGCCGTTGATTTTAGCTGGAGCAGGCGTATTGCATGCAAAAGCTGCACAAGAATTAACAGATTTTGCACAAATGTATCGTATACCTGTGGTTCATACACTTCTTGGATTAGGTGGATTTCCTCCTCATGATGAGTTGTTTCTAGGAATGGGAGGGATGCACGGTTCGTATACAGCAAACATGGCGTTATATGAGTGTGATTTACTCATAAATCTCGGTGCGAGATTCGATGATCGTCTCACAGGAAATCTGGAATATTTTGCGAAAGAGGCTATAGTCGCACATATTGATATTGATCCAGCAGAAATTGGAAAGAATGTCCCTACAGAAATTCCGATTGTAGCAAGTGCAAAGCATGCTTTGGAGTCACTTCTTGTTTCTAAAGGGAAAAAAGAGAATCATAGTGCATGGTTATCACTTTTGAAAAGTAGAAAAGAACAATATCCTTTTTCTTACGATCAAGATTCTGATGAGATTAAACCACAATCGGCAATTGATATGCTATACGAAATCACAAAAGGCAAGGCGATTATTACAACAGATGTTGGACAGCACCAAATGTGGGCAGCTCAATATTATCCGCTTAAAGATCCAGATAAGTGGGTAACATCTGGAGGGCTTGGGACGATGGGATTTGGATTTCCAGCTGCTATTGGTGCACAAATTGCAAAGCCAAATGAGTTAGTTGTTGCAATTGTTGGGGATGCTGGTTTTCAAATGACATTACAAGAATTAGGTGTATTAAAAGAACATTCCTTGCCGGTTAAAGTTTTGATTTTAAATAATGAAGCTTTAGGCATGGTAAGACAATGGCAAGATGAATTTTATAATCAAAGATATTCTCATTCTTTGCTTTCTTGTCAACCGGATTTTGTAGCACTTGCACAGGCGTATGGGCTAAAAGGGATTCGCATTGAAAATCCATTATTAGCAAAGGAACAGTTAAAAGAGGCGATTGCTTTACAAGAACCAGTTGTAATTGATTGCAGGGTACTACAGTCCGAAAAAGTGATGCCGATGGTTGCTCCTGGAAAAGGGGTTCATCAAATGGAGGGGGTGGAAAAGTGATGAAAAGGATTGTTACGGCAACCGTTCGAAATCAAAGCGGCGTATTAAACCGAATTACCGGTGTTATGACGAGGAGGCATTTTAATATTGAAAGTATTTCTGTTGGGCATACAGAATCGTCTGATATTTCACGGATGACATTTGTTGTTCATGTTGAAAGCGAACAACAAGTGGAACAGCTCATTAAGCAACTGCATAAACAAATTGATGTGTTAAAAGTATCTGATATAACGGAAGAGGCGATGATTGCAAGGGAACTCGCTCTCATTAAAGTAGCAACAACAAGTGTATCAAGAGCCGAATTGTATAGCTTAATTGAACCGTTCCGAGCCACTGTAATAGATATTGGAAAGGATTCCATCGTGGTGCAAGTAACAGGTACGCAAGAAAAGGTAGAAGCGTTAATTGAGCTCTTGCGCCCATATGGCTTAAAAGAAATTGCAAGAACAGGTGTCACAGCATTCACGCGTAGCATGAAAAAACAAGATAAACAAATTATGTTAATTCAGTAATCATTTAAATATAGGGGGAGAAAGAATATGGCAAAAGTTTATTATGAGAAAGATGTAGCAGTAAATGTATTAAAGGGAAAGAAAGTAGCAATTGTTGGATATGGATCACAAGGTCATGCTCATGCACAAAACTTACGTGATAACAATTTTGAAGTAGTAGTTGGATTAAGGCCAGGAAAGTCATGGGAAAAGGCGGAAGGGGATGGCTTTGCTGTATATTCAGTGGCAGAGGCAACAAAGTTTGCGGATGTAGTAATGATTCTATTACCTGATGAACTACAACCAGAGGTATATGAAGCAGAAATCGAACCGAATTTACAAGCTGGAAATTCACTCGTGTTTGCACATGGGTTTAACGTTCATTTTAATCAAATTACACCACCAGAAGATGTAGATGTCTTTCTAGTTGCACCAAAAGGGCCAGGGCATTTAGTACGTCGTACATTTACCGAAGGCGGGGCAGTTCCGGCATTATTTGCTGTATATCAAGACGCAACAGGAGCAGCAACTGAAAAAGCATTATCCTATGCAGATGGAATCGGAGCAACGAGGGCTGGAGTATTAGAAACGACATTTAAAGAAGAAACAGAAACAGATTTATTTGGAGAACAGGCTGTACTTTGTGGAGGGGTTACTGCACTTGTAAAGGCAGGATTTGAAACATTAGTAGATGCTGGTTATCAACCAGAACTTGCCTATTTTGAATGTTTACATGAACTAAAGCTCATTGTTGATCTTATGTATGAAGGTGGACTTGAAAATATGAGATATTCTGTTTCTGATACAGCGCAGTGGGGGGATTTTGTATCAGGGCCACGTATTGTAACAGAACATACGAAGAAAGCAATGGATGAAGTGTTGAAAGAAATTCAAGATGGCACATTCGCAAGAGGATGGATTGCAGAGCACAAAGCAGGAAGACCACATTTCCATGCAACGAACGCTAAGGAGAATGGACATCAAATTGAGGTTGTTGGACGTAAATTACGTGAAATGATGCCGTTTGTACAACCGAAAGTAAAGGCGGAGGTTAAATAATATGAAACAGATTTTGTTCATGGATACGACGCTTCGTGATGGCGAACAATCACCCGGAGTCAATTTAAATGAACAAGAAAAGTTACAGATTGCCAAACAGTTAGAAAAACTAGGAATCAATGTGATGGAAGCAGGATTTGCAGCAGCTTCTGAAGGTGATTTTCGCTCAGTAAAACGTATTGCAGAAACGATTCAAAACGTTTCCGTTATGAGTCTAGCAAGAGCGAGGGAAAGTGATATTCAAAGAGCATATGAAGCTTTAAAACATGCAGCATCTCCAAGGTTACACGTTTTTTTGGCAACGAGTGATATTCATATGAAATATAAGCTTTGTATGTCAAAAGAAGATGTATTAGATAGTATTCATCGCTCTGTAACTTTAGGGAAATCGTTATTTCCCACAGTACAATTTTCAGCAGAAGATGCAACGAGAACGGCTCGTGCATTTTTAGCAGAAGCTGTGGAAGTTGCGATTCGTGCTGGAGCGGATGTTGTTAATATTCCGGATACAGTTGGTTATACCAATCCAGAAGAATACTACTCTCTTTTTAAATACTTACAAGAGTCCGTTCCTTCTTATGAAAAAGCTATTTTCTCTTGCCATTGCCATGACGATCTTGGAATGGCGGTAGCAAATTCATTAGCGGCGATTGAAGGCGGGGCCCTCCAAATAGAGGGAACAATTAATGGAATTGGAGAGCGCGCAGGTAATGCAGCTTTAGAAGAGGTAGCGGTAGCTTTGCATATTCGAAAAGACTATTATGAAGCCGATCCTTCTATGGTATTGAAAGAGATTAAGGCAACAAGTACATTAGTGAGTCGTTTAACAGGAATGGTTGTACCGAAAAATAAAGCGATTGTTGGAGCGAATGCGTTTGCTCATGAATCAGGTATTCATCAAGATGGTGTATTAAAAGAAGTAACGACATATGAAATTATTGCACCAGAGCTCATTGGTGAAGCGCAAAATTTGTTTGTACTTGGAAAGCATTCTGGTCGCCATGCGTTTACTGAAAAAATGAAGGAACTTGGCTATGAGTTTACGGAAGCAGAGCGAGATATAGCATTCAGCGCATTTAAGAGATTAGCAGATCGAAAAAAAGAGATTACAGAAGAAGATTTACGTGCATTAGTACTGGGAGAAACAGCATTTTCAACCCAGCAGTATAAAATTAAACAATTACAAGTACATTTTGTATCAAATAGTACGCAATGTGCAACAGTTGCACTAACAGATGAGGCAGGTAATGTGTACGAAGATGCAGCAACAGGAGCAGGGAGTATTGAAGCGATTTACAATGCAATTCAAAGGATTTTGGGACTTGAGTGTGAGTTAGCTGATTATCGTATTCAATCTATTACACAAGGTCAAGATGCACTTGCTCATGTTCATGTTGAATTGAAAGAAGGAACTCATCAAGTTACAGGTTTTGGTGTGGCGCAAGATGTATTAGAAGCATCAGCTAGAGCTTATGTACATGCAGCTGGAAAGTTAAAGGCTTTGTTATTGCTTGCAAAGTAATGTTTGATAAGTGGGGGAATACCCCCACTTCACTTAATTGAATTCAGAATAATCAGTAAAAACAAAGAGGGGTGCTGATCATTGGAAAAACGTATTGTTTGCTTAGCGGGTGATGGTGTTGGACCAGAAATTATGGAGAGTGCGAAGGAAGTACTGCACATGATAGAAAGGTTATATGGTCACCATTTTTATTTACAAGATGAACAATTTGGAGGAGCTGCGATTGATTCGTTTGGGCAACCATTGCCACCTCGAACATTAGCGGCATGTTTAGCAAGTGATGCGGTATTACTAGGTTCGGTTGGCGGACCGCGCTGGGACGACACGAAAGAAAGACCGGAAAAAGGATTGCTTGCACTTCGAAAAGGGCTTGGTGTATTTGCTAATGTTCGTCCTGTCACTGTAGATGCAGCGACTGCTCATTTATCTCCATTGAAGGCTGCTGATAAGGTGGATTTTGTTGTTGTTCGTGAATTAACGGGTGGTATTTATTTCTCTTTTCCAAAAGAAAGAACAGAAGAAGTAGCTACAGATACGCTTACTTATCATCGTCATGAAATTGAGCGCATTGTTTCATACGCTTTTCAATTAGCGAGTAAACGTCGTAAAAAAGTTACTTCTATTGATAAAGCAAATGTTTTAGAGTCGAGTAAACTTTGGAGGGAAGTAACAAAAGAAGTGGCACTTCGCTATCCTAATATTGAACTTGAACATATTTTAGTAGATGCAGCGGCTATGGAATTGATTCGCAACCCAGGCAGGTTTGATGTTGTTGTAACAGAAAATTTATTTGGTGATATTTTAAGTGATGAGGCCTCTGTATTAGCTGGGTCACTAGGGATGCTTCCTTCGGCAAGTCACGCAGAGAATGGGCCTTCACTTTATGAACCAATTCATGGATCAGCACCAGACATTGCAGGGAAAAATAAAGTGAATCCAATTGCGATGATGCGTTCAGTTGCGATGATGCTTGGACAGTCTTTTGAACTAAGAAGAGAGGGAGAAGCGATTGAAGAAGCAATTTCTTCAGTTCTTCGCTCTGGGAAATGTACAGTTGATATCGGCGGAAATGAAACAACAACTTCGTTTACAAAGGCTGTACTTCAAGAAATGGAAGAACAAGCGTTAGTAGGGAGAGGAAGATAATGGCTAAAAGGTTACTGGATAAGTTGTGGGAGAGACATGTTGTTGCGACAAATGAAAATGGATTAGATTTATTATATATCGATCTTCATCTCGTACATGAAGTAACATCGCCGCAAGCGTTTGAAGGCTTGCGGCTTGCAAATCGGAACGTTCGGAGGCCGGATTTAACATTTGCAACGATGGATCATAATATTCCAACAAAGGATGTTTGGAACATTACGGATCGTATTGCTAAGCAACAATTAGATACACTTCGTGAAAATTGTAAGCAATTTAATATTCCATTAGCGGATATTGAGGATGAACATCAAGGGATTGTTCATGTTATTGGACCGGAACTAGGACTTACACAACCGGGAAAGACCATTGTATGTGGTGATAGTCATACGGCAACACATGGAGCCTTTGGAGCGTTGTCATTTGGAATTGGTACAAGTGAAGTTGAACATGTATTAGCGACGCAAACATTATGGCAGAGAAAGCCAAAGGCAATGGGGATTGAATTAAAGGGGAAATTGCCTAAAGGAGTATACGCAAAAGATATTATTTTACACCTCCTAGCTACGCATGGGATAGCAGTTGGAACGGGATATGTGATGGAGTTTTACGGAGAAACAATTGTAAATATGGAAATGGAAGAGCGAATGACGCTTTGTAACATGGCAATCGAGGGCGGAGCAAAAGCAGGAATTATTGCGCCAGATGAAAAAACATTTGCTTATGTAAAAGGACGTGAGTATGCACCGGAAGAATTTGATTTGGCAGTAGCAAAGTGGAAGGAACTTTATACTGAGCCAGATGCAATATACGATACTTATATTTCAGTAGATGTTGCTAAACTAGTACCATATGTAACATGGGGAACAAATCCAAGTATGGGTATGCGTATTGATGAGAAGCTTCCAGAAACACATGATAAAAATGATGAACGAGCTTTAGCGTATATGGGGCTTCAGCCGGGACAGAGTGTATTTGATATTCCTGTTCAGCATGTATTTATTGGTTCTTGCACAAATTCTCGTTTATCAGATTTAGAAATCGCCGCGGCTGTTGTGAAGGGAAAAAAGGTAAAAGAAGGGGTGCGAGCGCTTGTTGTACCAGGGTCTAAAAGAGTACGAAAAGCAGCAATGGAAAAAGGATTGCATCGTATATTTGAAGAGGCGGGATTTGAATGGAGAGAACCTGGGTGTTCTATGTGTCTTGGGATGAATCCAGACCAAGTGCCTGAAGGAGAACATTGTGCATCTACTTCCAATCGGAATTTTGAAGGACGGCAGGGGAAGGGTGCAAGAACACATTTAGTCAGTCCTGCTATGGCAGCCGCCGCAGCACTTTATGGTCATTTCGTTGATGTAAGAAAGGAGAGTTATGATGGAGTCGTTTCGTATTCATAAAGGTACTGTTGCCGTACTAATGAACGATAATATTGATACAGATCAAATTATTCCAAAACAATATTTAAAGAGGATTGAACGAACGGGTTTTGGGCAATTTTTATTTGATGAATGGCGTTATGGGAATGACAGGCAAGAGAATCCGGATTTTCCATTAAATGCACCTGAGCGAAAAGGTGCAAGTATACTCATTACAGGTGAAAATTTTGGCTGTGGTTCATCACGAGAACATGCGCCATGGGCACTCGCTGACTATGGATTTCGTGTTATTGTTGCGGGGGGATTTGCAGATATTTTTTATATGAATTGTACGAAAAATGGCATGCTGCCAATCGTTATGGAAAAAGAAATGCGTGAAAAGCTAGCAGCTGTTGATCCAAGAGATGTCATCGAAGTTGATCTAGAGAATGAAGTGATTACAACCTCGCTACATCGTTTTCATTTTACAATTGAGAACATGTGGAAAGAAAAATTATTAAATGGTTTAGATGAAATCGGAATCACACTTCAATATGAGCAACAAATTCAAGAATATGAACGAAATACAGCTCGCTAATTTGTTTAGCGAGCTGTAATATAATATAAATAAGGTTTGAATTTTGTTTACATTCTGAATTTTGTGTTATATACTATGTGAAAATAAGAGGAGAAAGGGAGTAAGGATAATGTTTACATTACAATCTATTAATATGCTTACACAACTACATCATCATACATAAACCCTTGAACCTAGCGTGAACAACGTGTAGGTACAAGGGTTAGTCCCGTTGTACCTACACCCTATGAAAGGGCCTTGTAGGTATTTTTTCTACAAGGCCCTTTTTATTTTGTTCATGATTGCTATGGTGGGCATATATTAAAAGGGGAAATTTACTGATGAGAGCTTAAAGGAGTGTGAATCGGTATGACAAAATGGAAGCGAGCAAATCCAGATGGAACAAGAGATTATGTATTTGAAGAGTGTACGCTAATAGAAGAAGTTGAACAAAAATTACGACGTACTTTTTTAGAAAGAGGCTATGAGGAAATCCGAACGCCTACGATTGAATTTTATGATGTCTTTTCTTTTCGGAATCGTCCGATAGATGAAGAGAAAATGTATAAGTTCTTTGACCAGCAAGGACGCATTATCGTGTTAAGACCTGATATGACAATCCCACTTGCAAGAGTAATAGGAACTCATGGTGAGGAGGCACCAGTGAAATTAACATATAGTGGGAATGTGTTTCGAGCGAACGAGTCGCTAGCTGGAAAATACAATGAAATCATTCAAACAGGTATTGAAATAATTGGGATAGATAATATACGTGCTGAAATTGAATGTATCGTAAGCGCAATTCACGCTCTTCAAGCTGTGGGGATTCAATCTTTTACAATAGAATTAGGGCAAGTTCAGTTATACAAGTGTATCGTTAAAAAGCTGTCATTTGGAGAAGAGGAGGAGTCGCTTTTACGTACGTATATTGAAAGTAAAAATTATGCAGAACTATCCCGTTTTTTACAAGAAAGGAACTTAGATCGACGTGATGAAACTGTACAGTTACTTGAAAAGTTACCAAGATTATTCGGAAAACTTGAAGTAATTGAAGAAGCGGAAAAACTTGCTTCGAATTATGAGATGAAGCAAGCGATTGCGCGGGTTAAAGAAATTTATAAAACGATTGAAAAATTAGGATATGCTTCGTATATCTCGATTGACCTTGGAATGATTCAACATTTGCATTATTATACAGGAATTATTTTTAGAGGATATATATATGATGTTGGAGGAGAAATCGTTAGTGGCGGAAGATATGATGAATTGCTTGGTAATTTTGGGGAACCGATGCCAGCAGTTGGATTGGCTGTACAAGTAAATCAAATTGTCCGGATATTACAAGAACAGCAAAAACAATTCAAACGAAAAAAATTAGATATGATCATTCATTATTCTTTGGATCGGATAGCAGAAGCAGAAAGACTATGTGGTTTACTTCAGAAAGATGGTTGGAAAGTGGAGTTATCTATGTTTGAGAATTTGCAAGATACATTTCAGTTTGCGAAGAAGAATGGGATTACAAAAGTGATTGAAGCGACTGGAAAAGCATTAGTGGAATATATGTGGAAAGAAAAATGGGTGATACAGAAAGAAGGAGAAACTTCATGCGTAACATTCAAATTGCGTTAACGAAAGGAAGATTGGAGGAACATATTATCCCGCTTTTTGAAAAAATCGGTATAGATTGTTCGGAGCTGAAAGATAAAGGAAGAAGACTTGTTTTTCAAAGTGAAAATGCTAATATTTCGTTCATTCTTGTTAAAGCGGTTGATGTTGCAACATATGTAGAACATGGTGTTGCAGACATAGGTATTGTTGGAAAAGATATTTTAATGGAATATGAGAAAGATATATATGAAATGGTTGATTTAGAAGTAGGATGTTGTAAGTTTTGTGTCGCTTCTATTCCGACATATAATCCGAAAGGCTATCGAAAAAAGAGAATTGCTACAAAATATCCGCATATTACTTCCGGTTATTTTCGAGATAAGGGAGAAGATGTAGAAATTATTAAAATAGAAGGTTCAGTAGAAATCGCTCCACTTCTTGGATTAGCAGATGCGATTGTTGATATTGTAGAGACGGGAAAAACATTACAAGAAAATGGATTGATTGTATTTGAAGAAATGTATTCAATATCAGCTCGCATGATTGTAAATAAAGCTGCTTTAAAAACAAAAAAAGACGAAATATTCAATATTATAAATAAAATGGAGCGTGTCATCACTGCAGATAAATAAAGGGGGACTCTGGGTGGAAGTAATATCTGAAAACTACACGGAAGCGTTGAAGAGAATAAAACAGTTAAGAGAACAGGCTAATATAATAGAAGAAACTGTACAGATACGCGTAAGGGAAATTGTTGAGGGTGTGAGAAAAGGGAAAGATGAGGCACTATTTTCTTATACAAAAACTTTTGATGGAATTGAATTACAAAAATTACGTGTTGCAAAAGAAGAAGTTGAAAAAGCGAGTAAATATGTGGAATCTTCATTTCTAGAAGCATTGCAATGCGCAAAGGAAAACATCATCTCATACCATGAAAAACAAAAAAGACAATCCTTTTTAGATTGTGAAAATGAGGGTGTGATTCGTGGGCAACTGATTAGACCATTGCAAACAGTTGGTGTATATGTACCAGGAGGAACTGCATCGTATCCGTCATCTGTACTTATGAATGTATTACCTGCTAAAATTGCCGGTGTTCAGAAGGTTGTAATGGTAACACCGCCAGGGAAAGCGGGAATAGATCCACATATTTTAGCAGCTGCTGAAATTGCCGGTGTAGATGAAATCTATACAGTAGGTGGTGCACAAGCGATAGGAGCATTAGCATATGGGACAGAATCGATTCCGAAAGTTGATAAAATTGTCGGTCCAGGGAATATATATGTGGCTCTTGCAAAACGTGAGGTATTTGGAGTTGTTCATATCGATATGATTGCTGGACCATCTGAGATCGTTGTAATTGCTGACAAAACTGGAAATGCGTCTTTTATCGCAGCGGACTTATTATCTCAAGCTGAGCATGATGTGAGAGCAACAGCGATTTGTATTACAACTTGTGTAGAACTTGCTAAAGAGATAGAAAGAGAAATAAAGCAGCAACTTCGGGAATTGCCAAGAAGTGAAATAGCTTGTGAATCAATAGAAAGAAACGGAGCAATTCTCGTTGTTCCTTCGCTAGAGCACGCGTTTCAATTGTCAAATGAAATAGCACCGGAGCATTTAGAGTTGCACATAAAAGAGCCGATGAACGCTTTGGCATATATTCAGCATGCGGGTTCGATTTTTATTGGTCCGTATGCACCAGAGCCACTTGGAGATTATTTTGCAGGACCCAATCATGTACTGCCAACAAGCGGAACGGCGCGTTTCTTTTCACCGTTATCGGTTGATGATTTTGTGAAAAAATCGAGCTTTGTATCCTATACAAAAGAAGCGTTACAAAACGTTCAACATCATATTACAACGCTCGCTGATAAAGAGGGACTACATGCGCATGCAAGAGCAATACAAATTCGATTTGAGGAGGAGAAATAATGCGTGAGGCAAGTCAAGTACGAGGAACGACAGAAACAAAAATCAAACTGAGTTTACAACTAGATGAAAGTACAAATGTTGCGATTCAAACAGGTGTGGGGTTTTTTGATCATATGTTAACTTTGTTTGCAAGACATGGACGATTTGGTTTGCAAATCGAAGCAGAAGGTGATGTGTTTGTTGACGCTCATCATACTGTTGAAGATGTTGGTATTGTACTTGGAAATTGTTTGAAAGAGGCACTGCAAAATAAAGAAGGGATTAATCGTTACGGAGCGGCATATGTACCAATGGATGAAGCATTAGGCTTTGTAGCAATTGATATAAGCGGAAGGTCTTATCATGTCTTTCAAGGTGAATTGAAAAATCCTAAGTTAGGAGATTTTGATACAGAGCTGACAGAGGAGTTTTTTAGAGCGGTTGCCCACGCTGCCAATATCACACTACATGCTCGAATATTATATGGAAGTAATACCCATCACAAAATTGAAGCGTTATTTAAAGCGTTTGGACGTGCACTGCGTGAAGCGGTGGACAAAAATGACAAAATTGTTGGTGTAAACTCTACGAAAGGACTGTTGTAATTGATTGCAATTGTAGATTATGGAATGGGGAATATTCGCAGTGTTGAACAGGCGTTAACACGTATTGGGGCTAAGCATATTGTAACAGATGATAAAGAGAAGATATTACAAAGTGACGGTGTGATCTTACCAGGAGTTGGAGCTTTTCCAAAAGCAATGATTGCTTTGCAGGAAAAAGATCTCGTTTCAGTAATTCAAGAAATTGGAGCACAAGGAAAACCACTACTTGGTATTTGTTTAGGGATGCAGATTTTATTTGAAGAAAGTGAAGAAATAGAGAGAACAAAAGGATTAGGTTTGTTGCCAGGAGTAGTTCGAAAGCTGAAAGTCCCTTATAAAATACCGCATATGGGCTGGAATCAATTAAAGAAGAAACGGGAAATGGAGCTGTGGAATGGAGTAGAAAATGGTTCATTTGTGTATTATGTTCATTCCTATTATGTAGATTGTCCAAGTGAGATTGTATGTGGTAGTAGTGACTATAAGATTGATATTCCAGGGATTGTTGCGAAAGGGAATATATTTGGAGCGCAGTTTCACCCTGAAAAAAGCGGTGATATCGGAATACAAATGTTAAGAAACTTTAAAGGAGTGGTAGAATCATGGAAATCTTCCCAGCTATCGATTTAAAACAAGGGCGGTGTGTTAGGCTTTATCAAGGAGAATTTAATAAGGAAAAAGTTATGAATGAAAATCCAGTTGCTCAAGCATTATTATTTGAAAAATTAGGTGCAAGAACATTACACATTGTTGATTTAGACGGGGCGGTTGCAGGTCAATCAATGAATCTTTCTGTAATTGAGGATATATGTAAAGCAGTTCGAATTCCGGTTCAAGTAGGCGGAGGAATACGCTCTCTTAAAACGATTGAAAAGTTACTGTCAGTAGGAGTAGAAAAAGTTATTTTAGGAACGGCAGCATTGTACGATCGTCCTTTTTTAGAAGAAGCAGTTCGTTTATATGGAGAAAATATTATTGTTGGTATTGATGCGAAAAATGGTTTTGTTGCAACAAGAGGCTGGTTAGATGTGTCTGAAATTTCTTATATTGACCTTGCGAAGAAAATGGAAAGTGCCGGCGTGCAAACAATCATTTTTACAGATATTGCAAAAGATGGTACGTTAGAGGGTCCGAACTTCGAGCAACTGCAATTACTACAGAAAGCGGTGGCGATCCGTATTGTTGCATCAGGCGGCGTATGCTCATTGCAAGATATACAGAAGTTAAACGATATGAATGTCTATGGCGTTATTATCGGAAAAGCGTTATATGAAAAAACAATTGATTTAGAAGAGGCATTGCAGGTGACAAAGATATGTTAACGAAGCGAATCATTCCATGTTTAGATGTGAAAGATGGCCGTGTTGTAAAGGGTGTGAATTTTGTAGGATTACAAGATGTTGGTGATCCTGTTGAAATAGCTGATTTGTATAATAAAGCAGGTGCAGATGAAATTGTTTTTTTAGATATTACGGCGACGCATGAGGGGAGAAAAACAATTATAGATGTTGTAGAGAGAGCGGCGTCAAAAGTGTTTATTCCGCTTACAGTTGGGGGTGGGATTTCCACTATTCAAGATATATATGCCTTGCTAAGAGCAGGTGCGGACAAAGTTTCACTTAATTCAGCGGCAGTACGAAATCCAAAATTAGTTGGGGAAGGAGCCGAACATTTTGGTTCCCAATGTATTGTTGTCGCAATTGATGCAAGGAAAGTAAAAGAAAATAAATGGAACGTATATGTAAATGGTGGACGGATTGATACAGGAATTGATGCTGTACAATGGGCAAAGCAGGTAGAACAGTTAGGGGCTGGCGAGATTTTACTTACGAGTATGGATGCAGATGGGACGAAGGATGGCTATGATATTCGTTTGACTAAAACAATTTCAGAAGCTGTCTCGATTCCAGTTATTGCATCAGGAGGATGTGGAAGCGCGGAACATATTGTAAAGGTGTTTCAAAAAACATCGGTAAATGCAGCATTAGCAGCCTCTATTTTTCACTATGGTGAGGCAACAGTGCAAGAGGTGAAGAAAAAATTAGAAGAAGCGAAAATCGAGG
>Ga0102589_1001394_pt1 | contig 33478 bp, 38 predicted proteins | sample AraplaMF_Col_mLB_FD_76858 | JGI IMG/M metagenome (GOLD analysis project Ga0102589, IMG submission 76858) | Arabidopsis root microbial communities from the University of North Carolina, USA - plate scrape MF_Col_mLB | ecosystem: Host-associated > Plants > Roots > Endosphere | place: USA...
AGCCCGTTTTTTTTGAATAAATTATTTTGATTTTTCAGGATGAAGGATATGCCGTGTTTATGCTATGATACGGATAAGTACATTTATGTAAGGAGAATTTATGAGAAACCAGATTGATTTACTAATTGATAAATATGATTTAACACATATAAAAAGAGAACTACTAGCTACTATATTTCCATGTATAAAAGTTGTTCCGAGACAAGAAGAGTCACTTCCCATTGGCTGTTCAAAAATGGGGGGGCTTCCTGATGTCCCATCTACATTTGAATATCCAACTCACGAAGGAAAGGCATTGGATTTTATTGCACAATTTAATTTAGCTGATTTGCAAGATATGGGCGTGGATCATGATTTACCTGAAACAGGTATGTTGTATTTCTTCTATGATAGTAATTATCAACATGCTGGTAATGGATGTGTTTTATATCATAACGTTCCGTTAGAACAATTACAGAGGGTAAATGATAAACAATCAAAGTATACACAATGCACATTAACATTTAAATTAACCTATAAACTTCCTGAGCTATTTATTGAGGATGAAGCTGATTCGGATCGTTTTTTACAACTATTAGAGGAATTAATGCCAGATCATTATGATAATCATCAAGTATTTGGCCAACCATTCTCAGTTCAAAGAGAAGTGTTTGAAGAAGCTGGAGAATCTGTTGGTATTCATGATCACGATATGACATTGTTATTCCAAATTGACTCTGATTATACAAATTGTAATATGATGTGGGGAGATTTAGGTATGCTGTATTTTTGTATTGGAAATGAGGATTTAAAGCAACGTCGTTTTGAAAATACATGCTGTGTATTGCAATCTTGTTAGAAAGAAAAGCAGTAGTTTAATTCTTATTAAGAACCTACTGCTTTTCTATTTTAGTATATGTATCTATTATAGTATAAATATCCTATTATAGATACATATAGATTATAAGATATGTATAATCGCATATTTTCTTTTTGAAAAAATATTGTATACTTTAAAAATATATGGAGTTTTTTCGTATATTTTTAGAATAGAAGGATGTGGCGAGATGAAGAAAACAAACAAGTATGTAACAGCTGTCGCGCTTTGTTCAACAATCATGATAGGTGGTTTACAAGTGCCTGCTGTATCATATGCAGCTACAAATACAAAAGTGGTAGCTACGCAACCAGACGCAAAAATACTAGGGGATTTCCGAAAAGAATTAAAAAAACATATTGATAATCGCGAAGAGAATATTACAATTACGTATAAAACAAAAGCTAAGAATGCTAGAGAAGTAATGGATACGCTTTATAAAGAGTATACTAAAATAGTAGATGCAGATGAGTATTTAAAATATAATGTAGCAAGTACACAATATTCAATTCGTGGTATACCAGGGAACTATACTTTTACATTAAAAATTTCATATCGTGAATCAAAAGAACAAACACAATACGTGAAGGCGCAAGCAAAATCAATTGTAAGTTCTATTTTGAAGGCGGGCATGGATGAGCATGAAAAAGTGAAAGCAATTCATGATTATGTTGTGAAACATGTTTCTTATGATACTTCTTACAAGGCTTATACAGCATATGAAGCATTGGCAAACCGCTCTGCTGTGTGTCAAGGATATACATTATTAACATATCAATTACTAAAAGAAGCAGGGATTCAATCCCATATTGTAACAGGAAAAGGGAATGGACAAGCTCATGCTTGGAATCTAGTGAAGATCGAGAATAAGTGGTATCATCTTGATACTACATTCGATGATCCAGTTCCAGATAAAGCAGGTCGTGTGACATATTCTTATTATAATATGTCTGATGAGCAGTTAGGAAAAGACCATGAATGGGATCGTAATAAATACCCAAAAGCATCAACTAATTATTATAATGAATTAACAAATAAGATAAAAACAGGTAGTCCTAAAGCGGTAGTATACCAAAAAATGCTAAAGGATACGAACTTAATTTATCTATCCGCACAATACGGGGCTGAAAATTACAATGAACTTAAAGCGAAATTGCAGAAGCAATTCACTGCAAAGCCTAAAAAGGTAGAAATGCGTTATAAACAGTCGATGGATGGAACAATGCAAGATATAAAAAAAGTATTAAATGAACTTTCTTGGCCAACAGGGGCGAAAGGAGTTTCATACCAAGTTGCACCGTATAGTGCGATGGCAGGTTATTCATTAGCGACAATCACATTCAAATATTAATGAAAAGGGGCATCTGTAACAGGTGCTCTTTTTGTATTTGTGAGTGGTACCTTTCCGTGACGGTTAGAAAGGTATCAGTTATAGTTAGAATAACTACAATGTTAATGTTCATAATACGTTAGATCTATCTTTTTTAGCGTGGGTGGCGATTTTTAAAGGGGTAGCTCTATTGATGAGACATTAATGCTTAAAAAATCTAGAAAAAGAAGCCAATATAAACTGGCTTCTTTTGTCTTTTCATGTCTATTTCCACCAATCATCAAACATCGATGCAGGTACTTGTCTTTTATGTTCACTTACTGTATAACGTTTTTCAATTTTTTCTGCTACATCTGCAGAAACTGTCTTTCCCTCTAAGTAATCATCTAGTTGATCATATGTAATACCTAATTCCGTTTCATCTGCTTGACCTGGTTTTTCATCTAATAAATCTGCTGTTGGCATTTTTAAGTAAAGACGTTCTTCAGCACCTAATTCTTGTAATAAAGCACGGCCTTGGCGCTTTGTTAAGCCTGTAAGTGGTAAAAGATCGGCACCACCATCTCCGAATTTTGTGAAGAATCCTGTTACAGCTTCAGCAGCGTGGTCTGTTCCGATAACAAGTAGGCCTTGTTGGCCGCCAATTGCATATTGTGTGACCATGCGAATGCGAGCTTTGACGTTTCCTTTATTAAAATCTGTTAATGAATCACCTAATAAGTCACTATATTGGTTAGAAAATGTATCAACTGTTGAGGCAATATCAAAAGCAACAGATTGGTCAGGTCGAATAAATTGTAGTGCTAACTGTGCATCATCTTCATCTTTTTGTACGTGATATGGAAGGCGTACAGCGAAAAATGTTGCATTGCCTCCTTCATTACGAACTTCTTCAACTGCAAGCTGTGCTAAGCGACCGGCAAGTGTAGAATCTTGTCCGCCGCTAATTCCGAGCACAAATCCTTTTGCACCTGTTGTTTTTAAATAGTCTTTTAAAAAATCAATTCGTTTACGGATTTCTGTTTTTGGATCGATTACAGGTTGAACATGTAGTGCTTTCATAATTTGTTCTTGTAATGTCATTATGGTTTCCTCCTATTCATTTAGAACGAGCAATAAGTATATATGTACTGATTCATAAATCTCCATTCATATTATTTCGCAAAATTAACGAATATACAATAGGTTGCAGATATGAATGTAGTTATTATAATGAAACGGATTCGTTTAATCAATTTTTCTGTAACCTTTCAAAAGTGTAAGGTTTTTGTCATTTGAATCGATGGAAGATATTTCCGCGATTTATTATGATAGCGATATAGTTATTGAAAGGGCGGAGGATACAACATGAACATTAGAGAATTAGCGTTCCGTAATGTAACACGGAATCGACGAACATATTCAGCTTATTTTTTGAGTAGTGCATTTGCAATTATGGCTTTTTTTGTTTATTCGTTTTTTGCTTTTCATCCTTCATTAAGTGCAGGTCAGTTAGGTCAATATGTATTTGTAAGCATGTCTTTTGCACAATTTATTATTTATCTTTTTACGTTTTTCTTCATTCTATATTCAATGGGAATGTTTTTAAAAACAAGAAAGCGTGAATTAGGAATTTTAATGATGTTAGGGATGACGAATTTTCAATTAAGACGTCTTATCTTTTTTGAAAATGTAATGATTGGTATTGCTGCAATCATTACAGGAATTATTTGTGGGATGTTGTTTTCAGGTGTATTAATTTGGATTGCTCCACTTCTATTAAAATTGGATATATCGTTGCCATATTATGTTCCAACAACTGCAATTGGTATAACATGTGCTATGTTTTTCATTCTATTTATCATTATTTCATTCTTTAGTGCAGGGATGATTCAGAAAAACCAAATTATGAAACTGTTTAGAGGTTCAGCGAAAGCAAAGCCAGAACCAAAAGCTTCTATTATTTTTTCAATACTAGCTGTATTATTGCTTGGCGTGGGATATATAGGTGCGTTAACTTCGCATGGTGCCATGGTGTTCATTATGTTGATTCCAGTAACGACTGTTGTCATTATTGGCACATACTTACTATATAAGCAGTTCAGTGTATTTATTATTCGAGCATGCAAGAAGAGTAAACGGTTCTACTGGACAAGAACAAATATTATTACACTTTCAGATTTAGCGTATCGGATGAGAGATAATGCACGAATGTTCTTTATTGTAACAATAATTTCGACCGTTGCTTTCTCAGCAATTGGTACATTAGTGGGCTTTGCTTCTATGACAAAGGGGATTATGGAACAACCAATTACATTTCATTACCACTCTCAACAAGGGAATGGAAATGAATCACAGCACTTACAATTTATTGGACAAACATTGAAGAAGCATCATATATCCGCTGAAGAAATAGAGATTGTATCAAAGAAGACAGAAGATAAAGCATTAAGAGATGCGACCTTTGTGAGAGAATCTGATTATAAAAAGTATGCAAAGTTAACGGGGGAGCCAGTTGAGTTATGGAATGAAAATGAAGTACTATTTCTATCGATAGAAATCCCGGGTCCACCGAGAAAAGAGAGAACAACAATTGAATTACCGCATGATAAAAAAACGTTGCAGGTGAAAAAAGTTAACACCTCTTCTCTTGGTAAAGTGCTTACTGGAAATATATATATAGTTTCAGAATCTCAATATGATTTACTACAAGATGGGTTTAAAGAAGTAAAAGATTACATGTATAAAACAAAGGAGACAAAAAATGAAATTGAAGTCGGAAAAGAACTCACAAACCAAATAAAATCTTATCAAGAACATTCAAGGTTTAGTGCTGCAGCATATGATCAAAACCAGGCTTTACAATTTGCTGGACCTATTTTGTTTGTAGGATTTTTTATTGGCATTGTATTCTTTGTTTGTGCAGGTAGTTTTCTATACTTCCGCCTATTCTCTGACTTAGAAGACGATTATCGTTTATTTGATTCCATTCGAAAAGTGGGGTTAACAAGCGGTGAGTTAGCAAAAGTAGTGACAATTCGATTGGCATTATTGTTCTTTGTTCCAATTGGAGTCGCGACATTCCATGGTGCGGTTGCGTTAACGGCGTTAGGGCAAATGTTTGAGTATTCGCTTTTAAAAGAAAATGCCATTGTATTAAGTATCTTTGTGGGGGTTCAAATCGTATACTTCATTGTGATACGATCCCGTTATTTAAAGCAATTGAAAGAAAGATTACGAATGAGCTAACTTATAGTAGCTAAAAAAAAAACCTCTTAACACATGGTGGTAAGAGATTTTTTTTTATGTGAATAACCTTGTTTTTCACATATATTTGTCTTACGCTGGATTTGTTTGCAAGAAAGTAATATACATATATTGTAAAGTTATTAGTTGCTTTATTAACAGAAGATTTTACAAACGTCTTTTTCGTCAGCATATCTGATGAAAGAGATGTTTTTGTATTGAGAAAAATCTTGAAGCAGGAAAATAAGAGTGAGAAAACGAATGTTATCATTAAATGTAAGCGCGTTCAATTTAGGGAGATAATATATTTTTAGGAGGGATCACGATGAACAGTAGTACAGTAAGTAGGCAAAAGGGTATTCAATTAATTCCGTTTACGGTAAATAAAGTAGTGGAGCAAGTGAATGAAATTCCGCCAGGTGTACAACTGATTCATGCTCCTGAAGTTTGGGAAAAGAGTGCAAAAGGGAAAGATATTATAGTTGCGGTATTAGATACAGGTTGTGATATAAATCATGTTGATTTAAAAGATCGTATTATTGGTGGAAGAAATTTCACTGAGGATTATGAAGGTGATCCGAAAATTTATCTTGATAATAATGGTCACGGTACGCATGTTGCAGGAACAATTGCAGCAGCAGAAAATGGTGTTGGAGTCCTAGGAGTTGCGCCACTTGCCAAGTTATTAGTGCTAAAAGTATTATCAGGAGATGGCTCGGGAAGCTATCAACAAATTATTGAAGCGATTGATTATGCTGTACGTTGGAGAGGACCGAATCAAGAACGAGTACGGATTATTTCTATGTCACTTGGTGGACCACAAGATGTACCAGAGCTACATGAAGTCATTCAACATGCTGTAAAACAGGACGTACTTGTCGTATGTGCTGCAGGAAATAATGGAGATTGCAGTGATAAAACGGAAGAATTAGATTTTCCGGGTGCATATTCAGAAGTAATTGAGGTAGGGGCTGTTAATTTAGAAAGGAGACTCGCTTGCTTTAGTAATTCAAATCAAGAAATTGATTTAGTTGCACCAGGGGAGAAAATCCTCTCCACTTATCCAGAAGGAAAGTATGCGGTATTAAGTGGGACTTCAATGGCAACACCGCATATTGCAGGAGTATTAGCGCTTCTGATTAAGCAATGCGAAAGAGAATATGGAAGAAAGTTATCAGAGCCAGAAATTTACGCACAGCTTATTAAACGTACTGTACCATTAGGGTATGAGCGAACATCAGAAGGAAATGGATTAATAGATTTGTTAAAAGAATAATTGTTACTAAAAAACATCTCATTTGAATATGAGATGTTTTTTAGTATGGTTCTGTCCCATGTAAGAGTGTATCAAGTAATCCTTGGAATCTAGCGTTTAAATTTTTTGTTCGAATTGAAATCTTGTGTTTAGAAGAAGTGATCGGCATATAGAAAAAGAAGACAGTGAAAAGTAGAGCGTTATTTCATAATTGAATAACTATAAAATGATACTTCCATCAGTGGAAGATTCGCCATTGATGATGATTTGAATGAATCAAGTTTTGACTTTCTATTAGTATAAGATAAAATAATTATGTAAACAAAATGACGAAAAGCACTGTTTTAGTAATATTACTAAAACAGTGCTTTTCGTTTAGATTGAATAGTTGCAGCATTTTCATCTTCTATTCCTGCTTCTTCGATAATTCGTTTTTTTGCTTTATCCAATAGGTGATTGACCGCTTCACCAAAATAGTTAGCTTCGCGCTTTGTGCGGGCTGCTCGTAAACATTTATAGTTTTCTATCAGTTCCTCTTTTTCAGAGTCTGTTAAGAAATCTTCTATTTTTTGTTTTGTCATACGAAACACCCTTTCTTCTGACAGACGACGCAATTCAGAAATATTTATTCCCCATTATAACAGTAAATTTCAAATGAAGTATAGCTTAACGTCGCAATAATTTGTCAATTTCTTGGATTTTTTCATCAGCTTTACCAATCTGTGTGTTTTTTGCTTGTTCACCACCGAGAGCTTGATGAAGTAAAAATGTTTGCCCTGAAATGGCAGTGACAATGGACACTTTAATAATTTCTTTTAAAGTATTCACATCAAATAAGACGAGTCCCAGAAGTGCCGCAAGACTACCAGTTAAAATATCAGTGAAAAACCCGAGGTGAAAAAATGTTTTTAAACGGCGTGGAAGCAATAACTTGCCTTGGTTATTGATAAGATGGGAAACGAAACCAGTAACGCCACCAATGAGAACAGCAGTTAGCCATTGATACATCTCCATCAAATCCACTCCTTTTAGTGAATAAGATTCGTTTTTTGTATTTGTATTCCTTTTTAAATTTTATATCAGCATATTGAGAAAATTTGGTCTGGCTACGTGCTTGTTCATTTTTATTATAACAGAAAATTTAGATATATTTCAGTCTATTATATGATATCACTTTTCATTATTACGAGTTTAGAAAAGGGGGCAAGAAAATGAATATGAATACTCCCCCACTTAACTTCGTTTAAAGTAGGGGTACTCTTTCGGTAAAATCTGTTAGATTATCGAAAAAAGGATGTAGAGGGCTATATGAAAAATATTGGACAACTTGTTAATATGCTTGAGCATGCAAGAGCGGTCACATTGCAAGAAATAAAAGATTAAAAAAAGATGATGATTGGTTAATGTCAGAAGGACGATGGGAAAACGGCGTCGTATATAATCAGTACTATTTGTGGTTTCATGTACTAGAAGATGAAATCAGCCATCGTGGGCAAATAAGAACAATAAAAGAAATGTATCTGAAAAATCAGTTAAATAAAGTAGCTTTTCAAAATTCTATCACATATAATGAAATTAACTAAAGTAAGAACGGAGTGATGTGTTATGGCGATGATTATTGATATGAATGTTAAAGCGAATACAAAGGTGGACGGAAAGAGCGGTACTTTGTAAGAATCGCGTATTCCTTCCACTGAGTTCAAAATAGGGAGGATAAAAATTTGAATCAAAATCGTTTAGAATCATTTGGATGGGATTCTTTTTTTGAGGATCAATCTATAGAAAAATATGAAGTAGGTCGTATTTTACTTGAACATAAGCACATGTATCGTATTATTTGTGATGATGGTGAGTATATAGCTGAGTTATCCGGGAAATTTCGTCATGAAGCATTAGATAAAGGGGATTATCCAGCAGTTGGTGATTGGGTGCATATAAAGAAAATAGAAGAGGAAGGCAAGGCTATTATTCATCATGTTTTCCCAAGAAGAAGCTCCTTTTCTAGGCAAGCAGCTGGCGAGAGAACGGCTGAACAGATTGTGGCAGCAAATGTTGATTATCTTTTCTTAGTCAATGCGCTTAATCATGATTTTAACGTAAGAAGAATCGAACGTTATTTATTATTAGCTTATGAAAGTGGATCAATGCCTATTATTGTTTTGACGAAAAGTGACCTATGTGAAGAAATGGAGCAAAAGATATTGGAAACAGAAGCGGTAGCCATGGGTGTTCCGATCTTTGCGGTTGATAGTTTGCAGCAAACAGGAATTGAATCATTGAAACAATTTGTTGCTTCTGGCAAAACGATTGCCCTTGTCGGTTCATCTGGTGCGGGTAAATCTACTTTGTTAAATGCATTAATGGGAAGTGAAGTTGCAAAAACAGGTGGTATTCGAGAAGAGGATAGTAAGGGAAGACATACTACGACTCATCGTGAGTTGTTCCAATTACCAAGCGGTGGCCTAGTGATTGACACACCAGGAATGCGAGAGCTTCAACTATGGGAGGGAAGCGAAGCAATTCATGCAGCGTTTTCTGATATTGAGAAACTTGCGGAAGGATGTCGTTTCCGTGATTGTGAGCATGAAAATGAACCTGGGTGTGCCGTTCGCAAGGCTATTGATGAAGGTGTTTTAGCAGAAAACCGTTTGCGAAATTATAAAAAATTGCAAAGAGAGATTGCATACGCGATGAGAAAACAAGATCCAGTGCTCGCTCGTGCTGAACGAGGGAAGTGGAGAAAAATAACAAAGCAGAATCGGAAAAAGTAGAATAAATTAAAAAACCAAAAGCAAATAGAGTGCTTTTGGTTTTTTGTCATTTATTCTATAAAAAACAGAAAATTATAGTCGGAAAATAAAGGATTTTGTTATATACGTGTATAATTATTGTAAAATAGACTATTTATAAAGGAGAAGAGTATGGGAGTGTACTGGGGAACTAAAAGACATTCTTGGCTTAGCTATGCCTCATTTTGGTTAAGTATTTCATTTTTTCTTATCTTTTTAATTGAGGTGTTTGTATTTAAAACACTTTTAAATAGTTCGAGTGGTGTCGTACAAATTATTAAATATTTTTATTTCATATTTGTACCACTAAATATCTTTATTAGTTTAAGACTATTGTTTAAAAAGAATGAAAAGAAAACATTACCGATTTTTAGTTTTATTGTCTCGTTATTATTCGCAAGTTTTATAGCAGTATTAGCTTTAGCTGCTACAGGAAAAGTATTTTGATGAAAAACAGGAATGATAAAAGTCATTCCTGTTTTTTTTCATAATTTATATAAAAGTGATAAAGTAGAACAGGCAGATGAATACAGCAAGTCAATTGATATATGGTACAATAAAATTGATAGTGATAGAGAAAAAGGGTATATAAAATACTCATTGTTTTTTAGTAAGAGAGGGGTTATCTTATGCTATACGGGGATTTGATGTCATTATTTCAAGTTGCTCCAATGGAAGATAAGAAAAATGGCTGGAAATATATAATCCAAGAAGAAGATGGTCAATATTCAATTGTTAATAGTGTATCAACGGAACATATGAGTGTAGAATTGTTTTTTAATGAATATGACGAGTTGCGAATTACTTTATATAAAGAGGGTCGGCAGATTACAACTATACAACGAATAGCAATCTTAAAAACCGAGTTAGAAGAGGATGAAGAAGCGGTTCAATTTGTTTTAGAGCGTATGCCAAGCAGAATGATTCGGTTACAATTAAAACCATTTCTCGCAGTAGAAATGGGGCTATATTGGGAAGTATGTGAAGATTGTGAGTAAAAAAGCATCCGTACATAGCGGATGCTTTTTTACTATGTTTTTTCTAACTGTTTATATGCGATAATTGGCAGAAGAATGATGCTAACCCATCCGATGATAGGATATAAGATATGAAGAAGTTCACTGTAACCAATATAGCTAAAACAATAACTAATAAGTAAAATAAAATAAATAATATGGTTGCTCTTCCAGCCAGTAATAGACTGCATTTGTTTTGTCATCCCAAATACGTTTCCAACTAATGTTGTAAATACTTCCCCAAAAATAATAAGGACAAAGAAAAAATGGAAAGTAGCATTAAATCTTCTTACTACTTCAGCCATAGGAATATTATATTGGTAAAATTGATCAATAGATAAAATGGCTAGATGACTACATAATAGAATAAAACACAGCCCAGCTCCTCCTAAAATTCCGCCCCATAGAATCGCTTTTTGATCTTTTACTTCGCTTGCTAGCGGTACCAGAACACTTTGGGCGAGAGAAAGATTTAAGGCGACATATGTAAGGGGACTTGTTACCCATTTCATATTCCAACTCTCTGTCGGAACTGTGTTAAGGATAGGGATCGCACCATGAATAAAAGTTGTAATAGCAAGTCCGATAATAAAAATCATCATAATTGGTACGACAAGTGTATTTACTTCAAATACACCTTGTAAGCCGCGGCTCCCAATGATAATACACGCGATAACTGTAATGAGAATACCGAGTTGTCGTGGTAGACGTAGTTGTTCCTCGAATACAGCACCAGCACCTGATAGCATGACACTTGTTACACCAAAAAGTACGAGTAATAACAAAGTGTTTATCACATTTCCAAATACATCACCAAACAAATATCTGTTAAATTCCTGAGCGGAAAATGCACCGATTTGTGAAGAAAGTAACATCATTTTTGTACCCAGCCAAATGAAAAGAATTCCACTTATGCATATTCCAATTGTTCCGTATAATCCGTTAATCGTAAAAAATTCAACAATTTCTCGTCCGGTTGCAAATCCAGCCCCAACGACAGTCCCAATATAAGTAGCAGCAACTTTTTTAGCTACTTTCCACTGCTGATTATCCATGTAATCCCTCTTTCTACTATGATGAACGTGACCTATTATTATGCATATGTGTGAGCTTGGACAATTAGACATATGAAGTGAAAGAAAGGGTACATAGATTTTTCAACATTAGTAAATGATTAAAGTTGTTGCAACTTTGTGACATATAGGTGGATGATTTGGATGAGTAGGGAATTTATGGTACAATAAGAATGTGTTCTTAAAAGAGAATAATTATAAGATAATAAGAGGAGTGGATTGAATGAGTACAAAAACAAATGTTGTTGAAGTATTAAACAAACAGGTAGCAAACTGGAGTGTGTTATATGTAAAACTTCATAACTATCACTGGTATGTAACAGGCCCACACTTCTTTACATTACATGAAAAATTTGAAGAGTTTTATACAGAAGCAGCAACGTATATTGATGAATTAGCAGAGCGTATTTTAGCGTTAGAAGGAAAACCATTAGCAACAATGAAAGAGTATTTAGAAACATCTACTGTACATGAAGGAACGAGTAAAGAATCGGCTGAAGAAATGGTACAAATATTAGTAAAGGATTTCTCAGCAATCATTCAAGAATTAAAAGAGGGTATGGAAGTAGCGGACGAGGCTGGAGACGAAACATCAGCAGATATGCTATTAGCGATTCATACAACATTAGAACAACATGTTTGGATGTTAAGTGCATTCTTAAAATAAGATATTGAAAACCTATTGAAAATTCTTTCGATGGGTTTTTTTATGATTTTTAAGCTTTCTTTTTATGGTATAATATAGTAAAAAGGAGGCGATACAATGTTTCGCTTTTTCAAAAGTGGAAAAGAGGAGAGGCAAATTACGAAAGATGAATTAGAACAAGCAATGGCTAAATTTCTAGAAAAAAATGCCAATATTGTTTATACAGTATTAGTTAATGAAGATTATACAGTGAATTATGACTTATTAAAACCATATCTACCAGCATTTCCTACAAATACGTTCATTATAACGAAGGAAACACTTGAGGTATTTGAACATACAGAAGAAAATTTAGAACTTGTAAAAGAAATTGATATTGTACAAAAAGCGGTAGACCAATATGTTACCGAAAAAGAAATGTTTCCTATTGTAGAAAACGATGAGGATCGCCTTATATGTGGAATGAAACTAGCACCGTATTTAGATCGTATATTAAAGCGAAAATTATATATTTCAGAGAAACATTATTTAGTCTCAAGTAAACCAGATAAAAGTAAAAAAAATATTGTTTAACAAAAAAACAACAATGATATATTGTTGTTTTTTTGTTAAAAGAAATGTGAAACTATAGTATATTTTGTTTTATAAATTGACTTTTCTGTCAATTTTGTATTTAATTATATAAGAGATAGGAAGGAGTGATGTATTATGAAAAATTGTAAGTTATTTTGTAAACGTTATCCTAAGAGTGGGAGTAGTTACTGTTAATCTAATATTTAAAATTTGACAGTATGTATTACCGGAACCTTAGGGTGACTGAAAGCATGTTAAAGAAATATATATTCCTAAAAGGTTACGGGAGGTAAGTGTAGATGAATAAGGTTACTTACATTGGTTTACTAAATGAGACGTTAGAATGTTACGCGAAAGATGGTAGTTTAGAAGCATATTATTATATTACTAAAAATGCAGACAAGGTAACTGGTGGTAATAAGGCGCAAATATTTAATTTTAGATATGCATTGGCAAGTGCATCTGGGCTTGAGAAAGAAGCTTTACATATAATGAAAGAAGCGATTGTCGAAAATGAGTTTTGGTATGGATATGAATATTTGATTACGGACGAAGATTTAAAACCGCTTCATAAATATGAAGAATTTAATCAGATGATTCAGTTATGTAAAGAAAGAGAAGAAGCAGCAAAGAAATCTGAACAAGTTCATTTGAAAACGCTACAAGGGAAGAGCGGTATTCATAACAATTTATTAATTGCATTGCATGGTAATCAAGAAAATATAAAAATAGCAGAACCGTATTGGAAACCGGTTGTGAATCAAGGTTATTTGTTAGCATTACCGCAGTCCTCTCAAATTCAATTTTCAGAAGGTTATGTTTGGGATCATGTCGAAAAGGGATCCCGTGAGTTAAAGGAGCATTATGAAAGTATTATAGCGAACAATCGTGGTGAGCTAAATCATACAATTATCGGAGGCTTTTCTGCTGGTGCAAGGGTGGCGCTACATGCAATATTAAACGAAGATATAGCGGTACAAGGTTTTGTTTTTGTAGCACCGTGGGTTCCTGAGATTGAAGAATGGGAAGACTTGTTGAATAAATTGAAAGATAAAGGTATTAAGGGATATATTATTTGTGGGGATCAGGATGAAGATTGCTTTGAATGTACACAGAGGTTTGTGAAGCTATTGGAAACGAAAAACATACAATATAAGTATAAAGTTATATCTAACGTAAACCATGATTACCCTGAACAATTTGAAGACGTATTGAAAGAAGCTGTTGAATATATTACGAAAACAGAAGTATAAAAAAGAGATGCATCACTCTATGTGATGCATCTCTTTTTTATGCTTCTGCTAGCAACCGATATGACTTTAATTTATCCTCAAATAAACAAGCGAATGTTTTTACATCCGCTTGTTATGAGAAATGCCACGTTCATAATGATTCATCTCCACCAAAGTTAAAATATATTCGTAGTTATCGATCTCCATCTTAATTTGATTTCGATCTTCTTCAGTTAAATTTACATTTAATAATTTTTTGCATAATAGTTGTTTTTTTAATTCTAAATGTTTTTTTGTTTCAAGATAGTCGTAAGTGCGTTTCATTGTTATCAATCCTTTCCTTACATTTCCTATCTGCATCTTTATTATATGATAAGGAATGGCGAATGAGAGTAAATCTCTGTGAATTATTAATGAATATTCTGAAATATATTGTGTTGTTCTACTATACTTATGAATACAATTCAAAGAATCACTGTTTTGTATTTTTTAAAGCAAGGGGTGGAATGATGCAAGTGCATACACAATCCCGTGTTACAACTGATGAAATGTTGAAAATTATTGATAAAGGATTACCGAAAACAGTAGAGCCAAAACAAATCATTATAGTTGGTGCTGGAATGGCTGGTTTAGTATCAGCATCGTTACTTAAAAACGCAGGGCATTCTGTGAAAATTTTAGAAGCGAATAACCGTATAGGAGGCCGAATTGAGACTGTTAGAATGGAGGACACTGGATTATATTTAGATGTTGGAGCGATGCGTATACCATATATACATACACTAACGATGGCGTATATAAGAAAGTTCGGGTTGCAAGTAACTCCTTTTATTAATCGAAATGAGACAGATATTATTTATGTGAATGGTAAAAAAACGACGTTGCAGCAATATGAAAATAATCCTAGTATTTTAAAGTATCCAGTTGCAGTGAATGAGGTGGGAAAGACCTCTGAGGAGTTATTATTATTAGCAGTACAGCCAATTATTGATTTTATTAAAAGAGACCCAGATAAAAACTGGAAGATTGTTGAACAAGACTTCGGAAAGTATTCAACAGCACAGTTTTTAAAATATCATCCGTATCAATATAAAACGTATTTTTCACCAGTAACGATTGAGATGATTGGTGTACTTTTGGACTTAGAAGGTTTTTTAGAAAAATCATTTGTTGAAACGTTACGATTTATATATATTTTGCAGCAAGAAAGTGGTTTTTGTGAAATTAAAGGGGGCAATGATCAGCTTCCAAAATCTTTTTTACCGCAGTTACAAGATGATATTATATACAATCAAAAATTGATGAAACTTCATCAACATCAAAAAGGAATAACAGCTTATTGTAGACATGAAGAAACGTTTGAATATAGTAGCATAACCGGTGATTTAGTTATTATTACAATTCCGTTTTCTACAATGCGCTTTGTGGAAATTGACCCTTTCGATTCTGTATCACATGAAAAGTGGAGAGCGATTCGTGAATTACATTATATGGCTGCTACGAAAATAGGAATTCAGTTTAAAAGTCGCTTTTGGGAAGAACAGGGTCAATTAGGGGGAAGGATTATAACGGATTTACCAATCCGTTATGCATATTATCCGAGTCATGGGATTGGTTCAAAAGGACCTGCTATTATGCTTGGAAGTTATACATGGTCTTTTGATGCATTATTATGGGATGGATTATCGAAAGGTGATCGCATTTATTATACATTACAAAATTTAGCGACTATATTAGGTGGTCAAGTGTATGATGAATTTATGTCAGGAATATCCAAAAGTTGGACGTTAGATCCGTATGCATTAGGAGGGTTTGCTATTTTTCAAGCTGGTCAAGAAGTAGAATTGCAACCAGCAATTGTAAAACCTGAAGGGAAAATTTATTTTGCAGGAGATCATACAACGCTTTATCATGGATGGATACAAGGAGCGATTGAGTCTGGAATACGTACAGCGGTAGAGGTGAATCAGTTGATTGTATGAGTTTAATAGTAGAGAAAGTGTGCATATAAATTGAGTGAGCGTGTTGTTTAAGTTTTAAAATAAGTAAAATTCAGAAAAGTATTTACTATATAGTTTAAATTTAATATTATTATATACAAAAGAAAGATGGGGGTGTTTGGAATGAATCCATTATTACTTGATTTTCCTTCTGAATTTTACACAGACAGGCTTTTTATTCGAATGCCGAAACCAGGGGATGGAAAAGTAGTATATGAAGCTATCAATGCATCGGTAGAAGAACTAAAGCCGTGGATGGTTTTCGCTCAAAAGGAGCAAACAGAAGAAGAAATCGAAGCGAGTATAAGAAGGTCGCATATTCAATTTTTACAGCGTGAAGATTTGAGATTACTAGTATTTTTAAAAGAAACAGGCGAATTTGTAGCATCTGCTGGATTGCATCGTATCGATTGGGAAATACCAAGATTTGAAATTGGATATTGGATAGATTCTCGCTTCGGTGGAAAAGGCTATATGACAGAAGCGGCGCAAGGTATTATGAATTATGCTTTTACTGAGTTAAAGGCAAATCGGATAGAGATTCGCTGTGATTCACGAAATGTAAAAAGTAGAGCGATACCAGAGAGGTTGGGTTTCAACTTAGAAGGGGTTTTAGAAAGCAGTAGTGTAGCAGTAGATGGTAATGGATTAAGGGATACATGTGTGTTTGCGATGACAAGAAATAGGTATGAGAAAGCAGAGCGATAATGTAGTAGCTTTGCTTTTTGAATTGTATTATTATTTAAGTTTCAGTCATTATAAGAATTGTTTAATGATTTTTACCCAGCCTAAATAGGAAACTCCTAAAATAATAGCCCATAAGAATGCAAGTCTTGCACTTCTTGGAATAGATAACCAAATTTCGAGTAATTTCCAGGAGTAACCTTTATTCGAGTTATTCATAAATCCAACTCCTTTTTATGGTAATTATAACATAAAAAGGAGTTGGATATTCAATACCTACTATAATTTGTTAGCACATTAAGGTACGGGATGTCCATTCGAACTTTCAAAGATTGTAAACCATTGCTGACGATCTAATGTAAGTTTTGTAGCTTCGATTGCCGTCTTCACGCGCTCTAATTTACCAGAACCAACGATTGGCATCATGTTTGCTGGGTGAGCAAGTAGCCATGCATACATGATAATATCAATGCTATCAACATTTAATTCATTTGCAATCTTTTGTAAAGTTTCTCGTAAGCGTATAGCACGTTCATTTTGTCCTGTAAAGATTTCTCCACCAGCAAGAGGAGACCAAATCATGGGATTAATTCTTTTCTCTTGGCATAAGTCAATTGTACCTTTTTCGAAATGTTGAAGCTGCATCGCAGATACTTCAATTTGGTTTGTAATGAGCGGGAAATCTAAATATGAGCTAAGCATATTAAACTGAGACGGTAAAAAGTTAGATACGCCAAAATGACGTACTTTTCCATCTTGCTGTAAACGTGTGAAAGCTACTGCCACTTCACTTGGATCCATAAATGGGTCAGGTCGATGAATGAGTAGCAAATCAATATAATCGGTATGTAAGTTTTGTAGCGACTGTTCTACACTTTTCACGATATGTTATGTTCAGCACTAGTATTATAGTGAGCAACATATCGTTCTGGGAATTTTGGTGATAGGGGAGCGATTCCACATTTTGTGACAATTTGCATACTTTCACGTAAAGAAGTCTTTAATTGTAATGATTCCCCAAATAACGATTCGCACGTATATCCCCCGTAAATATCAGCGTGATCAAAAGTTGTAATTCCCATATCCATACAATTTTCGATGAAAGAAAGTAATTCTTGTTTTGACATATTCCATTCTGCTAAACGCCAAAATCCTTGAATGATACGAGAAAATTCAAGGTTATTAGCCATCTGAATTCGTTTCATTTTGAGTAGACCTCCTTGATGAATAATGATATTTTTGAAAAGGCTTTCTTGTTTGGTAATATTATATAGCTAGCAAGAGATGCTTACAATAAATATGTCTTTTCTGTATGATATAATGTATATAGATATAGGCATAAGGAGCTGTAAAAATGATTCCAGTAACAATTTTAACTGGTTTTCTTGGATCTGGGAAAACTACATTATTAAATCGTATTTTATCGGAAGAACATGGTAAAAAACTAGCGGTTATTGTAAATGAAATAGGTCAAATTGGCATTGATAATCAATTAATTATGAATGTTGAAGAAGAAATTATGGAAATGACAAATGGCTGTTTATGCTGTACAGTGCGTGAAGACTTACTTGTTGCTTTAAAACAATTACTTGACGTAAAAGCAGAAGGGAAAATGGATTTTGATGGTCTGGTGATTGAAACAACAGGTCTTGCAAACCCAGGACCGATTATCCAAACGTTCTTTTTGGATCCAGTTATTCAATCAGCATACAAAATTAATGGTGTTGTGACAGTGGTAGATAGTTATCATATACATAAACATTTTGAAAAAGGATTAGAAGCAAAAGAGCAGATTGCCTTTGCTGATATGATTTTAGTAAATAAAGTAGATTTAATTGAAGAAGTGGACAAGGAAAAACTTCTTACTGAGTTACAAGGGATTAATCCGATGGCAAAATTAATACCAACGACAAATTGTGAAGTAGATATTCCTGCTTTATTAGAAATTCAAACGTTTAAAACACGTGATACATTAGAAATTTATCCGCATAAAGAGCACCATCATTTAGAAGGTGTGAAATCGTTTGTATTACGTGAAGAGCGGCCATTAGATTTACAAAAGTTGAATGAATGGATGTCAGCTGTCGTTCAAGAATTAGGAGAGTATTTATATCGATATAAGGGCATCCTTTCGATTGATGGAGTGGATCGCCGTGTTGTTTTTCAAGGTGTTCATACTTTGTTTGCTGCTTCTTATGATAGAGAGTGGAAAGAAGGGGAAGAACGCGTAAGTGAAGTGGTTTTCATTGGGAAAGATATTAATAAAGAATGGTTCCAAGAACATTTTAAAGAGTGCGTAAAATAAGCCTGTTTTCACAGGCTTATACTTTCATTTATTTGTAATTCCATTATAACACCAACAACGGGTCCTTCATCATCAATATCACCAGTTAAGTGAAAGTCGAAAGACTCATATAGTTTCATTGCTAGTGTGTTGTCTGGATGAAGACTTAAATAAATTTTTCTACATTGAAATTTTTGTTGTAAATACTGGATTAGCAGCTGCAGAAACCGTTTTGCATACCCGTTTCCTTGGAAATGATAATCAATCATAAAACGATCTAACCATACGCTATCATCTTTTGCTGAATACCAACCATACATCGCATATCCAACAAGTGTCTCTCCATCATATAAGCCTACTGACGTTCCGTTTCCTTCAAATAAAGACTCTGCTAAAGAAAATGCATTACTCTCAATAAATTGTTGCTGCCCCTTTGTTACTTGTAAAGCAGCGACTGAACGCCAATTGTTTGCTGTTACTTCACGAATGTGAAGATTCATAGTTCCAACTTGCTTTCTGAAGTGTTATAAAGCTAATATGGATAATTTTACTTGCTCTTTCGTTTAAGTCAAGTTGATGTATTGAAAAAAGACAGCTGAATATGTCCAGCTGTCTTAGAGGAAAGGTACATTTAGCTTGTAGCTTCTTTTAAAGCATTCACGTTTTCTTCCATTAATGTGAAGTAATCTTTGTTTTTCTTTGCATCATCTTCAGAAATAGTAGCGAGGTGATTTAAACGTAAAATTTTCGTTCCTGTTTCTTTTTGAATAACTTCTGCTACTTTTGGAGTAGAGAATGTTTCAAAAAGAATATATTTCAAGCCATGATCTTTTACTGTTTTTGTAATGTTAGCCAGTTCTTTTTGTGACGGTTCATCGGAAGCAGAGATTCCAGCAACTGGTATTTGTTTTAATCCATAGCGTTTTTCCCAGTACCCATATGCAGCGTGAGAAACTAGAATATCTTTCGTTTTTGCACCTGAAACAACAGATTTAAAATGATCATCTAAGTCAGTAAACTTTGTTTGCAGAGCAGCGAAGTTTTTCTCGAATTCTTTTTTATGATCTGGTTGCAATGCTACAAGTGCATCTTTAATTTTTTCAGCCTGTTTCATTGCGAGTGTAGGATCCAGCCATACGTGTGGATCTTTGTCGTGATGGTGATGTTCTTCTTCTTTATGACCTTCTTCGTGTTCATGATGTTCTTCTTCTGATGAAGCGATAAGATCGAAGCCTTTAGATGCATTAACAATTTTTACATTTTCTTTTTTTAATGTTTTTTCCATTTTTTCTGCAAACGGTTCTAATTCTGCGCCGTTGTATACGAATAGATCTGCCTTTGCAACTTGCACCGTTTGTTTTTGACTTGGCTCATATGTATGAGAGTCAGCACCAGGTGGATAAATTGTTTCAACAGTTACATAGTCACCACCGATTTTTTTAGCGAAATCAGCAAGTGGAAAAATGGTTGTATACACAGAAAGTTTGCCATCTTTTTTCGCTAATCCTTCTTTTTTGCTGGAACATCCAGCGAAAATTAATGTGAAAATAAGTATAAAAGAAAATACCATTAATCTTTTCTTCATATAATTCTCCTCTTTTCTTTCTTTTCCAATTTTATTTTCTCCCAAAATAAGAGAAAAAACATTTTTATCGCAAAACGTAATAATTACGTTTTAAGTTGCGAACTTAGTATAATACATCTTTATGAAAGTTGCAATAAAGTGAAACATTAATTGTTGTAGGATAAAGTCCCGTACCAATTATTAGCCTTCACCAATCAGGATTTTACAGGCAGTTGATCCCCATAAAACATCTTTATTGTGCTGGATTTTGAGGCGGGGATATTTCTGCACGTTAATGCGGAGTAAATAATAATCATTTCGATTTGATTTTGTTATAAAGTTGTCAAAAAGAGCAGTATTAATTTTTATGAATGTCGCATAAGTGGCAACATTGCTTTCATATATTGAGGTAGAGGGGATGAAAAGGGGATGAGCGAGTGGATTACTTGATGGAGGCAATTTTATTGATATTAGTAGTTGTTTTACCATTAACATGTGTTTTGATTTTCCTTAAAACATTAATAAGTAATCTGGGTGACTCTACAATCATAACAAAGTTACCAATAGAGAAAACAAGAGAGAAGAGTGAGTAAAGCGCTTGCGTCACGCATAGTGCTTTACTTATGATAGAATAAGTAAAAAGGAAACTCCTAGAAATAGGATTGGTACTGCCTAATTGGACGGTATAAAATTAGATAAAGAGGTATAGGGATAGATGAATAAACGAACAGCGCTAGTACTCGGTGCAAGTGGTTTAGTTGGACAAGAAGTGACGCAGCTATTACTTGATTCAGATTACTATGATTCGGTAATGGTTTTTGTAAGAAAACCATTACAATGGGAGCATGAAAAGTTACAACAGAAACAAGTGGACTTTTCTATATTAGAAGAGTATAAAGAGTTATTTGCTGTTGATGATGTCTTTAGCTGTCTTGGGACAACAATTAAGAAAGCAAAAACGAAAGCGAATTTTAAAAAAGTAGACTATGAATATACATTACGAGCAGCTTGTTTAGCAGAAAAACAAGGTGTGCAAAATTTTCTTGTTATTTCTTCTATGGGTGCCAATCCGAAATCTCTATTCTTTTATTCACAAGTAAAAGGGAAGATGGAGGAAGAACTTCAAAAGTTGGTGATTGGTGGAGTTCATATATTTAGACCATCATTACTACTTGGGGATCGAGAAGAATTTCGTTTTGGAGAAAGAATGGCTGAGAAGATATTTGGTATCGTACCATTTGTATTTAATGGTACTTTAAAAAAGTATAAGCCAATTACAGCTGAGCAGGTTGCAAAAGGGATGTATCTAGCAGCGCTACGTGAAGAATCTGGTGTTCATATTTATAATTCTACAGAGATTACAATGATGAAATAATGAAAGAGGAGAAGGGACGTCCTTCTCCTTTTTGTTTTATCTCATTTTAGCGGCGAGTCGGGGTTGTTTTACCGCGAGCACGTTGATATTGGTGTGGTTCTTGTAATTCAAATCCAAGTTCGTTGGCTGCTGTTCTTGGGAAATATGGATTGCGAAGTAGCTCGCGACCAATAAAGATCAAGTCCGCTTCATTATTTGCTAAAATTTCTTCTGCTTGTATACCACTTGTAATTAGTCCTACTGCGCCTGTCGCGATGCGCGCTTGTTTTTTTATATGATTTGCATATTTTACTTGATAGCCAGGGTAAACATCAATTTGTGCAGGTACAACTGCACCAGAACTACAATCAATTACATCTACCCCTTGTTCTTTCATCCATTTTGCAAATTGAACATAGTCATGTTCTGTTAATCCTTCAGGGTGATAGTCATTAGCAGAAATACGTACAAATAAAGGACCATTCCAAACTGCATTTACAGCATTAATGATTTCTCTTAAGAAACGGTAACGATTTTCAGGTGATCCACCATATTCATCAGTCCGTTTGTTTGATAATGGAGAAAGAAATTCATTAATGAGATAGCCATGAGCCGCATGTAATTCAATAATATCAAATCCTACTTGTTTGGAGCGGTATGCAGCATCTTGAAAAGCGGAAATTGTTTCTTGGATTAGCTGTTTATTCATTTCTAACGGAATTTTCATAGCATCATTAAATGCAACAGCCGAGGGTGCCACAGCATCTGTATGTAATTCAGCTTTTCGTCCAGCATGTGCTAATTGAATAGCTGCTTTGGCACCATTTTCATGGATGAGTGAAACCGTTTGTTGTAAACCTGGAATATGATCATTATTCCATATACCTAAATCTTTATTAGAAATACGTCCTTCAGGTACAACAGCTGTAGCTTCAAGCATTACAAGACCTACTTGACCAGCTGCTCGAGATGCATAATGGATAGGATGGAAATTTGTAACCTTTCCATCCTCGTGTTCTGAAGAGTACATACACATCGGTGACATAACAATACGATTTTTTAATGTGATATCTTTCATCGTATAGGGTGAAAAAAGATGATAGCCCATAGTTATTCCCCCTTATTACAGTTTTCTTAATTGTATCATCATCATTTTTGTTTCCATAATAAAACGCTTATTCTCGAAAGATTGCACATTTGTGTTACAATTATTGAAATGAATCAAATTGGAGGGTAGGAGCATGTACCGAGCGTATTATGAAAGCGAAATAGGTTTGCTTGAAATTACTGCAAATGATGAAGGAATTACGTCTGTTATTTTTGTAGAGAAACGGAAAGAAGAGAATACAAGTCAAATTGTAGAACAGTGTCTCGCTGAATTAGATGAATATTTTCATCAAAAGCGAACTGAATTTACAGTACCACTATCAGCAGTCGGAACACCATTTCAAAAGAATGTTTGGGATGCACTTTATACGATTCCGTATGGAGTGAGTGCTTCCTATCTAGATATTGCAGAAAAGGTTGGTAACACAAAGGCAGTACGTGCGATTGGCGGAGCAAATAGTCGCAACCCAATTTCTATTATTGTTCCATGTCATCGTGTAATTGGAAAAAGTGGAAAGTTAGTTGGCTATGCAGGTGGACTATGGCGAAAAGAATGGTTATTACAACATGAGGGGATTTTAAAATAAGACGAAAAAATGTTCGGATGGAAATAGTAGTTTTCATTGATTAAAGGAAAACGAATTCTATATTACGATCTAATCTGAATGGTTTCGCCTATTATTTGTGGATGTACGATCCTGTAAAACCCTCTTTCTTCAAATCATTAAGTTTTTAGTATGTTGGACAATAGAAGTATCAGTAGCGGACAAATCACGGAAAGAGGGATTATTTTGCATTGTATAAATTGTGGGAATCCTTGTCCTGACAGTCAGTTCAATTGTAAAGATTGTCAGCAAGTTTTACATAATAGAACAAAAGAGGAAACCTCACCAATAGAAAAAGATATGGAACAATATGTGGGAGCGCATTATCCATATTATAAAGGGAAATGGGAGAAAGAAAAAAAACGAATAGCAGGGTGGAGTTGGAATGGATGGGCGGCTATTTTCAATGTTGGATGGTTTGGCTATCGAAAGTATTACTTACCTGCTTGTTTATTTGTAATCTTATTAGTAGCTTGTAATGCATTCTCCTATTATATGGGTTTCAATGTTGCACTTCCAATCATAAATATGGTGCCGCTTACTTTTTTATTACTCATTTTAATGATGATAGGAATTGGGATATTTGCTAATGGGCTATATTATCGATTTGCTGAGCGGAAAATATATCGAATAAAGGCAAGGGGGGTAAAGGACGAAGCTGTTGAAAGTTATCTTATTCGTGATAATGGTGGAACAAGTAAAATTGGAGCGGCTATTGTTACAATTTTGACAGCGACTAGTATATTTATGAGTCACTTTTTCTTTCCCACAGATCAAGATGTCATTCAAAAAGTACGAGCAAGTTCTCTTTATGAGTATCCCTTCTTTTCTATTGGAGAATCGTTTGAACACTATTTTAAGCAACCAACCTGGGTTTATTACCGCGGGGGAGATGGATTAGAATTAGTAGAATTTCATGGATATAATAATGGTATGGCAAGACAAAAAATTGTCATTCAATTTGTTGTCGATTACAGGTTGAATGAAATTGAGCCCTATTCTCTTACGATTAACGATGAGCCACAAGATGAAAAAGAATTCTTGATAATGATGGAAGATGTGTTTCGTACGCAAGATCTTTTTGAGTTTGATGATGGATTACAAAAAGATGAAATAAAAGAGATGTTATAAGAAATGGATGTAAAAGCGGATAAAGTAGCTTTTACATTCATTTCTTTTTATTTCAGTAAAGAAAAATATTTGAAATAATCTGAATGTTTTGTATAATATTATCATATAGGCCTTATTGTATACATAAAGATTGGGGGAAGAAAGAATGAAGAAAAAAGTTTCAACGCTTGCTGCACTTGCACTATCAACAAGTATGTTTGTTGCAGGTTGCGGGAATGGGGAGAAAGCATCGACAACGAAGAAAGAAACAGGTAAGGGGATGGCCGATAAACAAGTGTTAAACTTACTAGAAACAGCAGAAATTCCTTCGATGGATACGTCAAAATCAACAGATTCCGTATCGTTCCGAGTATTCGTAAATGCAATGGAAGGTTTATATCGATTAGATAAAGATAATAAACGAACTCCAGGTATGGCAAAAGATGTGAAAATTAGTGAAGATAAGAAAACATATACTTTTGAATTACGAGATGCAAAGTGGTCGAATGGTGAGCCGGTTCGTGCGCAAGATTTTGTATATGGTTGGCAACGTGCGCTTGATAAAGAAACAGCATCTGAATATGCATTTATTTTATTTGATGTAAAAAATGCTCAAAAAGTTAATAAGGGAGAGTTGCCTCTTGATCAGCTTGGTGTAAAAGCAAAAGATGATAAAACACTAGTGGTAGAACTTGAACAACCAGCTCCATATTTTCTTGATCTTACATCATTTCCAACATTCTTCCCTTTAAATGAGAAGTTTGTAAAAAAACAAGGAGATAAATATGCACTAGAAGCTGATAAAGTTTTATACAATGGACCATTTACGTTAAGTGAATGGAAACATGAGCAAAGCTATAAATTAAAGAAAAATCCAAATTACTGGGATAAAGGTACTGTAAAACTAGAAGAAATTAATGTGGGTATCGTAAAAGAAACGAGCACAGGTGTGAACTTGTATGATAGTGATGAAGTAGATCGCGTCATTTTAACCTCAGAGTTTGTTGATAAATATAAAAAGAATAAGCCAGATGAATTCAAAACGAAACTAGATCCGCGCATGTATTTCTTACGTTTTAATCAACAAAACTCAACATTTAAAAATCAAAAAGTGCGAGAAGCGATTGATTTAGCTTATGATAAAAAAGGTATTGCAAATGTCATTTTAAATGATGGATCATTACCAGCATATTTCTTAGTACCGGAAAAATTTACAACGGGTCCGGATGGAAAAGATTTTCGTACTGTAAATAAAAATTTCCGAGATAGTAACGATAATGCGGCAAAAGCGAAAAAGTTATGGGAAGAAGCGAAAAAAGAATTGGGTCAAGATACAATTACGGTAGAATTACTAAACGATGATAATGGTAGCCGCAAAAAAGTTGGTGACTTTATTAAAGAAGAACTTGAGAAAAATTTACCTGGAATTAAAGTGAATTTGAAACAACAACCATATAAACAAAAATTAGATTTAGAGAAGAAATTACAATATGAGTTTTCGCTATCAGCATGGAGCCCTGATTATCCAGATCCAATGACATACATTGATATGTTTATTACAGGAAGTTCATTTAATGAAATGGCTTATTCAAATCCAAAGTATGATGATTTAGTTGCTAAGTCAAAAGGTGAATTGTTAAAAGACGATGCAGCACGTTGGAAAGCACTTGCAGAAGCGGAAAAAATCTTAATTGGAGAAGATACCGCAATTTCACCTGCTTATCAGCAAAGTACAGCATATTTAGAAAAAACATATGTAAAAGGAATTGCAAATCATACATTCGGTGGCGATTTTAGTTATAAATGGGCATATGTTACAAAAAAATAGTATAATAAGAGATGTGCGAATTTTTGCGCATCTCTTATTTTGTAAGGAGGTTCTATGTTGATAAACGGATTTAATCATCTTTGTTTTTCAGTTTCAAATTTAGAAAGATCGATTCAATTTTATGAAACAGTATTAGAGGGAAGGTTATTAGTAAAAGGAAAAAAACTCGCATATTTTGATGTATGTGGAATGTGGGTCGCACTCAATGAAGAAGCAGATATTGCAAGAAATGAAATTCATCAGTCATATACACATATTGCATTTTCTGTTCAACAAGAGGAATTTGATCAGCTATTAAAGCGATTAGAGGAGAATAAAGTTCATATTTTACAAGGAAGAGAACGTGATGTAAGAGATTGTCAGTCTATTTATTTTATTGATCCAGATGGACATAAGTTTGAGTTTCATTCAGGTACATTGCAGGATCGCTTACATTATTATAAGGAAGCAAAACCACATATGAAATTTTATTGTTGAAATAAAGGGGGCAGGGAAGAGCATGCATGCGCTCGTTATTGGAGGGACAGGAATGCTAAAGAAAGTGTCCGTTTGGCTCTGTAATCAAGGCTTTTATGTTTCTGTTATTGGACGAGATAGGGATAGGTTAGAAGGTGTGAAACATGCATGTAATGCTCCCGGAAATGTTACATGTATTTCTCTTGATTACCACGATAGCGACATCTTAAAACAATCTATTAAAGGTGCTATTAAACAAAATGGCCCTATCACATTAGTAATAGCTTGGATACATACAACTGCTAAAAAGGCGCTTCAAGTAATTTGTGAAGAAATTGAGTTACATTCTAAATCCTATGGTTTGTTTCATATATTAGGGAGTAGTGCTTCTCAATTGGAACGGCAAAAAATAGGAAGTTCTTCATGTGATTATCATAGAATTTTATTAGGGTTTATTTTACAAGGTGAACATTCAAGGTGGTTGACTCATGAAGAAATTGCAGAAGGGGTTATAGCAGGAATTCAGAGTAAACAAAGTGATTGTATTATAGGAACATTAGAGCCATGGGAATTACGACCAATTCATTGAGGGGGAAGGAAACGAATGAAGACGACTTTATATGTAACACGTCACGGAGAAACAGAATGGAATATAGCAAAGCGTATGCAAGGAAGAAAGAATTCGAATTTAACCGAAAAAGGAATGCTACAAGCAAAACAATTAGGGGAACGAATAAAGGATATACCACTTCATGCAATATATAGTAGTCCAAGTGGGAGAACAATGCATACGGCAGAGCTGATAAAAGGAGAGCGGAATATTCCAATTATAGCTGACGAACACTTTTATGAGATTAATATGGGAATCTGGGAAGGGCAAATGCTTGCGGATTTGGAAGCGCAGTATCCAGAGGACGTACATACGTTTTGGAATGAGCCGCATCGTTTTTGTTCGACATCAGGAGAAAATTTTAATGATGTATATAAACGGGTGATAGAAGGGGTCAACATTCTTTTAGAAAAACATAAAGGAGAAAGTATTTTAATTGTATCACACGCAGCGGCAGCAAAATTACTAGTGGGGCACTTTGCTGGTCTTTCGGTTGAAAAAGTATGGGATGATCCATTTATGCATAGTGCTAGCTTAAGTATCATTGAATTTGAAGAAAAAAAAGCTAGTGTTACACAGTTTGCCGATATAAGTCATTTTCAGCAAGTGTAAAAAGACCGCAATAGAGCGGTCTTTTTACACTTACTATTAACAATCGGGGATAAAGAATTAGCAATCGCGTTTTCTAAACCAGAAGTGATCATTTTTTTTTCTCTTTTTGCAGGATGAACGTTTATGGTGATCGCAATCATGGCAGCTTGAATGACTGTCATCATCCCATGAGTGATCGCAAGATTTTTTATCATGCTCACGGATGAATTCACATTTTTTACAGAAACATCGTTTTGTCCAGAAACATTTCTTTTCAAAACGAACGCATTTTGTAACGAACGTACATTTTCTTACACGCGTACATTTTGTAACATGAGTGCACTTTTTCACACGTGTCCGTTTTGTAACGAACGTACATTTTTTCACGCGTGTAACTTTCGTAACAAAAGTCCACTTTTGCACACGTACACGAGTACGCTTCGTAATGAACGTACATTTTTTCACACGTGTACATTTTGTAACACAAGTACATTTCTTCACACGCGTACATTTTGTAACGAACGTACATTTTTTCACACGTGTACATTTTGTTCGAGGACATTTACCACCCGTTGTATGTTTACAGTGTGTTGTACGCTTATGATGCGAAAATTTATCATCGTCGCACTCAAAAGTACTTGGGTCTTGATGTAAAAATTCCTCCATCCCTGCACTTTTGATTTCTTCAACAGCTTTTTGAATATCGCGTTTCATAGAAACCCTCCTTATCGCTAATTAAAATGAAAAGGTAACCTTTTACATTAATCATGATATGAAGAGAGAATCTCTTCTGCATGAGACAGGAGTTTAATTTTCAATGGAAATTGGCATATGACGGATATATGGACACATGGACAAAGTAATGAGCATACATTAAAGGGAGAAAAAAAGAAGGGGTGGAGAACAATGTTGCCTTCTTATGATTTTTTTATTCATCCAATGTATGTTGTTGAATTAAAGAAAGATATTTGGTCTGATAGTCCTGTTCCAGCAAAATTAACATATGAGAAAAGAAAATATGATATTGATATTGTTTACCGAGGGGCTCATATTCGGGAGCTTGAAAAAAAATCATATCATGTTATGTTTTACAAACCAAAACGATTTCAAGGTGTGAAAGAGTTTCATCTAAATTCTGAGTTTAAAGATCCGTCACTGATCCGAAATAAATTATCACTTGATTTTTTTAGCGATATTGGTGTACTTTCACCAAAATCTCAGCATGTTTTTATTAAAATTAACGGTCAAATTCAAGGTGTATATCTACAATTAGAATCTGTTGATGAAAATTTTTTGAAAAGCAGAAAATTACCGAGCGGTTCAATTTATTATGCAATTGACGATGATGCAAATTTTTCTTTAATGAGCGAGCGAGATCAGGATGTTAAGACAAATTTATCTGCAGGGTATGAGTTTAAATGTGCAAATGAACATAGTGAAGAGCAACTTAGCGAATTTGTTTATCAAGCGAATGCATTATCGCGAGAAAAATATGAAAAAGAAATTGTGAATTATCTTGATGTTGAAAAATACTTGCGATGGTTAGCAGGTGTTATTTTAACGCAAAACTTTGATGGCTTTGTTCATAATTATGCATTGTATCATAATGATGAAACGCATTTGTTTGAAGTAATACCATGGGATTATGATGCAACATGGGGGCGTGATGTAGAGGGAAGGCCACTTAACCATGAATACATTCGAATTCAAGGGTATAATACATTGAGTGCCAGAATTCTTGATATACCGGTATTTCGAAAACAGTACCGCAGTATTCTTGAAGAAATTTTGGAAGAAAAATTCACGGTTTCTTTTATAAAACCGAAAGTAGAGGGAATGTGTGAAGCGATCCGTCCGTACCTGGTTCAAGATCCCTATATGAAAGATAAAATAGACATTTTTGACCAAGAACCCGATATTATCTTTCAATATATAAACAATAGGCGTCAATATATACATGAGTATTTACATGAACTATCATAAATGAAAAAGAGATTGATACATAGTCAATCTCTTTTTCATTTATGATAAATATAATCTTTCATTTTAGATAAAAAGTATGAATGCTTAAGTCTTTATGAAAATAATTGATTCCTTTTAAATTTTATGTGAATAAGCTACGATTTGTTTAGGTGCTGTAAATAAAGTTGAAACAGTATAGTATATTTTTAAGGTGGAGGAAATATGGAAGCGAAATGGATCGATTGGGTAAAACAAATACAAGCTATTGCTCAGGCTGGTTTAACGTATTCAAAAGATGTGTATGATATTGAACGTTTCGAGCAGTTACGTGACCTCACAGTTACTATGATGTCTCATTATACGAAGACAGATTGGGAAGTGGTAGAGAAATTATTTGCCAATGAAACAGGTTATCAAACACCAAAAGTAGATATTAGGGCTGTCGTGTATCAGGATGATAAATTATTATTTGTAAAAGAAAAAAGCGATGGGAAATGGGCTTTACCAGGTGGCTGGGCAGATGTTGGCTATACGCCAACAGAAGTGGCAGCAAAAGAAGTATGGGAAGAAACGGGTTATAAAGTTGACCATTTTCGATTATTAGCAGTATTCGATAAAGAAAAACATCATTCATCACCATCCGCAACACATGTATATAAAATATTTATTGGTTGTGAAATCGTTGGGGGAGAAAAACAAACAAGTATTGAAACGGAAGCAGTGAACTTTTTTGGTGAAAAGGAAATTCCGGAGTTATCGATTGCTAGAAATACAGAGGGGCAAATTAGAGAGATGTTTGCATGTATGAAAGACAGTAATAAGCAATCCTTACTTGATTAAGAAAAAATGTGTAAAGATAAAAAATAAGAAATTTTACATGTATAACCCTCTCTTTTCTTTCTATTTGTGCCTGGTATATTTACAATGAATGGTACATATTTTGGGTAAAGAACTAGGAACTTATTGGCATGCATAAATCTTTGTGAGATAATAGGAAGGCATGTAAGAAGAAAAGGAGACAGAAAAGAAAATGTTATCGAATTTAATAGAGCAGTTATTGCAATTTTTTGCAAGTTTAGGATACTTTGGAGTAGCCTTAGGGTTAATGATTGAAATCATTCCTAGTGAGATTGTTCTCTCTTATGCTGGATTTTTAGTAGCAGACGGTAAAATCAGTTTTATTGGAGCGGTGATTGCTGGTACAATCGGTGGTACTTTAGCACAAATCTTCTTGTATTGGTTAGGGTATTACGGAGGACGTCCTGTCGTTGAAAAATATGGAAAATATTTATTGATTAACAAGCATCATTTAGATGTGGCGGAAGGCTGGTTTAATCGATATGGGGCGGGAGTAATTTTCTCAGCACGCTTTATACCAGTTGTGCGTCATGCAATTTCGATTCCAGCAGGATTAGCGAAAATGCCTTTGAAAAATTTTACACTATACACAGTAATCGCGATTATCCCATGGTCAATTTTGTTTATTTATTTAGGAGAAAAACTAGGTGGGAATTGGCGTCATATTAAAGAATATGCCGCTGACTATACGCATTACATAATTATTGGGGCAGTGTTCTTTATTGCTCTTTATTTCGGTTTAAAAATATTGAAAAAAAGAAAAACAGTTCGTTAAAGCCAATGATTTCATTGGCTTTTTTCATACCTTTCAGTTCTAAAATAAAGAAGTTGTCCATAATGTGTAGTAATAAAGCGTAGCGGGGGAATGAAATGAAGAGATCACCGTTTTTACGTGGAACATTATTTTTAACGATGGCAACGATGATATCTAAAATGCTCGGATTTATATATGTTATTCCATTTACAGCAATGGTTGGTACTAGCGGATATGTATTATATACGTATGCATATCGGCCATATACAATTATGTTAAGCATTGCAACGATGGGATTACCACTTGCTGTTTCAAAAATGGTCTCGAAATATGATCAGTTAAATGACTATCATACAGTAAAACGGGTGTTGAAAAGTGGAATATTTTTTATGATTTTTATGGGGCTAGCTTCATTTCTAGTTCTTTATATGTTAGCTCCATATCTTGCAAATCTAGTGATCGATGGAAGTGATCAAACTGGTAATAGTATGAATGCTGTTACATATAATATTCAAATTGTTAGTTTTGCACTACTGATTGTACCAGTAATGAGTTTATTACGCGGTTTTTTTCAAGGATTTCAATCTATGGGACCATCGGCTTCTAGTGTAGTTGTAGAACAGTTCTTTCGTGTATTAACAATCTTAATAGGAAGCTTTGTTGTGTTGCATATTTTGAAAGCATCTGTTTCGTTAGCGGTTGGAGTTTCAACTTTTGGTGCATTTATGGGCGCGGCAGCTGGACTAACTGTTTTGATTGGATTTTATATGAAAAGGCGGAAATACCTAAAACGGAAAGAGAAAGCCAGTATCCCGCAGACAACGAAGTCTTTTTTTGCTTTATATAAAGAGCTATTTACGTATTCAATCCCATTTGTTGCGGTTGGACTAGCGATTCCGTTGTATCAAACAATTGATACATTTACAATCAATAAACTTTTAATAGAGATAGGTTACGTGCAAATCGAAGCAGAAAAAATAAATGCGATAATTGGGCTTGTTCAAATGGTTGTACTAATTCCAGTGTCGGTTGCAACAGCCTTTAGTATGTCTCTCGTTCCTGAGATGACGAAAGCTTATATAGCTGGAAATGTACAATTATTATATAAGCATTTCACGAAAACGAATTTACTTGTTGTAGCGATTACAATTCCAGCAGCAATTGGAATGATGATATTAGCTAAACCTATATATACTTTTTTATTTGGAGTAGGAAATGATCCGAGTTTAGGAAGCGCTATTTTACAGTACTATGCACCGGCATGTATATTATTTTCATTGTTCACAGTTACTGCTGCGATGTTACAAGGCATTAATCAGCAACAAAAAACAGTTCTGGGTTTAACCCTAGGGATTATCATTAAAGTCGCATTAAATATTGTATTATTACCGTACTTTGACTACACTAGTTTTATTATCTCAACATATGCAGGCTATACTGTTTCGGTTTCATTTAACTTGTGGATGCTTTCTAAATATGTTATAAAGGCAACATAAGCTTTTGGAAAGACAGAGCAATCTCTGTCTTTTTCTATTTTAAAAGAATTTATGAAGAAAAGCGTTTTCAAATTAATTTTCTATTGAAATTTGAACGTTTGTTTCATATGCTGAAAATAGCGGTTCAAAAACTGTTGTTTAAGTGAGGTAGATTCCCACATGTAAAAAGAATCGGGGTGATAGTATGTTAAATATTTATTTAACAGACCGAAACGGAAAA
>Ga0102589_1001397_pt1 | contig 33430 bp, 34 predicted proteins | sample AraplaMF_Col_mLB_FD_76858 | JGI IMG/M metagenome (GOLD analysis project Ga0102589, IMG submission 76858) | Arabidopsis root microbial communities from the University of North Carolina, USA - plate scrape MF_Col_mLB | ecosystem: Host-associated > Plants > Roots > Endosphere | place: USA...
CGGGCGCGCCAAAGCCGATCAGGCCGGTATTGGAGCCGCAATTGAGGATCCCGCGGCTCTTGATCTGAGCCAGGGTCTGCTGCGCCTGTGCACCGGCGGAGCCGAACAGCGCCGCGACGGCGAACAGTGCCGCGCTGATGATCCTGATCATGGATGTCCCCTGTCCGGCGGAACGGGTTCGTCCCGTTCTCTGTCGGTAACGTCACCGGGCCGCGCCGACCCGGACAAACCCACCATCTTGCAGCAGTTCAGAAAGAATCGGGGCGGGCACCGCAAGCGCCCGCCCCGGATAATGTCTCAGCGCACCGGCGGAGCGTATTGCAGGCCGCCCTTGGTCCACAGCGCGTTCTGGCCGCGAGCGATCTTCAGCAGCGAGCCCTGGCCGACATTCTTCTCGAAGCTCTCGCCGTAGTTGCCGATGTGCTTGACGATCCGGTAGGCCCAGTCCGCCGTCAGGCCGATGCTCTCGCCGAACTTGCCCTCGGTGCCGAGCAGGCGCTTGATCTCGGGATTGCTCGACTTCAGCATCTCGTCGACATTGGCCTTGGTGACGCCGAGCTCCTCGGCGTTCAGCATGGCGTAGTGCACCCACTTCACCAGGCCGAACCATTGCGCATCATTGTTGCGGGTCGCCGGTCCGAGCGGCTCCTTCGAGATGATCTCGGGCAGGACTGTGTGGTCGTCCGGGGCGGTCAGCTTCAGGCGCTCGGCATAGAGGCCGGAGGCGTCGGTGGTGAAGGCGTCGCAGCGGCCGGAATCATAGGCCTTGACCGTCTCGTCCGAGGTCGCGAAGGCGACGACTTCGTATTTCAGGTTGTTGGCGCGGAAGAAGTCGGCGAGGTTGAGCTCGGTGGTGGTGCCCTGCTGCGTGCAGACCGAGGCGCCGTTGAGCTGCAGGGCCGAGGTCACGCCGAGCTTCTTGCGGACCATGAAGCCCTGGCCGTCATAGTAGTTCACACCGGTGAACTGCAGGCCGAGCGCAGTGTCGCGCGACATGGTCCAGGTCGAGTTGCGCACGAGCACGTCGACCTCGCCCGACTGCAGGGCCGTGAAACGGTCCTTGGCCGAGAGCGGGATGAACTTCACCTTGGCCGGGTCGTTGAAGACCGTGGCCGCGATGGCGCGGCACAGATCGACGTCGAGACCGGTCCAGCTGCCCTGCGCATCCGGCACGCCGAAGCCGGCGAGGCCGGTGTTGGAGCCGCAGTTCAGGATGCCGCGGCTCTTGACCTGAGCGAGGGTCTGCGGCGCCTGCGCCTGCGCGCTCGCCGCCGCCAGCGCGAAGCCGAACCCGGCGACCGCGGCTGCCATGAATTTCTTCATCGTGATCTCTCCCATTGATGGCCCGCCGGCCTCTGCCGGCCGGAGCGTGCCGATCCCCGCATCGTCGCGACTTGCTGTCACGTTCGATGCACAAATTTTCAGCCGGAGCTCGGCGCAGGCCGATTGCCAGAGCCGTGCATGAGCGTCAAGCAAGGGCAGCTGGTATATCTGCCCCTTTTCACCATCAGCATCACATGCGACTTTCCGGAGGTGGTCAAGTGCGACCACAACCCACTCCGCCCCGATCCCGCCAGCGCTCGTCTCCCGGCCCATGAAAAAGCTGACCAAGCCTGAATTCGCGCGTCTGCGCGAGAAGACCCGCCTCGCCCTCGCCGGCCGCGATCCGACCGACAGCTACGGCTTCGTCAATCCGCCGATCGTGCGCGGCTCGACCGTGGTCTATCCGAGCACCGAGGATTTCCTGGTCCGCAAGGCGCGCTACAGCTACGGCACCGCGGGCAGCCCGACGATCGACGCCCTGCTGGCCGCCGCCGACACCATGGAAGGTGGAGCCGGCGTGCTCGCCTGCTCGTCAGGCCTGCTCGCCTGCACCTTGCCCACCCTCGCCTTCCTGAGGGCCGGCGACCACTTTCTCGTGACCGACAGCGTCTATCACCCGATGCGCAATTTCTGCGACCGGATGCTGCCGCGCTACGGGGTCGAGGTCACCTATTACGACCCGCTCATCGGCGCGGGCATCGCGGAGCTGTTCAAGCCGAACACGAGGGCGGTCTGGACCGAGTCGCCGGGTTCCCAGACCCTGGAAGTGCAGGACATCCCTGCGATCGTCGCCGCGGCCCATGCCCGCGAGATCATGGTGATGATGGACAACACCTGGGCGACGCCGCTGCATTTCGATGCGCACAAATTCGGCATCGACGTCTCCGTGCAGGCCGGAACGAAATACTATGCCGGGCATTCCGACGTCCTGATCGGGACGGTCTCGGCCCGTACGCCGGAGCTCTACGCCCAGCTCAAGCTGAGCTGGGACGCGCTCGGCGTGATCATCGCCGCCGAGGACGCCTATCTGACGCTACGCGGCATCCGCACCATGGCCGTCCGGCTGAAGGAGCAGATGCCGGCCGGGATCGAGATGGCGAACTGGCTGGCGGCGCGACCCGAGGTCGCCCGCGTGATCCACCCGGCGTTGCCCAGCGATCCCGGCCACGCCATCTGGAAGCGCGACTTCACCGGCGCCTGCTCGCTGTTCTCGATCGAGCTCGAACCCGTCTCGATGAAGGCGGTCGCTGCCATGCTCGACGGGCTCACCCTGTTCGGCATGGGCGCGTCCTGGGGCGGCTATGAGAGCCTGGTGCTGCCCTTCGACTGCAAGCGCTACCGCACCGCGACCAAGCCCGGCTTCAAGGGCCCGACGATCCGCCTGCATATCGGGCTCGAGGATCTCGAGGATCTGAAGGAAGACCTCGACGCGGGCTTCGCGCGGCTGAGGGCGGCGAGCTGAGCGCCGCCGCCATGCCGGAAGCGCCGGTCGTCTTCGCCTATCTCGACGAGCCGCCCTTCTGCTGGCCGGGAGCCGACGGCGCCGCACAGGGCTGTGATGTCGAGCTGGTGAGCGCAGCTTTACAAGCGCTCGGCGTCTCCCAGTTCGAGCGGCGGCCGACCACGTTCGCCGAGCTGCTGCCGGGCCTCACCTCGGGGCGCTGGACGCTCACGACACCGCTTTTCGTGACAGCCGAGCGGCAAAGGCTGGTCGACTTCAGCCAGCCGGTCTGGGCACTGGCCGACGGGTTGCTGGTGCGAACCGCCGATCGCAAACGGCTCACCGGCTACCGCGCGGTCGCCACAACCGGCTCCAGATTGGTCGTCGTCGGCGGACAGGTCCAGGAGCAGGCCGGCCTGGCGGCCGGCATCGCTCCGGAGCGCATCCTCAGCGTCGCGACGCAGGAGGATGCCGTGGTGGCGGTAAGGGATCGCAGCGCCGACGCCTATGCCAGCGTCGCCATGGCGCATCGCGGCTACCTTGCCCGCGAACCCGATGCAGGGCTGGCGATCGTACGCGTGCCCACCGACGAAAGTGCTCCAGCTCCCGGAGCCTTCGCCTTCGGCAAGCAACACGCCGCGCTGCGCGAGCATTTCGACGCGGCGCTCACCAAGCTGATCGGCAGCGACTGGCATCGCGCCATGATGACGCGCCACGGCTTCCCAACCGGGGAGTACTGACGCTTCTCCTCAGCCCGGGCTGCCACCGGGGTCCTCGCCGCGCGCCTTGGCGCGCAGGACGAATTGCAGATTGCGCAGGTAGACGAACAGGCCGAAGCCCTGGCCGAGGATGAAGACCGGGTCGCGGCGATAGAGTGCATAGACGAAGAGCAGCGTGCCGCCGCCGATCGAGAACCACCAGAAGGTCATCGGCACGACCGAGCGCTGCGCCCGCTCGCTGGCGATCCATTGCACCACGAAGCGCATGGTGAACAGGCCCTGCGCGACCACGCCGAGCAGGACCCACCAATCCACCTTGTTGACGAAGACGTCGTGGAAATAGTCCCCGATCATATTCTGCAGGTCGACGAGCATCAGCGCGCCTCCGTCACGATCTGCGGCACGCGCTTGCGGCGCCGGATCAGCCACCAGACCCCGGCAAGGTCGAGGATGCCGACCCAGAGCCGATCGAAGAAGCCGTAATTCGAGACGCCGGTCAGGCGCTGGCGGTCGCGGACATCGTGATGCAGAACGGTCAAGCCCTCACGCACCATCAGCGCCGGCATGAAGCGATGCAGCGCATCGAAATAGGGCAGCGCCAGATAGGCGTCGCGCCGGAAGCATTTCAGGCCGCAGCCGGTGTCGCGGGTGCCGTCCTTGAGGATGGCGCCGCGGACCTTGTTGGCGATGCGCGACTGCATGCGCTTGAAGCCGGTGTCCTTGCGCCCGACACGCTGGCCCTGGACCAGGCCGGCCGAGGGGCCGGCCGCCTCGATCTGCGCCAGCATCGCCGGGATGAAGGCCGGATCGTTCTGGCCGTCGCCATCAAGGGTCGCGACGATCGGGGCCTTTGCCGCCCTCACCCCGCTGCGCACCGCCGCCGACTGGCCACAGGACTGGGCATGACGGACGACCCGCAGCCAGGGCCGCGTCAGCGCGAGGCCGACGAGCGCGGCGGCAGTGCCGTCGCTGGAGCCATCATCGACATAGATCAGCTCGAAGGCGCTGATGCCGGCGCAGGCGGTCTCGATATCGCCGACGAGCGGGGCGATGTTGCCCTGCTCGTTGCGCACCGGTACGACGATGCTGAGCCGGGGCTGGCCGTCTGAAGGCACGGGTTCGGTCACGGATTGAAGTCTTTCTGCATGGCGGCGCGCAAACTGCGTCAAGCGCCGCGACGGGGCAAGCGCCGATCACTCGCGGACATAGACGCTCATCTCGAGGCGCTTGCCACCGTTGACGCTGAAGCCGGCGATCGTGGTCAGCAGCCGCGGTGCCACACCCGAGCCGGCGAGGCCCTGACGGAAGCCGTCGAGGAAACGGCTTTCGACCAGCGCGACCCGGCAGCCGGGCTCGCGCAGGAAGGCGGCGGCAGCACTGCCGTCGGCGCCCATGCGCAGATTGGTGCCGACCAGGAAGACGAGGCTCGGCTCGCGATAGCCGACGGTCATGACCTCGGGATTCGGGCAGGAGACGGCCTGCACCGCCTCAGCCAGCCGCGGCGAGAGCTTGAGGCCGCGCAGGCTCGGCGCAGCCAGGCCGTAGACACCGGCACCGAGCAGCAGGCTCGCGACCACGCCGCGCCAGAGCGCCCCCTCGAAGGCGCCCTCCCGATAGGCCATGAAGCTGCGGAAGGCGACGATGAGCGCCAGCGCCAGCACCGGCAAGGCGAGCCAGGGCAAGGTCCTGTCGAGCGTCCAGGTGCCGTAGAGCAGCACGCCGACCAGCGCCGCCGGCACCGCGACGATCAGGAAGGCGGTCAGGTCGGCGCCGCGGCGGAAACGGTTGATGCCGCCATTGACCAGAGCGAGCAGGAGCAGCGCCGTGATCGCCGGATAGAGCGGCAGCACGTAATGCGGCAGCTTGGTCGGCACCGCCTCGAAGATGATCCAGGACGGCACGATCCAGGCGAGGAGGAAGAGAATCTGTGGCTCGCGCCGCTTCACCCAGGCGAACGGTATCGCCATCGCCGCCAGTGCCGCGGAGGGCCAATAGGTACCGAAGAACAGCAGCAGATAGAGGCCGGGCGGGCCCCAGTGCTTTTCCTGCCCCTCGCCGACCTTGCCGAGCATGTCCTTGCCGACGCTCTCGGCGAAGAAGTTGCCACCGGTCTTGATCGCGATGGCGATGAACCAGGGCAGCACCACGATGAGGCAGAGCAGCAGGCCGAGCCCGGGCCGCAGCGGCGCGAACCAGCGCAGCGAGCGCTCGCGGATGGCCAGCACGATCAGGGCCAGCCCCCAGACCATCGGCACGATCGGCCCCTTGAGCAGCAGGCCGAGCGCCGTCGCCGACCAGAACACCAGCCAGTTCCAGCGGCTCGGCACGAAGGCGAGCGAGCGCGTCCAGTCGAGCCAGGCGCGGGCGAGCGCGCCCATCGTCGCGACCGCGCAGGCGGCGAGCAGCGCGTCGGTCTTGGCGAAGCGCGCCTCGACGCCGAGCAGCACGGCCGCCGCCATCAGGGCTGCTCCAAGCAGGGCAAGGCGCGCCGAGACGAAGGCAAGCAGCGCCCAATAGGTCAGGAGGACGGTTGCGATCGCGCCGATAAGCGAGGGCAGCCGGTAGAGCCACATGGTGGTGCGCGCCTCTGGCACGCCGAGCGCCTCGCCCGCGGCGACGCTCGCCGCCTGCAGCCAATAGATGCCGACCGGCTTCTTGTGCCGGGCCTCGTCCTGGAAGCGGATATCGACGAAGTCGCGCGTCTCCAGCATCTGCTTGCTGGCCTGGGCGAAGCGCGGCTCGTCGCGATCGAAGGGCTGCAGGCTGGCGAAGCCCGGCAGGAACGCAGCAAGCGACAGAAGGACCAGCAGCAGGCAGGCGCGCCGATGGCTCGCAGACGCGAAGCTAGCGAGCCGGTCGAGACCGGAGCCGAGCGAGATCATCGACACTCCTTGCGGCCGAACCTGGCCCGCCCCTGTCGGGCGGAAGGCTGGTGGACAGGCAATCGGGTTGGCCGCGGCGCGTTTACGGCCTCGCACCGCTCGCGGCAAGCGCAGAGGCGCAATCCGCGGTGACGCATGCCGTGAGCCTGGACCTGAAAGGCGGCATTCGGGGGCAAGTTTGTCCCGAGCATGGCAAGACCCCCTCTGGAACCCCACATCTCGCCATGGGTTCGCTTACGCGGGGCGCATGCCGAAGGCCGAGAGGCCAACGAGCACCAGAAAGGCAGGAGTATGATGAAGATGCCGATCGCCGTTCATACCGACGAGGATTATGAACGCGCCCAGCAGCGCGTGGCCGAACTCAATGCCGCGCCCGACAGCAAAGAGAAGGAGCGGGAACTGGAAGCGCTGGCGGACGCCATGCTCACCTTCGAGCTGCGCCGGGACGAGGCGGAGGAGTGAGTGGCGAGCCCGGCAGGATTCGAACCTGCGACCAGCAGCTTAGAAGGCTGCTGCTCTATCCAGCTGAGCTACGGGCCCTGATGGAAACGGCGGGTTAGGAGCCCGCCGGTTCGCTAAAGCTTCAATGCGTCCACTGGCCGACGCGGTTGAACTTGAAATTGTCGGCATAGGCCATGCTGCGGCGCTTGGACGCGTGCGGCTGCTCCAGGCGATAGGCGATGCCGTTGCGCGTGGCGTAGGCGACGGCCTCCTCGGCCGTGTCGAACCAGAGCCGAAGCTGGCTCTTCATGTCGCCCGACGAGGTCCAGCCCATCAGCGGCTCGATCTCGCGCGGCCGCTCGGGCTCGTATTCGAGCAGCCAGCGGCCGGTCTTGGCCGTGCCCGACTGCATCGCGTTGCGCGCCGGCGAATAGATGCGTGCCGTCATGCTTCCCCTCGCCTTCCGGCAAAGCCCTCTCGAGATTGGTCGGGGCACCAGGATTCGAACCTGGGACCCTCTGCTCCCAAAGCAGATGCGCTACCGGGCTGCGCTATACCCCGCCGCCTCGCAAGTGTAATCAATCACTCGCAAATCGGTTCCACCGGCCATCTCCGAGCCGGCGGATGCGGAACGCAATATCACCAACCGCCCGCTTTGGGAACACGCAGTTCCCAAAGGATCGAAGAAGGGATCGGAGACGATCTCAGCCCTTCGCCTCACGCTGCTTCAGCAGCTCGTTGAGCAGGTCCTGCTGCTCGTTGAGACGGTTGGCGAGACTTTCCTCGACCGCCGCTCCCGAGGCACCGGTCGCCTGCTCCATGAGCTCGGAAATGTTCCTGCGGACGATCGCGATTCGGTCGTCCAGCTCCGTCCGATCAGAGTTCCCCGGCATTGCCAGCCTCCGTCCTGCCGCCCCATGCGTTGGCGATCATAGACACAATCGAAGGCGGCAGGCGACCGGCGCGACGCTAGCGCTTGAACAGCGCGTGCTCGACCTTGTCGCCAGGCTTGATGCCGAGCTTTTCGGCGGTGCCGGCATTGACCTCGAGCACCGAGAGCACCGGCTCGCCGGAGGGAATGGTCCGGGTCGAGAGCGGCTCGGCCCGCTCGGCAATGCGGGCGACCGTGCCGTCGGCGCGGATGAAGAGCATGTCGAGCGAGATGTAGGTGTTCTGCATCCACATCGCGACCGGCTCGACCTGCTTGAAGTCGAACAGCATGCCGCGATCGGCCGGCATGAACTGGCGATGCATCAGTCCGCGCGCCCGCTGCTCGGGCGTGCGCATGACCTCGACCTGGAAGACATGCCGGCCCGAGGCCGTGACGATGGTGAGCGGCTCCATGCCGGCGGCGGGCGCATTCTGAGCTCCCGCGGATTGCGGCAGGATCGCCAGGGCGCAGAAGGCCAGCGCTGCGACGCAGGCCAGACGCAGGAAACGTTCAACAGCAGACATATTCGCGCCTCGCGCCAGACAGTCACCCGGGCACGAGCCTTGCCGCGGCCTCGTGGCGGTTCTGCGGCCAATGGCACGAAGCAGTGCCGTTTCGTCAAGCATTTCGCCAAACGTCCCGGCGCACCATCTTTCTTTCGTCATCGCCTTGCGGCAGGGTCGGCACGGACTTCCAGCCGGAAGCGGGTCGCTGCGATGCTGGCGAATCCGTCTCTGGCGCCGCCAATCGGAGCTTGGCCCCGCTTATGCCCTGCGGGCCTCGATGTATGCTTCAGGAGATCATCATGACGATTTCGCCCGGCCGACGCCTCGCCAGCTCTCGGCCGCTGTCCGCCACAGCCCTGTTGCTCGTTCTCCTGGCCAGCCCCGCCTACGCCGCCGATCTCCAGCTCGACAACGTCAAGCTCGACCTCGGCAAGTTCGTGCTGTCGATCCCGAAGCTGGAGGTGAAGGGCACCTCGCTCGACCGCGAGAGCTTCCTTGCCCTCTTCCAGGGCAGCGCCCCGGCGGGTGGCGTCGCCGGCGCGATCGCAGGTGCGAGCCAGGCGGTCCAGCCCGGCGAGAGCGTGATCGCCCGGCTCGGCAGGCTCGATGCCAGCGAGATCAGCGCTCCGACTTTGGTGATGGAGCAGAATTTCGGCCCGCAGAAGCAGGTCACAACCTATCGCAACATCAAGTTCTCCGACATCCGCGAAGGCCGGATCGGACGCGGCGAATCGAGCGATGGCACGATCAAGGTCGAAGGCGGCGCCACGGGCCCGATGAACGGCGAAATCAAGCGCACCAGCTTCGAGACGCTCGACCTGATGCAGATCGCGCGCGTCTTCGCCGAGAAGGCCAAGCCCGGCGAGACGGCGCCGCTTCAGCCCGTCATCGGCAAGATCGAGCAGGAGGGCTACTCGCTCGACCTCGGCGAGCAAGGCAAGATGACGGCCGGCAAGGCCTCGCTGCGCGGTTTCAAGGCGCGGGTCTCCTCCGAGCCGATGGGCGAGCTGATGACGCGCATCGCCGTCCTGAGCAACGAATCGGAGAAGGCTTCGCGCGATCTCAACAGCAAGGAAGACCCGACGGTCAGTGAGGCGCGCGACCGCAAGCTGTTGCTCGCCATGGCCGCGATCTTCGACGCCTTCGACTATGGCAGCGGCGAGCTCCGCGACATCGTGATGGCTCTGAAAGCACCGCCGAAGCCCGGCGCCAAGCCCGAGCCCGTCGATATGCGCATCGCGCGCGTCGCCTTCGGCGAGGACACGCCGGACAAGTCGGGTGCGGCGATCGAAGGACTGCAATTCGAGGGCAGCGGCGCCAAGGGCACGATCGCCTCGATCAGCTATTCCGGATTTTCGTTCGAGGGCGTGCTGAAGGAGGTCAAGGCGCTCGGCGATGCTGCCGTCGACCTCAAGACGCTCGACTTCCGCCGCTTCATCCCGAAGCTCGGCACGGTCAAGATGGCCGGCGTGCAGATGACCGTACCGCAGGACGGCAAGCGCGGTCGCCCAGCCGGCCCGCCGATCCAGGTCGGCCTCGGCAGCTTCGAGCTCAAGGCCGGCGAGCAGGTCAACGGCATCCCGACCGACATGGCCCTGACGCTCGACAAGATCACCTTCCCGATCGTCGAGAGCGCCGACAACCCCGCCGCCAAGGACCTCTTGGCGATGGGCTACCGCAATATCGACCTCTCGGCGAAGCTCGCCCTCGCCTGGCAGGAGGCGAGCAAGGAGTTCGCGATCCGCACGCTCTCGCTCGGCGGCGCCGGCATGGCCAGGCTCGACGCGACCGGCATGCTCGGCAATATCGGGAAGGAGGTTTTCTCCGGCGACCTCGCTTTGGCGCAGGTCGCGCTGCTCGGCGCAACGGCCAAGAACGTCGAGCTCAAGCTGCAGAATCTCGGCCTCGCCGAGAAGCTGATCGAGAACGAGGCGAAGAAGTCGAAGCGCAAGGTCGAGGACGTCCGGCGCGAATACGGCATGATGGCGAGCCTCGGCCTCGCCGCCATCCTCGGCCCGTCCGACGGCGCCAAGACGCTGGCGAACGCGATCGCCCGCTTCGTCGCAAAGCCCGGCACGTTGACGGTGAGGGCGACCTCGAAGACCCCCGCCGGCCTCGGCCTTGCCGATGTGATCACGCTCGGCGAGCCGAACGAGATCTTCGAGAAGATCGACGTGCAGGCTACCGCCGAGTGAGACGGGCGGCTTGATCACTCCCGACATCTTGAGCCTGGACGCCGACTGGCGCCCGGGCGTGCTCGCCACCTGGTGGGCCGGCCTGCCGGCCGGCCCGCGCAGCTTCCTGCGGCGCTGGATCAATCCCGACAACCAGACGCGTATCCATCTGGCCAAGCTCCTGACGCGCCGGCCCGGGCAGATCGCAATCGGCGCCTTCACCTATGGCCGGCCCAAGGTGCGTTTTCCCGAGAGCGGGGCGCAGCTGTCGATCGGCCGCTACGGCTCGATCGCGGATGGCGTCGAGATCCTGCTCGGCGGCAATCATCGCACCGACTGGGCGACGACCTATCCCTTCCCTGCCCTGCCCGGCTTGTGGCCGGCGGCGCGCGGCATGGGAGGCCACGACGCGACTCGCGGCGATGTCACGATCGGCCACGACGTCTGGCTCGGCTCGCAGGCGATGATCATGTCGGGTGTGACGATCGGCCATGGCGCCGTCGTCGCGGCCCGCTCCGTGGTGACGCGCGATGTGCCGCCCTATGCGATCGTGGCGGGCAATCCTGCCAAGGTCGTGAGGCTGCGCCTGTCCGAGGCGCAGATCGAGGCGCTGCTCGCGAGCCGCTGGTGGGAGCTGCCGCCGGAGCAGGTCTCTCAGCTCCTGCCGCTCTTGATGTCCGATCGTATCGACGAGCTGGCCGCGGCGCTCAGGCGGGCTTCAGCAGGCGACGCTTGAGGCCGAGCGCCGGCTTCTCGACCAGGTACCAGGACGCAGCCGCGACCAGCAGCGTCACGATCAGCGAGGGCGCGAACAGCGTCAGCGCCCCGACCGTCGGAAACAGCGCGACGAAGGCCTGCTGCACCGGCCAGCCATAGAGATAGACGCCATAGGACAGGTCGGCCGGCGGCTCGCTGCGCCAGCGGGCGAGCGGCGGTGCCAGAGCCAGCACCAGCACGCCCCAGGCGGTGACGAGATAGAGCAGCGCCTTGTAGGCCGGCGTCGATTGCGACAGCGCCACGACGACAAGCGCGACGACGAGCCCCGGCAGCGACAGCGGCACCTTCTCGCGCCAGAGATAGGTGAGGCCGCCGGTCAGGAAGATCAGCGGCAGGCGCAGCGCCGTCTCGATGCCCTTCGGCCCATGCGGCGTGAGGATTTCACGCAGGACCGTCGCCAGCACGAGCGCCACCCAAAGGCCGAGCACGATGCGGCGGTGCGCCAGCAGGCCGACCAGCCCGGCAGCCAGCACGCCGAGATAACAGAGGGTCTCGTATTTCAGCGTCCAGACCGTCCCCATCGGAAACGTCAGCGGGTTGTCGGCGAAGACGCCGGGCAGCGGCGCCGAGCTCTTGAAGCTGGTCAGCGTGGCATAGATGAAGCGCCAGAGCTGGGGGTCGGCGAGATAGGCGGACAGGCCGAGCTTGGTCAGCGCGCTGCCCATCAGCAGCGCGACCACGAGCGTCGCCGCGATCAGCCCGGGCGCGATGCGCAAGGTGCGGGCGACGACATAGTCGCGCCAGCCGCGCTGCTCATAGCTCATCGTCACCAGGAAGCCGGAGATGGCGAAGAAGCCGTTGACCGCGTGCTCGCCGAGCGTGAAGCCGGTCGAGTGCGCCAGCAATTCGTCCTCGACCTTGCCGGTGGTGACGCTGAGCGCATGCGAGACGACGACAGCGAGCGCCAGCAACAGGCGCAGCAGGCCGAAATGATTATGCGGCAGGCTCAGCCCATCGGCGGCGCTGGCGGGGCGCAGGAAACCCGTCACGCGATGACCTCCGCCTCGTTCAGCCCTTGCCGCGAGAGCGCGCTCCGGCCGGCGCGCGCCGCGAGCATCCCGGCGACCGAACCGGCATGCGCATACATCTTGTCCTGATTCAGGATCAGGCCGTAACCGATTGTCTTGGCGGCGTTTTCGATGGCCTTGCCCAGCCCCGGCACGGGCAGGCCCCATTTGCGGGCCATGTGGTATTCCGACCAGGCGAGATGCCAGCGCGCCGTGAAGCGACGCTGCGGCGACGGGGCGCTGGAGCGGCCACGGCCATGCCGCGCGCTGGCGCCGTCGACATGGACCAGCGCCTGCCCGGCCTCGCGCAGGCGCCGGCAGAGATCGTCGTCCTCGTAGAACAGGAAGATCGCCGGATCGAAGCCGCCGAGCGCCAGGAAGACCTCGCGCCGCAGCAGCAGGCAGGCGCCCGACAGGAAAGGCAGGCAGGCATCGCCTTCCGGCAGCACGATCCGGGCGGCGCGGTTGAGATGATCAGGCGAGAGCAGTGAACGCGGCTGCAGGAAGACGCGGCCGGAGGGTTCGACGAGACGCGGCGCGAAGGCAGCCGCATCCGGGTAAGCCTCGGCTGCCGTCAGCAGCGCCGCGATCGCACCCGGCTGTATCTCGAGGTCCGGGTTCACGATCAGGATGAACGGCGTCGTCGCGGCGCGTGCGCCGCGGTTGTTGGCGCGGCCATAGCCCTCGTTGCGCGCATTGCGCAGGAGCTGCGCGCCGTGCTGCGTGGCGACCTCAGCCGAGGCGTCGGCGCTGGCATTGTCGACGACGATGGCAGCGACCCCCTCGCCCGCCAGCGCGACGAGGCAAGACGGCAGTACCTGCGCACTGTCGAAGCTGACGACGATGGCGGTGACGTCGGCGGCGGAAAAGCTCATGGCCTGCATCTGCATGGCATGAGCGGCGCGAGGCAAGACCTGATCAACGTCGAGCGCCGAGGCGCAGCTCCTGTTGGAGCCGTTCGCGCTCATGCGCCTCGCAGCGGCGCGGCGCGTTGTAGGACTTCACCGCATAGCTCGCATTGGCGGCAACGAAGCGGCCGCGCTGCTCGGCCGGCAGGCGCGCGATGATGCCGCTGCGATCGACCCTCAGCCCGCAATCATAGGCGCGCGAGACCTGCGCGGCAGTGAATTCGGGCGTGCCAGGCATCGGCCCGACGGCAGTGCAACCGGCAAGGCCGACCGCCGCGAGCGCAATGAGGCAGGGTTTCGATGCAGTCATGGCCGGTCAGAGCGGCTCGAAGCGGCCGGCGCGAACATCGTTCATCTTGCCGCGCAGCGTCGCCCGCTCCTCGGCGGTGCAAGGCTGCGGGCGAACGTCCTGATTGATCGTCTCGGCCTCGGAGACCGAGATATAGGCCGAGCGGGCGGCCGCGAGCTGCTCATCGCTCGCCCCATGCGCCTTCTCGGCGGCAAGGAAGCGATCAAGCGTGGTGCGCTGGGGCGAGCCGGCCCTGCAGGCGATGGCACGCGAGACCGTGGTCGCCAGCAGCGAGGCGCGGCCGGCAGCCGAATCGGCGTCACCGGCGACGCAGGCGCCAAGCGGCAGCGTGACGAAGCAGGCGAGCAGCAAGGCTCGCCCGGCAGGCAGGAAGGCCATGGTTCGCTCAGCCTTCCTTTTCGGGCAGGTTCACGCGCAGATGCGCCTCGCGCAGCTGCTTGGGCGTTGCCGGCGACGGCGCTCCCATCAGCAGGTCGACGGCCTGCTGGTTCATCGGGAACAGCGCGACCTCGCGCAGATTGGTCGCCCTGGCGAGCAGCATGATGATCCGGTCGACACCGGCCGCCATGCCGCCATGCGGCGGGGCGCCGTACTGGAAGGCCCGGTACATGCCGCCGAAGCGCTCGATCACCGTCTCCTCGCCGTAGCCGGCGATCTCGAAGGCCTTCACCATCGCCTCGGGACGATGGTTGCGGATACCGCCGGAGGCGAGCTCGTAACCGTTGCAGGCGATGTCGTACTGGAAGGCCTTGATCGCCAGCGGGTCGTCTTCCGTCAGCGACTTCAGGCCGCCCTGCGGCATCGAGAACGGGTTGTGCGAGAAGTCGACCTTCTTTTCGTCCTCGTTCCACTCGAACATCGGGAAGTCGACGATCCAGGCGAAAGCGAAGGCATTCTCATCGATCAGCCCGAGCTCGGAGCCGACCTTGTTGCGGGCGCTGCCGGCGAACTTGTAGAACTTGTCGGGATCGCCAGCGGCGAAGAAGCAGGCATCGCCAGCCTTCAGGCCCATCTGGGCGACGATGGCGGCGACACGCTCGGGGCCGATGTTGTTGGCGATCGGGCCCTGGCCCTCGCCGCCTTCCTTGACCATCAGATAGCCGAGACCGGGCTGGCCTTCCCCTTGAGCCCAGGAATTCATCCGGTCGCAGAAGGCACGTGAGCCGCCGCCCGGCGCGGGGATCGCCCAGACGCGGTTCTTCTCGCCCTCGAGGATGCGGGCGAAGACCTTGAAGCCCGAGCCGCGGAAATGCTCGGAGACGTCCTGCATGATCAGCGGGTTGCGCAGGTCCGGCTTGTCGGAGCCGTATTTCGCGATCGCCTCGGCATAGGGAATGCGCGGCCAGTTGCGCGCGACGCTCCTGCCTTCGGCGAACTCCTCGAAGACGCCGGTGATCACGGGCTCCATCGTGGCGAACACGTCCTCCTGCTCGACGAAGCTCATCTCGACGTCGAGCTGGTAGAACTCGCCCGGCAGGCGGTCGGCGCGCGGGTCCTCGTCGCGGAAGCAGGGCGCGATCTGGAAATAGCGGTCGAAGCCCGCCATCATCATCAGCTGCTTGTACTGCTGCGGCGCCTGCGGCAGGGCGTAGAACTTGCCCGGATGCAGGCGGCTCGGCACCAGGAAGTCGCGCGCGCCTTCCGGGCTCGACGCCGTCAGGATCGGCGTCTGGAACTCCGAGAAGCCCGACGACTTCATGCGCTGGCGGATCGAGTCGATCACCTTGGTGCGCAGCATGATGTTGTTGTGCAGCTTGTCGCGGCGCAGGTCGAGGAAGCGGTACTTCAGGCGGGTGTCCTCGGGATATTCGAGGTCACCGAAGACCGGCAGCGGCAATTCAGCCGACGGGCCCAGCACTTCGATCGCCGTGGCAAAGACCTCGACCGCGCCGGTGGCGAGGTTGGCGTTCTCGGTACCGGCGAGGCGCGGCTTCACCTTGCCGTCGATGCGGATGACCCATTCGGAGCGCGCCTTCTCGGCATCGGCGAAGGCCGGCGAATCCGGATCGACCACGACCTGGGTCAGGCCGTAATGGTCGCGCAGGTCGATGAAGAGCACGCCGCCATGGTCGCGGATGCGATGGCACCAGCCGGAGAGGCGCACGGAGGCGCCGATGTCGCTCTCGCGGAGCGCGCCGCAGGTGTGGGAACGGTAGCGATGCAGGGTCACGGGTTCAGCTTTCCGGGCGTCCATGCGGCCGTGGTCGGGCGCGCAAGCGATTTGGCGCCGTAACCACACGCGCGCGGCGCGGTTGTCAAGAACGCCCGCGACATGGCGCGCTTTCATCTGCTAAGAGCGCCGTCCATGAACCTGATCTCCACAACCGAAGAGTTGGCCGCCGCCTGCTCCCGCCTCGCCCAGCACCCGTTCGTCACCGTCGACACCGAGTTCCTGCGCGAGACGACCTACTACCCGAAGCTCTGCCTGATCCAGATCGCTTCGCCGGACGAAGCGGTGATGGTCGATCCGCTGGCGGAAGGGCTCGATCTCGCCCCTTTCATGGCACTGATGACCGACCAGAACGTGGTCAAGGTCTTCCATGCCGCCCGGCAGGATCTCGAAATCGTCTGGATGCTCGGCCGCGTGCTGCCGACGCCGCTGTTCGACACCCAGGTCGCGGCGATGGTCTGCGGCTATGGCGATTCGGTCGGCTACGAGCAATTGGTCAACGACCTCGCCAAGGCGCGCATCGACAAGTCCTCGCGCTTCACCGACTGGTCGCGCCGCCCGCTCAGCGAGGCCCAGCTGGTCTATGCGGAATCGGACGTCACCCATCTGCGCGACGTCTACCTCGCATTGCAGGCCGATCTCGCCGCGAGCGGCCGCGAAAGCTGGGTTGCCGAGGAAATGGCGGTGCTGAACTCGCCCGGCACCTATGAGGTCAAGCCGGAGAACGCCTGGCAGCGGCTCAAGGGGCGCCTGCGCAAGCCGAAGGAACTGGCGGTGCTGATGGAGCTCGCGGCCTGGCGCGAGCGCGAAGCCCAGCATCGCGACGTGCCGCGCCAGCGCGTGCTGAAGGACGATGCGCTGATGGACATCGTCCAGCGCGCGCCGCGTTCGCCGGAAGCGCTCGGCGAACTGCGCTCGGTGCCGAACGGCTTCGAGCGCTCGCGCGCCGGCGGCGAGGTGCTGGCCGCGGTCGGACGGGCCCTCGCACTCGACCCGCACAGCCTGCCCCGACTCGAACGCGAGCGCGGACGGCCGAGCAACGGCGCCGTGCTCGACCTGCTCAAGGTGCTGCTCAAGGCGACCGCCGACGCCGAGCGCGTCGCGCCGAAGATCATCGCCTCGAGCGACGATCTCGAGGAGATCGCCGGCAATGACGAGGCCGACGTCCCGGCTCTGCACGGCTGGCGCCGCGAGATCTTCGGCGAAAAGGCGCTGGCGCTGAAGAACGGCTCACTGGCGCTGAAGATCGTCCGCGGGCGAGTGACGGTCGGGTAGAGGTCACCATCGGGAAAGCCTGTCCTCGGCTATCCCCTGAACAGGGACTTGTCCGCCGCGTCCGAACTGGGGTCTGCTGCCATCGTGTGAGCGCTGGCGTATGGTTCACAGATTCCCGGGGGCGACGTGTTTATCCTGTTCCATCAATTGCCGCTGGCGGCGATGTTCCTCGCCATCCTGGCGCTCAGCCTCGCGGCCTGCTGGATTCTGGTCGGCCTCGTGCGCTTCGCCATTCCCCACCTCGGCTACCAGCTCGATGAGCTGCTGCCGATCCGCGATTCCATCATCAACGCCTGCGGAGCGCTGTTCGCGCTGATCGTCGCCTTCTCGGCTGCCGGCATCTGGAACGACGCCGTCGCGGCCCGGACCGCGGTACAGCGCGAAGCCGATGCGGTGGAGACGGCGCTCACTCTCGCGGTGGTGCTGCCGGAAGAGACCCGCTCCGAGCTGACCCGGGAACTGCAGGGCTATCTGCGCGAGGTGATCGCGACGGATTGGCCGGCGATGGCCAGAAGCAAGCCACCCAATGATACGGCTTTCGACCCGTCGGAGAAGCACCTGCTCGGCGCGATCGAGCTGGTCTCGCGACTGAACACCACTGCAGCCTATTCGCCCCTGCTCAACCAGCTGCTGGAGATCCGCCACGCCCGGCTCGCACGGCTCACCGCCTCGGTCGCCGGCGTCACCTGGGCGCAATGGTGCGCAATGTGGCTGATCTCGACGACGACCCTGCTCTCGATCATCATCTGCAACAGCCACGCCTTCCGCATGCAGATCGTGGCCGCGCATCTCTATGTGCTGGTCGCCACGGCTGCCTATTTCGTCATCCTGGCGCATGACCGGCCCTTCGTCGGCCGAATCTCGATCCAGCCGACGGCGTTCCAGAGCCTCGTGACCCGCTAGACCGGGTCTTGCCGCTCAGCGGATGTCGATCTCGCGCCCGAGCAGCCTGGCGAGCTGCTTCAGCCGCCCCGCGACGCGCTCGCTCGCCAGCGACTTCAGATCGTCCGGCAGGCGCAGGACGAGGCGGCTGTCGATGCAGGTCAGAGGCGCCCGCGGCAGGATACCGGGCATGCCGGCCGAGATCAGATAGGCGACCCGGAAGGCGGCGGCGAGGATATGGACGCGTTCGAGCGTGCGCGTCGCCAGCAGCCGCCGCAGCCCCTCGACCGCAGGCGCAGAGGCCTTCAGGCCGGCATAGCGATAGAACGCCGTCAGCGCGAGGAAGGCGCGGCCGGTATGATCGACGCCGCTGAACGAGGCATGGGCGATGACGTTGAGCGTCTGCTCGCCGCGATAATCGGGATGGGCGCGCCAGCCGATGTCGGAGAGCAGGCAGGCGGCGAGCTGCAGCCGCCGCAGCGCCGGGTCGTCATGCGGATAGGCGCTGGCGACGAGCTTGTCGGTCCAGGCGATGAGGTCGGCGGCATGGTGGGGATCGCGGGCGCGCAGCTGGTTGTAGTCCTCGGCGCCGCGCAGCAGCGCGTCGGCGCTGCGCTCGCCCTCGTCGAGCTGCTCGTGCAACAGGCCTTCGCGCACGCCATTGGCGGAGATCACGACATTGCGTGGCCGGCCGCGCTTGATGATCTGGTCGAGCACCAGCGCGCCATAGGCGAGCAGCGGACGCCGGGCCGAGGAGACCGCCTCGATCGCCTCCAGCATCGAAGCATCGGCCCGTTCGACCAGACGGACGAAGTCGCTCGCCTCGCGCGCCGGCACGATGTAGCCATGCATGACGTTGAGCGGGTAGCCCGACTGGCGCTGATGCAGGGTCGCGAGCGCGCGCCAGGTGCCGCCGACGGCATAAAAGTCGCGTCCACGCATGGCGCCGAGCTGCGGGTGATGGTCGAGGTCGTCGCGGACGATCTTCTCGGCCGCCTTCATCGAGTTCTTCGAGCGGTCGATCAGGGCAAGGCCTCCGAGCGGCAGGCTGATCCCCTCTCCGACCTTGTCGCCGTCGACCGAGATCAGCTCGAGCGAGCCGCCGCCGAGGTCGCCGACGACGCCGTGCGGCTGGTCGAAGCCCGAGATCACGCCGAGCGCCGAGAGATAGGCTTCGCGATCGCCGGAGATCAGCTCGATCGGCTGGCCGACCGCCGCTTCGGCGCGCGCGATGAAATCCGGACCGTTCGAGGCATAGCGGGCGGCCGCCGTGGCGATGACCCTGAGCTGCCCGACATGCATCGCCCCGCAGAGGATGCGGAAACGCACCAGCGCCGAGAGCGCCTTGTCGATGGCGTCCTGCGCGAGCATGCCGGTCGTGGCGACCTGCCGGCCGAGGCCGGCCATCTCCTTTTCGTTGAAGACCTGCGCGGGCGCCCGCGACAGGTTCTCATAGACGACGAGACGGACCGAGTTCGAGCCGATGTCGATGATCGCGACGGTGTCGCCGACGCTCAGCCGACCCGACGCCTGCTCAGGCCTTCTTGCCGGCGCGGCGGGAGAGGCTGCGCGGGCTTGAGCTCGAAAGAGATTTTCCACGACCAGACAGGCTCGGATTCGTCATGAAGTACTTATGGGCGTTGAACGACTCTTCGGCCGATGGCGGGACAATGCGTCGCGAGCCGCCATCGGGCAAGATGGTCCAGCTCTGTTCGTTGTCGAGAAAATTCGCCAGCATGATCTGCTCGAGCAGCTGCTGGTGGACCGTGGCGTTCTGGATCGGCGTCAGTGCCTCGACGCGGCGGTCGAGATTGCGCGGCATCAGGTCGGCCGAGGAGATGTAGAGCTTGGCCTTGGCCGAGGGCATGCCGTGGCCGGCACCGAAGGCATAGACGCGGGTGTGTTCCAGGAAGCGCCCGACGATCGACTTGACGCGGATATTGTCGGAGAGGCCCGGCACGCCCGGCCGCAGGCAGCAGATGCCGCGCACGACGAAGTCGATCTGCACGCCGGCCTGGCTGGCGTCGTAGAGCGCGTCGATGATCTCGGGATCGACCAGCGAGTTGCACTTGCCCCAGATCGCGCCGATGCGGCCCGCCTTCACATGGGCGACCTCCTCGGCGATGTCGTCGAGCAGGCGCTTCTTCAGGTTGACCGGGGAGACGGCCATGCGCTCCAGCTCGGCCGGCTCGGCATAGCCGGTGATGAAGTTGAAGATGCGGGCGACGTCCTGCGCCATCACCGGATCGGCGGTGAAGAAGGAGACGTCGGTGTAGATGCGCGCCGTGATCGGGTGGTAGTTGCCGGTGGCGATGTGGCAGTAGGTCACGAACTGCCCGGCCTCGCGACGCACCACCATCGAGAGCTTGGCGTGGGTCTTGAGCTCGATGAAGCCATAGACGACCTGGACGCCGGCGCGCTCCAGGTCCTTGGCCCAGCGGATGTTCGCCTCTTCGTCGAAACGCGCCTTGAGCTCGACCAGCGCGGTCACCGACTTGCCGGCCTCGGCCGCCTCCGCCAGCGCCTGGACGATCGGCGAGTTCGACGAGGTGCGGTAGAGCGTCTGCTTGATCGCGACGACATTGGGATCGCGCGCCGCCTGCTGCAGGAACTGCACGACGACGTCGAAGCTCTCATAGGGGTGGTGGACGATCAGGTCCTTCTGACGGATCGCCGCGAAGCAGTCGCCGCCATGCTCGCGGATGCGCTCGGGAAAGCGGGCATTGTAGGGCTTGAACTTCAGATCCGGCCGGTCGGCGCCGACGAGCTGCGAGAGCTCATTCAGGGCGATCATGCCGTCGACCACCACGACCTCGTCGGGATCGACCCTGAGCTCGCGGATGATCATGTCGCGCAGATGCGCCGGCATGTCGGCGTGGAGCTCGAGCCGGATCACGACGCCGCGGCGCCGCTGCTTCAGCATGGTCTCGAAGACGCGGACCAGGTCCTCCGCCTCTTCCTCGATGTCGAGATCGGAGTCGCGGATGATGCGGAAGGAGCCGGTGCCCTTGACCTCGTAGCCGGGGAAGAGCTTGCCGATGAACAGCGCGACCAGATCCTCCAGCATGATGAAGCGCTGGACGCCCTCCCGGGCGAGATCGGGCAGTTCGATGAAGCGGTCCATCTTCACCGGCACGCGGATCAGCGCGTCGAGCGCGCGCCCGTCGCTGACCCGCTCCAGCGCCAGCGCGATGGTGAAGCCGAGATTGGGAATGAACGGGAAGGGATGGGCCGGGTCGATCGCCAGCGGCGTCAGCACCGGGAAGACGTAGTGCAGGAAGCGATCTTCCAGCCAGATGCGGTCCTGCGCGCCGATATCGGCGGGGCGCAGCAGCACAATCCGGTTCGCTTCAAGGTCCTGCTTGAGCTCGGTCCAGCGGATCTGCTGGTCGCGGGTCAGAGCCGCGACGCCCTCGCCCAGGGCGGCGAGTTGCTCGGCGGGGCTCAAGCCATCCTGGCTCGGCGTCACCACGCCCGCCTTGAGCTGCTCGCGCAGACCGGAAACGCGGACCATGAAGAACTCGTCGAGATTGTTCGCCGAGATCGAGAGGAAACGCAGCTGCTCGAGCAGCGGGTGATTGCGGTTGGAGGCCTCCTCCATCACCCGCCGGTTGAATTGCAGCCAGGACAGCTCCCGGTTCATGAAGCGCTTCGGCGATTGCCGCAGCTCCTCGTCGAGATGAAGAACTGTCTCTGCCACCACCGAGGCCGACGCCTTCGGGGCCGGCGCTTCCGCTACATCCTGGGTCATGCGCTTTGCTCTCGCTGTCGACGCCGCTCGTGCCACTGCCGGTCCTGTAGCTCTGCTCTATGTCGTTTTGCTTGCAGCCGCTGCTGCCGCCTCCGCCTTGAAGCCACCGTAGCGTGACGGTTCGATGACAGACGAGGCGCAAACGTCATGAACGGCCCTGGTCTTCCGCTCCCGGCGTCTTCAGGAGTCCGGAGAGGAAGAGGTCGAGCGAGCGATCCATCATCCTCTCGGCGTCCGTCTCGGCGATGCCCCAGCTCGGAAATTGACCGTCGATCAACATGCGCGCCAGGCCATAGACCAACGCGCGACCGGTGATCTGGATCAGTTGCGGGTCATCGACCCGCAGAAGCCCGCGCCGGGCGGCGTCTTCGAGCAAACTCACCATCTGCGCCTGAATCTGGGCGTTGTCCGCGCCCAGCGAAGCCGAACCGGCAAAATCGATCGCCCGGCGTGAGGAGATGATCTCGAAATGCGTCGGATTGCACTTCGCCCAACTCAGAAAGGCCTTGCCGATGGCACGGATGCGCCGGATCGGATCGTCGCTGGTCTCGCGAGCCAGGGCAGCGGCAATCTCGGCTCGAAAGCGCGTCATCGCCTCCTCGGCGACCGCCGTCATCAGCGCCATCTTATCAGGGAAATGCCGGAACGGCGCCGCCGGCGAGACGCCGGCGCGGCGCGCCACTTCCCGGATGCTGACGGCGTCGAGCCCGCCTTCGGCTGCGAGCGTCAGGGCCTGCGCTATCAAGGTCTCGCGCAGATTGCCGTGATGGTAAGCCGAAGCGCTCGCCACGGCCTTGTCCGTTCCCACCCGACTCGCTTTCGCCCTGCCCATCGCAGCGAGCCTAGACCAGTTTTTGGCTCAGCAGGAGCGGACGGGACCGCGGTGTCCGCTCATCACGATCATGTAATCGCCGATTACATCCCATTGCCGCCCTCATCGAGCAAATGTAATCACTGATTACATACCAAAGATAGAACGAGCGGGTGAAGACCATGTCGAACGAAGGCCGCAAGGACACATCGCCTCTTCCAACCGGGCTGGAGGGTTGGCCGCTACTGGGGCTTCTCGCCGCGATACTGACGGTTGCAGCCATCGCCGCCTACGCTTCCGCAGGCGGCAGCGACGGCATCCGCATGGCGATCCGGTTGACGGCGCGGACCTCGCTCGCGCTCTTCCTGCTCGCCTTCACCGCTTCCGTCCTGCTCCGCCTCTGGCCCAACCCATGGACGCGCTGGCAATTGCGCAACCGGCGCCAGCTCGGGCTCGGCTTCGCGGTCTCGCACCTGCTGCACGCCATTGCCATCATCGCGCTCGCCGTCACCGATCCAAAGCTGTTCGCAACGCTGGGCGGGCCAGGCATGTTGCTCGCCGGCGGCAGCGCCTATCTCGTGATCGCGGCGATGGCAGCGACCTCCTTCGACCGGACGGCTGCGCTGATCGGCCCGGTCGCCTGGCGCCGACTCCATCTTGCCGGCGCCTGGTACATTTGGCTGAGTTTCATGGTGACCTTCGGCAAGCGGGCCCAGTTCGACATGGCCTATTGGCCCTTCATCGGCGTGCTGCTCGGCGCTGGCGCGCTGCGCCTGATCGTCAAAAACCTGTCATTTCCCGCACTGCGGCGCTGAGGGCGCTTGCGCCCGCCCCGCCCCTGCTGTTTGGTCGGCATGCGAATCCCGCATGCCTTCGAACGTAAGTCCAGAGAGCGAACTTGTCAGAGCAGCAGCACGCCGACGACCACGGCGACATCGTCTACCCCTCGGCCATACCCTTTGTGCTGGCTCATCTGGCCTGCCTCGGCGCGCTCTGGAGCGGTGTCAGCGCGACCTCGCTCTGGCTCGCCTTCGGCCTCTACTGGCTGCGCATGTTTGCGGTGACCGGCGGCTATCACCGCTATTTCTCGCACCGGACCTACAAGACCAGCCGGGTCGGCCAGTTCGTGCTCGCCCTGCTCGCCCAGTCGACGGCACAGAAGAGCGTGATCTGGTGGGCCTCGAAGCACCGGCACCACCACCGCTTCTCCGACACCGAGCACGATGTGCATTCGCCGGTGCTGACCTCGTTCTTCTACTCCCATGTCGGCTGGATCTTCAGCAACGGCCATGACCGCTGCGACACCTCGACCGTCGCCGACCTGACGCGCTTTCCCGAGCTCAACTTCCTGCATCGCTTCGAACTGCTGCCGGCGGCCGCGCTCGCCCTGATCTGCTTTGCCATCGACGGCTGGAGCGGCCTGTTCGTCGGCTTCTTCTGGTCGACGGTCGCGGTCTACCACGGCACCTTCTGCATCAACTCGCTGGCGCATGTGCATGGCGACAAGGACTATGTCACCGGCGACGAGAGCCGGAACAACTGGTGGCTGGCGATCATCACCATGGGCGAAGGCTGGCACAACAACCACCACGCCTATCAGTACAGCGTCCGCCAGGGTTTTCGCTGGTGGCAGTGGGACCCGACCTATTACCTCATCCTCGGCCTGTCGAAGCTGCGGCTGGTCTGGGACCTGAGGGCGCCGCCGCAGGCGGTGGTCGAGCGTTCGCAGGCGCTGCCGCCGCGCGTGATCGAGCGCTCGGCCGAGCGGCTCGCGGCCTCCGTGCCGGTCGAGCGCATCGTCCAGGCCTTTCGCGACGCCTATGCCAGTGCGCCCGGCCTGCCGGAGCTGCACCTGCCCGAACTGCATCTGCCGACGCTGACGCTGCCCGAGTTCCGCGAGGCCTTGGCCGCGATGCAGGCCCGCGCCGGCGAGCGCCTGCAGGCCGTCCAGGCCCAGGCGCAGGACGCGATCGCGCAATGGCACATGCCGAGCCTGCCGAGCCGCGAGGAACTGGCCGAGAAGGCCGCGGCTATGTTCGTCAAGACGCCGTCGCTCGACGCGATCGCCGCGCGGGCGCATGACCTCCTGATCGAGACGGTCCATGCCCGCCTGACCGGAGCAGTGGCTACGGCGAAGGCCTAAAAGCTTCCCTCTTCGGGGAAGAGCGAGGCGACCACCTCGGTGGCCATGGCGCGGGTGACGCGCCGGCCACGCTCGAGCGAGAGCTTGTCGATGGCATCGACAAGATCGCGCGCCGCGGCGAAAGAGCGCTCCATGCGGAGCGCCAGCGCCTCGATCGTGCCGGTGTCGACGATCAGCTGACGGTCGACGAAGAGCTTGACCAGGAGCGCGCGCAGAAGGGCATCGTCCGGCGGTGCGATCTCGGCCTGCGGCGCCAGGCGCAGGCGCGAGAGCAGGTCCGGCACTTTCAGCCCCCATTGCCCCGGCTCGGTCCGCGCCGTCAGCAGGACGGAGGCGCCGCGCGCCTTGGTGGCGTTGAGCAGATGGAACAGGGCCGGCTCGTCGAGGGGAGCGCGGTCGCAATCCTCGATCACCAGCGCGCCGCCGGAAGCCAGATGCGGCACCTTGGCCTCGTCGAGCTCTTCAGCCGAAAGCGTCCAGGCATGGGCACGCGCCGCCCAGATCGCAGCCAGATGGGTCTTGCCCGCCCCTTCCGGCCCGACCAGGCGCAGCCAGGAGGCCGGCCAGCCCGGCCAGCTCTCGATCAGCCCATAGGCCTGCTCGTTCGAGGGACCGACGAGGAAATCCTCGACGCCATGGCGGCTGTCGACCGGCAGGTCGAAGGCGAGCTGGCGCGGTTTCACAGGTGGCTCACGGTTCGACATGAAGCTTCGGAGCCTGGCCGGTGCGGCCACGGTAGTAGGGACTGGCTAGGTATTGCCGCAGCACGAAGCGGGCGAGCACGCCGATGACGGCCGCCAGCGGCACGGCGAGCAGCAGACCGACGAAACCGAAGAGCGAGCCGAAGGCGAGCAGCGCGAACATCAGCCAGACCGGGTGCACGCCGATCGAGTCGCCGACCAGCTTGGGCTGCAGGATGTTGCCCTCGACGAACTGGCCCACGGCGAAGACGGCGAGCGTCAGGAGAGGCATCGTCCAGTCCGGCCAGAACTGCACGGTCGCGACGCCGACCGAGAGCACGAGCCCGGTCAGCGAGCCGACATAGGGGATGAAGGAAAGGAAGCCGCTGATGATGCCGATCAGCGCGCCGAAATTGACGCCGACCAGCGACAGCCCGATCGCATAGAACGTCCCGAGCAGTAGGCAGACCAGCGCCTGGCCGCGCAGGAAGCCGGCGATGGCGGTGTCCATCTCATGCAGCAGGCCGCGGATCGTGTCGCGATGGTCGAGCGGCAGCCAGCTGTCGACCGTCGCGACCATGCGGTCCCAGTCGGCGAGCAGGTAGAAGGCGATGACGGGGGTCAGCACCAAGAGCGAGAACACGCCGATGATCGCGGTGCCGCCCGACCAGAGCGAGCCCAGCAGCTTGCCGACCCAGCTCGTCGCTTCGCCGACGAGGTTGCCGAGCGAGCTCTGCGCATCCTGCGCCAGCTTGGCGCCGCCGAAGCGCTCGATCAGCGGCGCGCCCCGCTCCATGATCAGCGCCTGCAGCTTGGCGGCGTCGCCCGGCAGGCGCTCGACCAGCCCGGCGAGCTGCTGGCTGAGCAGCGGCGCCAGCAGCACCAGGCCGGCGATGAAGACGAGCAGGAACAGGCAGAGGATCGCGATCGTCGCGGTCAGCCGGCTGAGGCCCCAGCGCTCCAGCCGATCGGCCAGCGGATCGAGCAGATAAGCCAGCGCCAGCGCCGCGATGAAGGGCAGCAGCACGTCCCGGAACAGCATCAGCGCCAGCACGAGGACAGCGAGGGCAAGCAGCCAGAAGAGCAGTTGACGCTGAAGACTCATGCACTCGCCTCTACGGAACCTCTCGGCCCTGATTATGGTGATCCACCGGGGATCATCCAAGGAGCCGGCTCAGCCCGCCATATGCCGCAGCCAGAGCGCGAGGTAGGCGCCCATCGAGGCGAGCGTCAAGGTCGCGACGACGATCTGCGCCGCCGGCATGATCGCGCCGGCATCGATCTCGAAGGATTTCGAGCCGAGCACCAGTGCGGCGAAGACCAGCTGGGCGGCGGTGTTCAGCTTGCTGACGACGATCGGGGCGATCGTGACCGGCTTTTCCATCACCCAGGACAGGATCACCGCGGTGACGATCATCAGGTCGCGCGAGACGACGACGATCACCAGCCAGACCGGGATGATGCCGACGATGGCGAGGGTGATGTAGATCGAGACGATCAGCGCCTTGTCGGCGAGGGGGTCGAGATAGGCGCCGAGTTCGCTCTTCATATCGAAGCGCTTGGCGATGAAGCCATCGATCGCGTCGGAGACGCCGGCCGCGACGAAGAGGAAGAAGGCCTCGTCCCAGCGGGCATTGACGATCATGACGATCACCAGCGGCACCAGGATCAGCCGGGCGATGGTGATCAGGTTCGGAAGCGTCATCGCGGGAAACCTGCCGGCTGAATCGCAGCTCAGGGTAGAACATGGGCGGGAGAAGTGCGAAACGCTTTCGCGGAAGGGCTTGCCCCCCGCCCTGCCCTTGCCTATTCGCTCGCCTTAGCAAAGGAGCGAAGCCGATGACGAAACCGGGCGCCAATGGGCTGACCTATGCGCAGGCGGGCGTCGACATCGATGCCGGCAACGCCATGGTCGACGCGATCAAGCCGCTGGTGCGCTCGACGCGCCGGCCCGGCGCCGACGCCGAGATCGGCGGCTTCGGCGGCCTGTTCGACCTGAAGGCCGCCGGCTTCAGCGATCCGATCCTGGTCGCAGCCAATGACGGCGTCGGCACCAAGGTCAAGATCGCGATCGAGAGCGGCCGGCACTCGACCATCGGCATCGACCTCGTCGCCATGTGCGTCAACGATCTCGTCGTCCAGGGCGCCGAACCGCTGCTCTTCCTCGACTACTACGCCACCGGCAAGCTCGACCCGAAGGCCGGCGTCGAGATCGTGCGCGGTATCGCCGAGGGCTGCCGCCAGGCCGGCTGCGCCCTGATCGGCGGCGAGACGGCCGAGATGCCGGGCATGTATGCCGGCAGCGACTACGACCTCGCGGGCTTTGCCGTCGGCGCGGCCGAGCGTGGGACCCTGCTGCCGCGCGCCGATGTCGTCGCCGGCGACGTCGTGCTCGGCCTGCCCTCCTCCGGCGTGCATTCGAACGGCTATTCGCTGGTCCGCCGCATCGTCGCCCTCTCGGGTCTCGCCTGGGACGCGCCCGCGCCCTTCGCGCAGGACAAGACGCTGGCCGAGGCGCTGCTGGAGCCGACCCGGATCTATGTGAAGAGCCTGCTGCAGGCGCTGAAGGCAGCGCCCGGCATCAAGGCGCTCGCCCACATCACCGGCGGCGGCTTCCCGGACAACATCCCGCGCGTCCTGCCGGACGATCTCGGCGTCGCGATCGACCTGCCTGCCATTTCCGTTCCGCCCGTCTTCAGCTGGCTCGCCAGCGTAGGCGGCGTCGCCGAGCGTGAGATGCTGCGCACCTTCAATTGCGGCATCGGCATGATCGTGGTCGCCGAGGCGGCTCAGGCCGATGCCGTGATGGCGGCGCTGACCGAAGCCGGCGAAAAGCCGGTACGGCTCGGCGAGGTCACGGCGCGCGGCACGGACGAGGCCGTCACCTATCGCGGGAAGCTCGCCCTGTGAGCACGGCAAGGCGGGTACCGACCGCGATCCTGATCTCCGGGCGCGGCTCGAACATGGTCGCGCTGATCGAGGCGGCCAGGGCTGCCGACTTTCCGGCTGAGATCGCGCTGGTCGCCGCCAACCTGCCGGATGCAGGCGGGCTGGAGCGGGCGGCAGCTGCCGGCATCGCCACCACCAGCGTCGACCACCGCCCCTTCGGCAAAGACCGCGAGGCTTTCGAGCGGGCGCTCGACGCCGAACTGCAGGCCCACGGGATCGAACTCATCGTACTCGCCGGCTTCATGCGCGTGCTGACCCCCTGGTTCGTGACGCGCTGGCAGGGCCGGATGATCAACATCCATCCCTCGCTGCTGCCCGACTTCCGCGGCACCCACACCCATGCCCGGGCGCTCGAAGCCGGCGTCGCCGAGCATGGCTGCACCGTGCATTTCGTCGTGCCGGAGCTCGATGCCGGCCCGACCATCCTGCAGGCGAAGGTGCCGGTGCTGCCCGGCGACGACGAGGCGAGCCTGTCGGCCCGCGTGCTGGAGCAGGAGCACCGGATCTACCCGCAGGCGCTGGCGCTGGTGGCGTCCGGGGTGGTGAAACTGGAAGACGGAGTGGCGGTCGGCGCCTAGGGCCGACCCCACCGCGTCATTCTCGGCCGCAGCGAAGCGGTGAGCCGAGAATCTCGTGACGAGAAGGTGCTGACCGGAGCCTCCTCCGGACTGAGATGCTCGGGTCAAGCCCGAGCATGACGAGCGTGCTTGACCGGCTACTGCACCGTCACCGCCTCGCCCTGCAGCGCCTGTTGCTCCATTGCGCGGCGCGCCGCAGCCTCCTGCTCCTCCTTCTGCCAGCGCCGGAACAGGTCGGCGCGGCGGGCCGGGTAGCGCTCCTCGCGGGCGGTGAGCTCGGCGATGCGGTCGGTGCGGAAATGGCGGAAGGCCTGCCTGAGCTCGCACCAGGCGATGACGACACGGACCCGGTCGAAGAAGGTCATGCCGATCGGCCAGATCATCCGCCGCGATTCGGCGCCGGCCTCGTCGCGATAGGCGATGTCGAGCTTGCGGCCATTGCGGATCGCGGCGCGGATGGCAGCAGCGTCGACCTGGTCGACGACCGCCGAATCCTTGCAATAGGCCGGCGCGAACAGCGCACCGTCGAGCAAAATCGGGCGCAAGTGCGGGGGCAGCACTGCCGCGACCTTGGCGACGACGTCCTCGGCGGCGCGCGCCAGCGTCGGGTCGGCACGCTCCGACAGCCAGCGCATGCCGACCAGCACCGCCTCGATCTCGTCGGGCGAGAACATCAAGGGCGGCAGGTCGAAGCCGGCGTCGAGGACATAGCCGATGCCGGCCTCGCCGCGCACCGGCACACCCTGGCGCAGCAAGGCCGCGATGTCGCGATAGACGGTGCGCACGGAGACGTCGAGCTCGGAGGCGAGCGTCTCGGCGGTGACGGGGCGACGCCGGCGACGCAACCCCTGGATCAGATCGAGCAAACGTTCAGCGCGCTGCATGGCGTAGTTCCGCTGATAGAAAGATGGCGTAAGCTGATCCTGCTCTACTCGCCCTGACATGAATTGTCAGGAGTGTGGCAGCAGAGCATGCTGCATACCGAACACGGGGGACGATGAGATATGCTGGAGCTTCACGTGTTCGGGCCTGCTTTCGGCCAACCCGACCCGAGCCCGTTCTGCATGAAGGGCATCATCCTGATGGAGATGTCAGGCCTGCCCTACACGCGTGTCCGCGGCAATCTGCAGAAGGCGCCGAAGGGCAAGTTCCCAATGCTGCGCGACGGCGACAAGATCGTGCCGGACACGACCTTCATCCGCATGCATCTGGAACAGGCGTACGGGATCGACTTCGACAAAGGCCTCTCGGCCGAGCAGCGCGGCACCGCCTGGGCCGTCGAGAAGATGCTCGAAGACCACATGTACTGGCTGGTCGTGCATGAGCGCTGGGCCAACCCCGCCAATTTCGACCGCGGGCCGCGAAAATTCTTCGACGCCGTGCCGGCGCCGCTCCGGCCGCTGGTCGTCGCGATGATCAAGCGCAAGATCCAGCGCAATCTGCATGGCCACGGCATCGGGCGGCACAGCGATGCCGAACGGCTCGCGCTGGCACGACGGGCGCTCGATGCGCTCGCCGGTATCCTCGGCGGGAACCCCTATCTCACCGGCCCCGACCCGAGCGGCGCCGACGCGACGCTCGGCGCCTTCATGATCGCCGGACTCTGCGAGATCTTCGATTCGCCGATCCGGGGTGCGCTGCAGGAGCACGCCAATCTCGTCGCCTATGCCGGCCGCATGCGCGAGCGCTATTTCAGGACCGAGATGGCGAAGGCGGCGTGAGCCGCCTTCGCATCATGGCCGCTTCAGCTTGCAGCGGTCGATGAAGTCGTAACCCTTCTCGCGGGCCGTATCGTTGAAGTAGCCGGTGTCGCGGAAGGCCTGGAGCTCGTCCTTGGTCATCGCGTTGACCGTGCCCTTGGCGTAGCAGCTGCACGGCGTATGCACCGCCTCGCGGGTCGTGTTCATCAGCTGCGACTGCGTGACCAGGCAGGCATCGAAGGCCCGCAGCTGGATCATGTAGGGCGTGAGGTTCTTCGCCGTCGGGTCAGGCGGCGGCAGGGAGCTCGTGCTGCCGGCGGCCAGCGCCGCGCCTGCGGAAACCAGCAAAGACATTCCCGCGGCCCAGAGGACCGCACCAACCCGCCGCTTCGTCATTGTTCGCATTGCCCGTTTCCGCGGCGAGGCCCGGGGACTCCCGAATCCCCCTGATCAGGCCATGCCGCCGCCGGGCGCGGATCGTCCACAGCGCCGGCGAAAAAGCAATGACGCAAAGGTCACACCGCCTTGCGAATCCAGACCTTGTTGTCGTGGAAGGCGGCACCGCCATAGGGCGCCGGCGAATCCGCGCCGGTGATGGTGTTGATGCCGCGCCCGCCGCGATGGGCGCCGTTCGGCCAGATCGACTCGGCGATGACGACGCCGCGCACCAACCCGTCGAACAACACCGCATCGAGCTCGACCGTGCCGCGCCGGTTGCCAACCGTGACAGGGTCACCCGCGGCGATGCCGAGCGCCGCCGCATCGAGCGGATGCAGCATCAGTGTCGGCGCGCCCTCCTTCTTCTGCGAGGTCGGCGTCTCCGTGAAGCTGGAATTCAGGAAATTGCGCGCCGGGCTGGTGGCGAGCCGGAACGGATGCTCGTCATCGGCCGCTTCGATCACCCCCCAATGGTCGGGCAGCGCGGGCAAGGTCTCATGCGGTCCGACGAGGCCTGCATTGCTGTTCGGCACCTTGGTCCAGTCCGGCTTGAAGCGGAACTTGCCATCGCGCCAGCCGAAGCCCTTGAGATAATGCGCCGTCTCGAAATCCGGCTGGATGTCGATGAAATCATTGGCGACCAGCTCTTCGAGCGTGCCGCGACCTGTCTCCTGCAAGGTCCAGTCGACGATCTCGCGCGGGGTCATCGTGAAGCCGCGATGCTCGGCGCCGAGGCGCTGGGCCAAGGCGCAGATCACCTCATGGTTCGAGCGGCACTCGCCCGGCGGCTCGACGAGCTTGCCGCCCCACATGATGTGCTGGTGGCCACCGCCCTGGTAGAGGTCGTCATGCTCCATGAACTGCGTCGCCGGCAGCACGATGTCGGCCATCTGCGCGGTTTCGGTCATGAACTGCTCGTGCACGACGGTGAAGAGGTCCTCGCGGGCGAAGCCGCGCTTCACCAGTTCCTGCTCGGGCGCGACCGTGACCGGATTGGTGTTCTGGATGAACAGCGCCTTGACCGGCCCGCCCCGGCGCAGCGCCTCGGTATCGCCGGTAAGCACCCGGCCGATCTGCGACTGGTCGAGCTGGCGGACATTGCGGTCGATCTTGTCGAGCCCCTCGATCAGGCCCTTGCGCCATTTGTAGATGCCGCTGTTGGAGTGGAAGGCGCCGCCGCCCTCGTATTGCCAGGCGCCGGTCACCGTCGGGATGCAGGAGGCGGCGTGGATGTTGACCGCGCCATTGCGCTGGCGGGCGAAGCCATAGCCGAGCCTGAAGAAGCTCTTCTTGCGCGTGCCGACGAGGGTGGCGAATTCCTCGATCTCGGCGACGCTGAGGCCGGTGATCGCCGCCGCCCACTCCGGGGTGCGGGTGGCAAGATGCGCCTCCAACTCCTCCGGGGCATCGGCGAAGCGGGCGAGATAGTCGCGGTCGGCATGGCCGTCGCGGAAGAGAACGTGCATGACCGCGCAAGCGAGCGCGCCGTCCGTGCCGGGCTTCAGCACGAGCGGCAAATCGGCCTGGTCGAGCGTGGCGTTGCGGTAGATGTCGATCGCGACGATCTTGGCGCCGCGCTCCTTCCGCGCCTTGACGGCGTGGTGCATGACGTTGACCTGCGTGTGCACCGGGTTGGTGCCCCAGATCACGACGCAATCCGACTTCGCCATCTCGCGCGGATCGGGCCCGGCGAGCTTGCCGGTGCCGGCGATGAAGCCGGTCCAGGCGGTGGTGGTGCAGATCGTCGAATACTGGCCGGAATAGCGCTTGGCGTGGCGCAGGCGGTTGATGCCGTCGCGCATCACCAACCCCATGGTGCCGGCATAGTAATAGGGCCAGACCGCCTCGGCGCCGTGCTCGGCCTCGATCGCCAGGAAGCGCCTGGCGATCTCGTCCAGCGCCTCGTCCCAGGAGATACGCTCGAAGGCGCCCGAGCCCTTCGGCCCGGTGCGCCGCAGCGGATAGAGCAGCCGATCGGGATGATGGATGCGCTCGGCGTAGCGGGCGACCTTCGCGCAGATCACGCCGTCGGTGTAGCTCTGGCGCTTGTTGCCGCGGACCCGGCCGATCGTCTTGCCGTCGATGACCTCGACCTCGAGCGAGCAGGCGGAGGGGCAATCATGCGGGCAGACCGAAGGCAGGCGCGCGATACGGGGAAGCTCTGTCATGCACCCTTCCTAGAACAGCTCCAGGATTGGCGGAAGCGGGGTGGTTGCATTACCCGGCTGCGGCGGGGCAAGGTGTCCGTCATCCGGCGGCTGGGGATTCAGCCGGGCCACCAGCCACGCGCAACGTTGTCGCAGGCCGCTGCACGTCAACTCCGGATTAAGATTAATGATTCAATTTGGCCGCATCCGAGTAGTCCAAGGCGCTTCTGCGCCGGAGTCCTGACGATGCGTTGCGTTGCGTTCCTAGCCGGCCTCGCGGCCGCCTGCCTCTCCCTCGCGCTGGGCGCGCCGGCGCAGGCACAATCCTCGCAGTACAGCCAGTACACCTCGCCGGAACCGGTCCAGAACTGGCACCTGACACTCGGCGCCGGGCTGCGCTATCAGCCCGACTATATGGGCTCCAACGACTACGTCTTCCGCCCGCGGCCGATCATCTCGCTGGCGCGCGGCACCAAGAGCACCTGGT
>Ga0102589_1001404_pt1 | contig 33310 bp, 38 predicted proteins | sample AraplaMF_Col_mLB_FD_76858 | JGI IMG/M metagenome (GOLD analysis project Ga0102589, IMG submission 76858) | Arabidopsis root microbial communities from the University of North Carolina, USA - plate scrape MF_Col_mLB | ecosystem: Host-associated > Plants > Roots > Endosphere | place: USA...
ATGGGCGTTTGTATCAGATTTTGATGGAACAATTTCAAAAAAAGATTTTTACTGGATTGTGATTGAAAAGTATTTTCCAGAAGGTGAAGAACTTTTCCACCGATGGAAAGCAGGAGAAATGAAAGATGTTGATTTTTTATCTACTGTTTTTCAATCCATTCACCAAGAAGAACCAAAAATTTTAGAAGAAGTAGCGAATATTCCAATTGATGAATACGTGCCCGCTTTTATTAAAGCTGTTCAGGAAAACGGCGGAGATTTTTATATTTTAAGCGCTGGAACAACGTACTATATTAAACCGATTTTAGATAAATACGGTGTTGAAAAAGTGGAAGTTTATTCGAATGAAGGCTATTTCCATCAAAACAACGTTCACTTGCATCTAGACCCTGCTCACAGATGGCATTCAGAACGCTACGGCATTGATAAATCGGCTGTTATTAAAGAACTAAAAGAGACATACGAAACGATTTATTTTGCTGGAGACAGCGAGCCGGATTCACATCCCGCAAAACATGCAGATGTTACCTTTGCGAAAGATGCTCTGCAAGATTTACTGCGCGAACAAAACGTTTCATTTGTTCCGGTTGAGACATTTAAAGATATTGAGCAATATTTGATGAAACATAATGTAATAAAAAAGGCATAAAAACAGCGGTATTATTTGATTACTTCAAATAATACCGCTGTTCCTATTCCGCCTCCGCTTCCTAAAGACGCTATGACATATCGCACGTCACGGCGCTTGCTTTCATAAAAAAGACGCGTAGCTAAAATAGCTCCCGATGCTCCGTAAGGGTGTCCTAGCGTCAATGCTCCTCCGCGAATATTTACTTTTTCTTCTGATATTCCCAGTTCTTGCATACAAGCAACAACTTTAACGGCAAAGGCTTCATTGATTTCAAATAAGTCAATATCATTTACCGTAAGAGAATTTCGCTTCAAGATATTTTTAATCGCAGAAACGGGCGCAGTAGCAGGGTAAAGAGGTGACACTCCTGAAATATCAGCGTCAATAAAACGCAAAACGGGCTGAAAGCCTAAAGCGCGTGCTTTTTGCTCTTCCATCACAAGCGCAATGCAGGCTCCGTCGTTAATTCCACAGCTGTTGGCTGCGGTGACGGTGCCTTCATTTTTTAAAAAGACGGGGCTGGCTTTTTGCAGCAGCTTTGTTAGGTTTCGTTTTTTCATAAATGCTTCATCGTGTATCACGTTTGGAAAAGGAAGCGTTTCTTCTTCAAACAATCTCTTTTCAAAAGACTCCCAGCTTCTTTCATGGCTTAAAAGAGCATATCTGTCCTGCTGGTCTTTAGATATGTTGTATTGCTGGGCTACGTTTTCTGCTGCAATCCCCATATCAGGGTCACCAATTTTATCAGGAGAAAAACGTGCTCTTTTTTCAAAAGGAGAAGTACTTGTACTTTCAACGCCTCCAGCTAAATAGCACGTTCCAGCGCCTGCTTTTATCAAATAGCTGGCCATTCGAATGGCCTCTAAGCCAGCTCCGCACTGACGATCAATGGTCATTCCCGGGATAGAAAAAGGGAGGTCTGCTTCTAAAGCGGATAGCCTAGCTACGTTTCCTCCTGGACCTACAACATTTCCTAACATAACGTCATTAATTTCATGTTCAATTCCGGCGCTAAGATGTTTTAATAAAGGAGCCGCTAGCTCTTGAACGTGAAAATTTTTAAGGACGCCGTTTTCTTTTCCAATCACTGTACGCTTCGCTTTTACAATAGCTGCTTGATAGATAGTCATCACTTCCTTACATAGAGGCCGTTTTAGAACGGCCAGGTACCGCTACTGCTTTTCGAACTTTTGTAATTAAATAAGCTGCTATGATTGCTTTTATGCAGTCACCGGGAATATAGACTAAACTTAATTGAAGAGATTTCCAGAACGGTATGTGAAGTAGCATCGCTTGTACAGGAATGCCAAAAGCGTAAACTAGCAAAATTCCAAACAGGACATTTGTTATGAATACCTTTGTAAACGTAAGGGTTTTCAATTTGGATAGTGTCCATCCTATAAAGAAAGCTGCAAATATATAGCTGATTAAATAGCCAGCGCTTGGACTAAAAAATACGCTCATACCACCGCGCCCTCCAGAAAGCAAAGGGACTCCTACAGCTACTAAACATAAAAAAATAAATTGGCTTAATGCGCCTAACCTAGCCCCAAGAATACCTCCTGCCAGCATAACTCCCATCGTTTGAAGAGTAATAGGAACGGGTGTAAAAGATAAAAAAATAGGAGGGACGAGTCCTAGAGCTCCCATTATAGCCGTGAATAATGCAACGTACGTCATATCTTTTGTTTTCATCGTAAACCTCCGCTATGTATGATAAAACATGACTATCGTATCTTATTAAACATAAATTAGTCAACTTAATTTTTATTAAAGTTTACATTTTTTCTTTTCTCAAATCCGTATTTAAGGTACACTAAAAGTAAAATAAAAGGGAGCTTACGGAGTAATGAAACGAATTGAAGAATTAGTTTTTAATCAGTGTCAACAAACGCCTGACAGACTCGCACTATCGGATTCTATTAATAAGTTAAGCTACGGTCAAATGTGGAATCGTGTATGTAAAGCCGAACAACAGCTGCTGGAAAAAGGAGTGGAAAAAGGAGAGCTCGTTGCTTTAAGTATGCCAAACAATGCCGCAGCTGTTGTATCATTTTTAGCGATTTTAAAAGCTGGTGGAATTGTGATGCTTTTACATAATGAGCTAACAGAGGCTGAAGTGGATACTTATTTTTCTATTCAATCCCCGAATTGGCTATGGAAAACGTCTTCTTTAACTAAAATAAGAGAAGAGAAAACGATGCTGCCCTTACGGCAAGTAAATGAACTGTCCGACCTATTTTTATTTGGGTTTACCTCTGGATCAACAGGGAGACCAAAAGGATTTGTAAAATCACATTATTCTTGGTCTTCATCATTTCAAGAGTGGTCAGATATATTTTCTTTAGAGCAACACGACAAAGTGCTTGTTCCTTTACATATCTCGTATTCTGCCCAGCTTTACCCAGTTTTGCATGCGCTTTGCAGCGGCATGCACGCTATCATGCTAGAAGCGTTTACACCTTCGGCTGTTTTTAATAAGGAAGCTAGCTGTATGTCTATTACACCCGCATTAGTTTCTCCGTTGCTTCGTTATGCACAAAGCAGATCAAAAGAAAAACGACTTCTGCCAAAGACCGTGATTTCAGTAGGAAATAAATTATCTCCTTCCGTTCGAAAGAAATTTTCACAAGCGTTTCCTAATTCCTTTCTGTATGAATATTACGGATCTTCTGAAATGGGATTTGTTACGGTGCTTTCACCACATACAGCTGAAACGATGCCTCATACAGTAGGCTATCCTGTTGACAGTGTAGACGTTTTAATCCTGAACGAACGTGGAAAAGAAGTAGAAAAAGGAGATAAAGGAACACTATTTGTGAAAACAACTCAAGCATTTGAAGGGTTTGTTAAGGACAGTGAAGAAACGAAACGCTCATTTTTTAACGGATATGTTACGTCGCACGATATTGCGGTTCAGCTTCCAGACGGAAGCATTACGATCGTAGGGAGAGATAAAAACGTAATTAAAAGCAGCGGAAGCTTAGTATATGCTGAAGAAATTGAAGAGCTGCTTTTACAAATACCGGGCGTTAGCGAAGCGGCCGTTTTTAGCGTAGTAGATGCTGAACGTTCAGAAGTCGTAGGTGCAGCAATTGTTTTAGAGAACATTTCTCTTTCTGAGGTGAGACAAGTGCTGGCAAAACAAGTATCTGCTTATAAAATCCCGCGCGTATGGAGAGTTTTAACGTCCTTTCCGCGAATGAAAAATGGTAAAATTGACAAAGCAACGATATACAGCTACTTTACAGAGAAAGAAGGGAAGACATATGATTTCATTTGAACCCGTTACAGCTGACACGATGTATATTGTGTCAGAGATTGTCAATTCAAACGAAGCTTATAACGTGTTTGAAAACGGTAAGAAAGAGAGAAGTGAAGAAGAGCTTTCTAAAGAATACATGAACGAAAAAACGGACAGTTACTTTATAAAAGCCGACGATACATACGTAGGGGTTATTGATTACATGAAACAAAACCCAAACGATGACCATCCGTGGATTGGAGCTTTTATTATTCATAGCGCCTATCACAATTTCAGTTTCGGAACGCAGGCATATCTAGCGTTTGAAGAGAAGCTAAAAAAAGAAGAAGGACTTTCCGTTCTACGCCTTGGTGTCCTGTCTCAAAATCCTAGAGCCGAGCTGTTTTGGGAACGTCTTGGTTTTAAACAGTACGCCACTAAGCCGCTGCATCATAATCAAGTTAACTGCTTGGAAAAAGAACTGTAAAAAAATCCGTGGGTTTATCCACGGATTTTTTACTGTACTGGAATGCAAATGGAAGAGGTTCGCATTTTCACGTGGTAGATGGGTTAAATTCTTATAAAAAAGGTAGATATGATCAAAGAAGCACCCATTACCCAGAAAATCGTTCAGGATACAAAAAGCGAGGGAAGAACAATAGATAACTATTTAAGAAAAGAAAAAATAGCTGAATTAAAGAGAAAAAACTACTTAAAAAGAGCTGAAGAAGATTTCAAAAAATGCATTCCAGATATTTCATCGTTTGAGATAAATAACGAAAAAGTTTACCTGGACAAACTAGAGTTTATTTATTCGTCAAAGCTTAAACTTAAGGTATTCTTCGAACATGATGAACAAAGAATAAAAGTTGAATTAGAAGAATTCCAAAACAAAATAAAGGGTTATCTCAATCAAAAAGTTGTAATTTACAATGGTAGAAAACATGGACAATTGCCTAATTTAATAATTAAATTAAAAGATTTTTATGAAAACTTAGAAAGTGTATTAGATTATACGGAAGCTAATAATTCTGAAGCGTATTTCTGGTTTATACTTATAAATATTGATGAGAAATTTGGCATTTTCATCAGTGAAAATGATAGATTTTCTATATAAATCAAAAGTTCAAAAAAGTATACTTTTTTGAACTATATATTTTGTGATATTGTTAAATTTATACAATTATTCCTACTTTAAATTTGGATTTAAATATTATATCCATAATTGCATAAAAAAACCTATTCCCTAGTGCTGTGATGTGGGAATAGGATCAATGAATTAAGATGACATTTCGAAAAATCTCCAATTAACATGCCTTTTTTATTTTACAATAAATTAAATTAGAAAGCGATTACATTTTCTGTTTTAAACACAAAAAAATTTGCAGCATAGAAAGGATGGCGGACTCGCTGGAGTTTGGTTTCCAAAACCAATATGCGCGAGTATATTATGTATCTTTTTAGATTCAACTCTATTCGTATATAAATTCCATTATTATACATAATAATAAACAAATATACTTTCTCAAAAGGGGCTTTCGATAGTGAATAGAGAACAAGTCATTGAAGTTTACCAAGATGTTCTAGACAAGAGAAGAAAACGATTTCCGAATCATTTCTTTGTAGGCCATGAAGGAAAAAAATATATTCGCTATATGACATGCTATCTACTTGAGCAACGATTATCGATTCCTATTCACGAGATTCCTCTAAGGGCAAAGGCAGGCACTTTATGGTCTCATCGTCTTAAAGCACCGGCTATGCTATATGGATGGAATTATCACGAAGTCATTGATAATGCCTATCCAGGAAGGTTTAAACCTTGGCAGTTTCAACAAGCTCCTGATAAATATTGGGATGGAGAAGAGGGAAAAAAACGAGCTATTGAAGCAGTAAAGTATGTAATAGAGGAAGAACTAAAAATCCCTCTTAAAGAAATTCCTATTCAGATTAATATTCACTTTTTTAATCAACATAGCCTAGGGGGGGTCTTTTCCCTTTTCGGACAATCCCCTTTTCAAGTGGTAGAAGCTATTTATCCTGGAGTCTTTAGACCTTGGCAATTTGCCCATGTTCCCATGAATTGTTGGAAAAATGAAAAATACGTTCGAGAGGCAATGGTCGATTTTTTATTCAAACAGCTTCATTTCTCTTCTTATGAGGAGGCTTTTCTCCAATTAAAAGGAAGTCATTTCACCGATTTTCAGTTAACTGGTCTCTTTCAAATGGCGTTTGATTCCAGAATGAACAATGTGAAGGAATGGATAAAAAACCAACTAACGAATATAGACAATGAATTATCTTATGTGGATCTTGATTAATAAAAAAACCAATTGAAACGAATAGATTGAACTACGCCCCTATTATTTTCATTTACTTTTTTAAAAGCGATTTATAAGTATGCAGTTACTTGCTTTAGTTTCTCTTCTTTATAAAAAGATACGTAGATTCAGTAAAAAAGAAACAGAAGAAAAAAAGCACAAATAATTAAGCTACTTCCATTACCCTAAAGGGACTCACGGCGTTGGCCAACGTCTGATAAATACAAAATATTGGAAAATATCGATACTTAAAGAAAAATCCATTAAACATCCCATCATTAAAAGGCTAATTCCTATGATTTCATATCTATCACGCTCCACTTAATAGGTTTTTCCCTTTCACCTATTAAGAGACAAAAAAGAATTTGTTAATTTTTACATAAAAGCCCCTTATATGGTTAAAGTAATAAAAACTGAAAGAAGGGTGCTTAAATTTATGCCTTCGTTTTTTAAAGATCGCAAACCAAAAAAGAAACCACAAATGGATGACGAAAATCAAAGCACTGATTATCCAATAGAACTGATACAAGTTTCATTATCAGACAATCTTAATATAATTAAGCAGAAAACCGGAAATAGCTCAGATGTTGTTATCCGTGAAATAAAAATGGGAATAAATTTCGACATTAAAGCAGCCATTGTTTATGTAGAAGGAATTGTAGATAATCAAGCGATTCAGGAATTCTTACTGCAATCTATAATGAAGGATGATCATAAAGAAGTAATAAATCCGCACAATGCGTTAGAACTGCTTTCGGAAGATATGATGACAATTGGGAACATCTCTTCCATCACTAACTTCGGTGACATGTTTGCATCTTTAATGGCAGGCGATACTCTTATTTTAGTGGATGGAGTAAATCGAGCATTAAGTGCTAGCACCAAAGGTGGAGAAAAACGTTCCATTGTGGAATCTACTACCCAAATGGTGGTACGAGGGCCAAAAGGAGCATTTACCGAGTCTCTTGGGACCAATACAGCTATGGTACGCCGCATCATTAAGACCCCCGATTTATGGAGGGAATCTTTAAAAGTGGGACGTGTAACAAAGACTGATGTGACATTTATGTACATACATGGTATTGCCAATGATAAAGTCGTTAAAGAGATTCGTCAGCGATTGCAGCGAATTGATATCGATAGCATTTTGGAATCCGGTTATATTGAACAACTAATAGAGGATCAAACATTCACCCCTTTTCCCACTATGTACAATACGGAAAGACCTGATGTTGTAGCAGGGAACTTGTTAGAGGGACGGATTGCTATATTTGTGGATGGAACCCCTTTTGTACTGATTGCACCTGCTGTGTTCATGCAGTTTTTCCAATCGGCTGAAGATTATTATGCCCGGTTCGACATTGCAACCTCGATTCGTCTCTTACGTATTCTTATGTTTATGATTTCCCTAATTGCGCCTGCTACCTATGTCGCCGTTACAACTTTCCATCAGGAAATGGTACCAACCACGCTCATTGTAGCCATTGCGGCCCAGAGGGAATCCGTTCCTTTTCCGGCATTTGTGGAAGCCCTTCTTATGGAGCTAACCTTTGAAATTCTACGAGAAGCAGGAATACGCTTACCTAAAGCTATTGGTTCAGCCGTATCCATTGTTGGGGCCCTTGTAATTGGCCAAGCAGCTGTTCAAGCAAGTATTGTTTCACCAGCAATGGTTATCATTGTATCCATCACAGCCATTGCCAGTTTTGCCACACCTTCCTTTGACATGGCGATTTCAGCTCGTTTAATTCGTTTTTTGTTTATGATTGGTGCAGCCACATTTGGTTTCTACGGCATCATTCTGTGCCTGTTAATGATGGTTGTTCATTTATGCGGCTTACGCTCATTTGGGATACCTTATATGGCACCATTTGCTCCCTTCATTCCCGTAAACAATGGGGATACTATCGTAAGATTACCGTGGTGGACGCTGAGACAAAGACCGCGATTAATTACGGCTAACACGGTTCGAGAAGGAACAAATCAATACCCACACCCGCCTGCATCTCGTGGTATGGTGAATCGGGACCTTGAAGAAGGTGACAACAATGAAGCGTAAAGGAGTTTTTCTTTTATTGATGATGTCAATGACGTTCTTGCTCACCAGTTGTTGGAGTAAAAAAGAGCTAACTGACCTTGCCATCGTGGCAGCTATGGGTGTCGATAAAACAAAAGATGGAAGATACCATCTAACACTCCAAATTATTAATCCAGGGAACGTGGCAGGAGGTATGGTAGGAGGAGGAGGTACCCAAAGCCCTCCTGTTACAATATATTCGGCTTCGGGAGACAATCTAGTCGAAGCAAGTAGACGGGCTTCAGGCAGAATCTCTCGACGATTGTATTATGCTCATACAAACTTAGTCGTAGTGGGAGAAAAAATGGCCAGAGAAGAAGGGCTTAATACATTAATTGATGCGTTTGATCGAGATCCGGAATTTCGGAATACTTCCACCCTCGTAATTGCGAACCATTCGACCGCAGCTGATCTTGTGAAAACGTTAACACCAGTTGATAAGATTCCAGCGAATAAGGTGTTAAAAACTTTAGAATTCACGGAAAGAAAATGGGGAGAGAATGTAAAAACATCGCTTCAAGAAGTGATGAAGAGCCTTGAGTCTCCCGGAAGAGGAACCGTCGTATCAGGATTTCGTCTAGTTGGGAATCCCCAGCAAGCACAAAAGCTAGATAACCTTCAGGAAAGTGAACCTGAAGCAACGCTTCGAGCTTCCGGAATTGCTGTCTTAAAACAGGGAAAACTAGTGGACTGGCTGTATGGAAAACCAGCAAGAGGAACGGTATGGATTCTCGACAAAATCCAAGGAACGGATATTAATATAGATTGGGAAGGAAGGAAAGAAGTAATTGCTTATCAAACTGTACGACAAAAAACAAGTGTGTCTGCTCAAGTGAAGAATGGGAAACCTCATATTTCTGTTCATACGCGTGTTGAAGGAGACATCAGTGAAATGGAGGTACCTGTTGATATCACCAATCCAAAGGTTATTACAAAAATCGAACAATCAGTGAGAAAAGAAATAAAAAAAGAGCTACGGAAAGCTATTGAACGTGCACAAAAAAACAAAACGGACATTTTAGGATTTGGCGAAGTCGTTCATCGTACTAGACCAAATCAATTTAAAAAATTAAAAACAGAATGGAATGATGTCTACTTTCCAAAGTTAGATGTAGATATTACAGTGGAAGCCTATGTACGTCGAGCTGGCTTACGAAATAAATCGTTTCTTTCAGGGGTGAAAGAGAATCAAAAGTAAGAAAAAGGAGGTGCCAGTTAAATGGAGAAAGCAAAAATTAGTGCCAGTCAGCTCTTTATCTTAATGGTTCTATTCGAATTGGGGAGTGCTTTACTGGTACCTCTTGCAATAGATGCAAAACAAGACGCTTGGCTTGCAATTCTCCTTGGAATGGTATTCAGTTTCGTTCTATTGTTAATCTACCACAAGCTTTATACCTATTATCCCAACCTCTTGCCTACAGAATATATGCAAAGGATTCTAGGGAAAGTACTTGGAACCGCACTAGCCTTTGTTTACATTCTTTACTTTATGTATGATGCTTCAAGAGTTCTACGCGATTTTGGTGAGATGCTGTTAACTTTTGCCTATCCTGACACACCTTTATTCATCGCGAATGCCTTGTTAATGCTTGTCATTATTTACACCATTAGAAAAGGAATTGAGGTCATAGCTCGATCCGGAGAACTACTTTTTATTTTTATGTATGTCCTTGCGATTGCTGGCTTTATCTTAATTGTTTCTTCTGGGTTAATTGAGATTAAAAATTTACAACCTATTCTGGAAGAAGGGTTATTTCCTGTCCTAAAAGTGGTATTTACTCAAACGTTGTATTTTCCATTTACAGAAGTCATTGTATTCACCATGATTTTTCCATATTTGAATAACCCTAAGAAGGCAAAGGTAACCATGCTATGTGCATCAGGATTAAGTGGAATCAATTTAATTATTACCATGCTCATTAATGTCTCTGTACTGGGTGTTGATTTAACTGCACGTTCACAATACCCACTTCTTAGCACAATTGAGAGCATCCAAGTAGCTAATTTTTTAGAACGTCTTGATGTATTTTTTATGCTTGCCTTAATCATCACTATCTTCTTTAAAATCTGTGTACTATTTTACGCAGCTGTCGTAGGAACTGCTAGTCTGTTCAAGGTTAAATCACCTTCACGGTTATCGTATCCTTTAGGGTTAATTATTCTCTTTTTATCTATTACCATTGCGAGCAATGTTCAAGAACATAACCACGAAGGACTGAAGGTGGCAATGTTTACTATACACATTCCTCTTCTTGGGCTTATTCCTCCTTTGCTTCTTCTTGTAGCTTTCTTTAAAAATAGGAAGAAGCATGGGAAAAATACCTTTAACTAGCTAATTTTCATATGGAAGATTGTCATCTCTGTTAAATTCCCCAGTAAATTTCTTACCTATGGAAAGAATACTTTTAGCCTAGAGTTAAACTTAAAGCCAATTTAGTATCTATTACGTAACGTTCCAAAAATCGAAAGTGTTGAAAACAGTAAAGACTAATCGAAAAAATTAAAATATTTCCTTAAATACAGTTGAAAGGGAAGGCGGATTGAATGGAGAAAGCTAAAATTAGTGCCAGTCAGCTTTTTATCTTAATGGTTTTGTTTGAGCTGGGTACTACTTTATTGTTACCTATTGCCATGGACGCAAAACAGGACTCTTGGCTTGCGATTCTGCTTGGAACAGTATTCAGTTTTGTTCTGTTTCTAGTCTATAATAAACTTTACTCGTACTATCCAGATATTTTACCTACAGAGTACATGCAAAAAATCTTAGGTAAAGCAGTAGGAAGTGTACTGGCCTTTCTTTATATCTTTTATTTTATCTATAATGTAGCAAGGGTTCTACGTGATATCGGTGAGATGCTGTTAACCTTTGCGTATCCCGATACCCCTTTGTTTATTGCGAATGCTCTATTGATTCTTGTTATTATCTATACAGTTCGCAAAGGTATCGAAGTAATAGCCCGATCAGGAGAAATCTTTTTTATAATCATGTATATCCTAGCCATCACTGGCTTTATTCTAATTGTATGTTCAGGGTTAATCGATATTACGAACTTACAGCCAGTACTTGAAGAAGGGATATTCCCACCCTTGAAAGTTGTTTTTACTCAGATCTTGTATTTTCCTTTTAGTGAAGCGATTGTGTTTACAATGATTCTACCGTATTTAAAAAACCAAAAGAAGGCCAAAGTGACCATGTTATGTGCATCAGGGTTAGCTGGTATCAACCTGACTATTGCCATGCTTATCAACATTAGTGTACTTGGTGTTGATTTGACTGAACGTTCCCAATTCCCTCTTCTTAGTACCATACAAAGTATCCAGGTAGCTGACTTTTTAGAACGTCTTGATGTGTTTTTTATGATTGCTTTAGTTACCGGTGGCTTCTTTAAGATAAGCGTGTTGCTTTATGCGGCTGTAATAGGAACGGCCAACTTATTTAGGATTAAATCATCTTCACAATTGGCGTATCCTATAGGACTCATGATTCTATTTATGTCTCTGACTATTTCTAGCAATTTTCAAGAACACCTCCATGAGGGATTGGGGATAGAAATGTTTGTTTTGTATATTCCCTTCTCTGCGATTATTCCTGTTCTGCTGCTGCTTGTTGCTTTTTTGAAAAATAGAAAGAAACAGAGAGGATAAAAGGTTCATTTTCCTGGTTTTTCTTATGATGAAATAACTCTTACAATCCGTTGAATCCTTCTAAACTAGTGTTTATCAATGTGATTTTAAACTATGAGGGGTGTTTTTTTGTATACTTGGTTTTATGATCATTTCATCAACACAATTCTATTTCCTCTTACTTGTATAGTCATGGTAGCCATCCTATTAAGTGCATATGCGTACTTTAAATTTAGAAAAACAAATAATTAACAGTTACTAAAGCTTGTTGATTTCTAATGTGGACCTTTCTCCTTTAAAACTTGATTATTTATACAAGATATTGTTATTGCTTATATTAATGGTTTAAAAAAAGTTCGCTATCTAAAAGAGTCAGTCACCATAATGTGATTTATCGGCATAAAAAGAGACGACTTTTTAAATAGTCGTCTCTTTTTCCTTACTGGGTTCAATTAAATAAATAACTTAACATGAGCTCTCTTACTCTCTCATAAATCCTATATTCTTCATGCAAATTTGGATAGGCATCTATTTCTTTTTCTAAAAAAGAATATTGAGGGAAAGCTTCGAAAAAAGTCAACTTTAATTCATCGATCTGATTTTGAGGAATTTTCTTCGTTTTACCTTTCAACATGTAGCTTAAACTGCCAGCAATATTCATCCAATAGCTATTAAAGTCTGCGGTTAACAGATCGTCTTCATGTAATTTTTCACTAAATTTATCTTGTATTTTACGAATGTCTTCATGGGGAAATGGATGATACAGGTCATTATTAAGCTGCTTTAATTCATCTAATATAGTTAGTTTCCTTATATTAAACTCCACCTTTTCTTGTTATGTAGAGCTTTATCTTACGCTATTCGAACAAGGTTTAACATAAAAGATATGTGTGCACTCTATACAATTTTAGTTACCATAATCCATATTCTAGGTAGCACTTTAAACTAATCAATTATATTCATAAGAACTTCACAGTCACAAAAACCACCTTGATTTTGTAAAGCTTTTACTATTTTTGATTTTTTACTATGTAAAGTGCTTATATCTAACCACTCTCTGGTATAAACGAGTGTATGATCACAACCGTATATTCCTAATTTTTCTTGTAGGTATATTTCTAATGATTGCAACTGCTCTGGTGTCATATCTAGCTCTTGCCATTTACTTGCATACTCTTTTAATAAAGCTAACCTCTTTAATAACTTCTTATCTTTCTTATCAAAAGATAAGGCGTTCTGAAGTGCCGTTAAAGCTGCGTCGTAATTTAATAAATATTCCTCAGCTTGAGATAACAATTGCCAAGCTAAAGCATCATTTGAATACTGTTTAACATATTCTTTGAGTCCTTTTCTTGCTGCTAAGAGATGGGGAATTGCTTTTTTGGAAGGAGCTCTTCTTTGGTAAGATCCTTGCATTGCTAATTTTTGTCCTTTTATTAGTTCATCTTTTAATTCTAATAAACTATCCATTCAAATAGCCCCTTTTAAACAGTATTAAGAAACAAAAAATCCTTTATGTGATTTTCCCATATGTTTCAATATTCTTCAATTTTTTTATGTATAATCTATACATCGCTAGTTTACATAAACACTCTTTCCGGAACACATATCAAAAAAGAACCCTTTTGGGAGAAGGATTCTTGGTAGGGTGCCTTTCATCGGATATGCAGCTTTTATTCATATGCTTTTACGGGAAAATATAGTATTTATAGAAAAAGTATGCTAAAATTTGTTAGAAACCGTTTATCATACGCTTTATACGTGTGAACCCTATTTATGAGCTACCTCGCGTCCACTGCCGAGGTAGCTTTTTATTTTGTTGCCGATAAATGACATTATGGTAACTATATATGTATACTATATACAGCTGGAAAACAGAAAAAACCTGCCTCTTCTCAGTTAAAAAGGCAGGTTTTTTCGTGACGTAATTAGAAGTTAGTTTTGATGATTTTATACATCTTGAATAGTTTGCCCAAATTTCAAATATAAATCTCTTGTTTCATATATGAGAAGGAGGAGGGATTTGAAATTTTTTATTATGAAGTAATCTGTATAAGTTGCAGAAAAAAATTCAAAGTATATGAAGGCACATTGAAATATAAGCTAGTTAAAGAGAATATGAAAGGGAAATACACTTGTGAAGATTGTGGGCATAGGATACGTCTAGAAGCTATAAAAAATTTTTTTAATAGGTAAATAGATTTTTTGAGAATCTCTGATAAACCTACATTCTTTAAGCTTAACTAAACAATTTTCTCAAAGGTCTTTGTAAATTATAAAGGCTTTTTTATTTCCGATAGTACCTGTTATGTTAAGTTAAAATATACAAACTATACACCTTTAGTAAGGAGATTTGATGAGAAAATACATAATATTAGATATGCCTATAAATGATATTAAGAAAGTTATGATAGTGGACGTCAAAGATGAAGTAAATATGTTTCTTTATAATACGTCAGATGATGTGCCTTCAATTGGAGACTATAGTTTTGAAACATTACAAGAAGCTGAAGACCTTTTTTACAAGGAATTTTCAAAAGAAAAAGATAGTAATGCTTCGTGGATTTATGTACCCAATCCAACTAAGGATTGTCAGGAAGATATTATTAAACCAGTAAGAATTAAGGCTATAAATACTTGTAATCCTCAATGGGGAAGTTATGAGGAACTTGTAAACGGGAAGTGGAGAGACATTAAGTTTTAGCATACCTACTACCTATAAAATAGTTCTATGTCAACAAGATATACATGTCCAATAGAATTATAGTATCTTAAATAAAGCTGAATAGATTATAGATTAATTGAGGAGCTTAAAATATGTTTAATTTTAGAAAAAAAGAGAAGAAATTTTATTTAGATGCAAGCCAAATCAAACAACTTATTGATTCATATGAAGGATGTATTGCAACTGATAGGATTACAGTAGATGGTTGTAAGGTTGGTTATATGTATAGAGAAGAACCCTATGAATATAACGAAGCAGATAGTGGTTGGAGATTTCTCTCTGGAGATGAAGATGATCGTTACATGAATAATTCTAAAAAACATGGTGTTTATCTGGTAAATACAATATGCAATTATGATCTAGATATAATGCCGTTTCTTGATGCAGAACCTGGTACGGCATATATTCGTGATGAAAAAGGCAATTTCGTTCTTGATGAGGAATAAAACCTGCCTGTCGATACATCACATTACGTTAAATAACCTTGTATATGATTGGCTCTTTTAACATTCCTTGTTATTCTACTTATACCTACACTTTTAATTGAAAGGAATTACATATAGTGAACTCAAAGAGAACCGTGCAAGTAGGAGATGTCTTTGCTTCCCCATTACCAATGAATAAGTATGGTGCAGTTAAAGTAATGGATATCATTGGTCGCTCTTATCTTCTTGGTATTACAAGTTATATAGATGAGCAGATCCCAACAATAGAATCTAAAGGAGTTCACCACATTTTAATTACGGAATCTATAGCAGATGGATTAGAAAAGCCTTTTTTTGAATGGGTAGATGGAAAGTTACCTAAAGAGTTAAGTTTTATCGGAAATATCCCTCTAACTACAGATGAAATAAGGGTGGAGTCTAATATATACGCTGGAAAATGGTCAAAAGAATGTGGGATAGATGTTTACTATAAATGGCGAGAAGAAACAGATCCTCAAGGGTTTAAACTTGAGATGCAGAAGAAAATAGAGAAAGCTGATGCCTACGCTCGTAGAAACACGATTTCAAACCCAAAGAAAATGATGGATGACCAAGTCTTTTGGGGAATTATTTCTTTATTAGACTGGAGTAAGGAAGATGAAGAGGCGATTGTAGAGGCTGCTATCAAGGAACTTTCTACTTTGACTGTATGGCAAATAAGACATTTTGAGGAGACTCTGTCTTACAAACTTTTCTTATTAGATACGGAAGAACACGCAAAAGAAATAGGAGAATATTGTTTTTCTCTACAAGATCAACATTTCTCACCTGACCTTTTCTTATATGCCCGGTGTGCAGCAGTGGCTCGTGGTAAGGAAGTGTTTGAAGATGTCTTATCTAATCCTTCAAAAATGCTCAAGGACACTGAATTTGAAATTTTACTGTCTCTTTCATCGGAAGCTTATTATTTAAAAATGGATAAAGAATTCGAATATGAAAGTGGATGTAGTTATGAGACATTTTCAAATAAAGAAGGCTGGTCAAATACTCTTTAAGAACAAAAAGTGGGTGCTTATAAAGATAAATGAACCTTATGGACAGCATTGGAAGGGTAATAAAGGTTTTAGAGCTATTGAAGGCGGTGATGTTTATAATCATCGTTTTGGAGGACAAGATTGGAATGTACCAAAATGTCAGTTATGTGGCGAAGATTTACATCAGATTTTATGTTTTGATTTAAAGGATGATAGATTAAGTGAACTAAGAACTTCTAAACTTGAAGAATTACCTTTAATATCATGCCTAAATTGTTCAACGTTATGGGATCCTCAACTATTTCAGTTAAATCCTTCAACAAAAAATGTTAGTATTTTAATTCAAAATGATAGTGAAGAATGGATTCAAGACGAAGAAGATAAAATACCAGTTCCTCTTCCTAATACAAAATTTAAACTTATCGATATGTCAGAAGAAGATATACCAGTCAATGAAGATGCCTATTATAATGCATTTGACCTATTTGGTCAGGAGTATGTATGTAGAGTATTAGGAGCTCCTTTATATGTCGAAAAGCCCAAGGATATAAGCTGTCCAACCTGTAATCATGGCATGAAATATGTTTCAGGTGTTACTCAAGATTTTAATGCACGAGATCTTGTGTCAGTAGTGGACTTCTTCCTGGGAGAAATGATTATCTATTTTTATTTTTGTAAGGAATGTTTAACCCTAAAAACAGAGGTACAAGGTACATAATAGGTGTATTAACTATAAAAGCCCTTTTAAGGGCTTTTTGTACTTCTACCGATAAAAAACATTACGTCAAATAGGTTTATATAGGATAAAAATATTAGATGACAACCAAAACACTTAATTTTTCTTTGTGGTAATATTAGGTTACTACTAAGGTGGTGGTGATAATCATAGAATATAAGTGGCTTGATTGGGCGAAGCAACTTCAATCCCTTGCACAGGCAGGATTAGCTTATTCAAAAGATATTTATGATGTAAAGAGGTTTGAACTAATAAGAAATATAAGTGTCGAAATGTTATCACAACAAACAGGTATGGAAATGACAGTCATAAAAGACTTATTTGCAAGTGAAACTGGTTACGCAACACCTAAGGTAGATATTAGAGCCGTGATCTTTAAGGATAACAAAATATTAATGGTCAAAGAAAATTCAGATGGTAGTTGGGCGCTACCTGGTGGCTGGGCTGATATTGGGTTAACTCCAAGTGAAGTAGCAGTTAAAGAAGTAAAAGAAGAATCAGGATTTGACGTGAAAGCTGTCAAATTGTTAGCTGTAATGGATATGAAATGTCATCCACATCCTCCTTCACCTTTTCATATATATAAAATGTTTATTCAATGTGAAATCATTGGCCGACAACCGATGAAGGGTGTAGAAACAAGTGCTGTGGAATTCTTTGCTGAAAATAATTTGCCACCCTTATCGATAGCTAGAAATACACAAACACAAATTGAAATGATTTTTAAACATTTATATAATCCTAAAGAACCTATATATCTTGATTGATTTGTACTATCATTTAAAAAATTCTCAAAAATATATATGCATCTAAAAAGCCTTTGGAACTAGCTAGTTCCAAAGGCTTTTTTATAATTAGGATTTCCGATAGCTGTGATTATGATCACTTAAAATGTGTATCTTATACAATTTAACGATGTCCATTATTTTTTGATTAGTTTGCCTTTAATCTCTTATGCCTCAATATAAGAACTAAACTTAAATAATTAGGATTAGATACGGATGTAAGTAATTATGTAGCATAAACAAGCTAAATTTTTGACATACTTATAGAAATGAATTATATTAACAAAGTTCGAACTTTAAAAGCTATTTTATTATTTATTATTCGTATTTAGAGGTGTTATTTATGGAAAATGTATTTGATTACGAAGATATTCAACTAATTCCTGCTAAATCAGTAGTGAACAGCAGGAGTGAATGTGATACGACTATAACATTTGGAGAGCGTAAATTTAAGTTACCTGTCGTGCCCGCCAATATGCAAACGATTATAGATGAAGAACTTTCAATTTACTTAGCAGAAAACGGTTATTTTTATGTGATGCACCGTTTTCAACCAGAGAAGCGAATATCTTTTATTAAGGATATGAAAGAACGTGGTCTATTTGCTTCTATTAGTGTAGGCGTTAAAGAAGAGGAATATAAATTTATCAAACAATTAGCAGAGGAAGAACTTTTACCTGAATACATTACGATTGATATTGCGCATGGTCATTCAGATGCTGTTATACAGATGATCCAGCATATAAAGAAATACTTGCCCCATAGTTTTGTTATTGCAGGAAATGTGGGAACTCCAGAAGCAGTAAGAGATCTAGAGCGTGCTGGTGCTGATGCAACAAAAGTAGGAATTGGTCCAGGGAAAGTATGTATTACAAAGATTAAAACTGGATTTGGAACAGGTGGTTGGCAATTAGCAGCTTTGCGTTGGTGTGCAAAGGCAGCAAGCAAGCCTATAATTGCAGACGGTGGTATTCGTACGCATGGCGATATTGCGAAATCAATTAGATTTGGTGCGTCTATGATTATGATTGGATCACTATTTGCTGGACATGAAGAGTCTCCAGGTGAATCCGTTGAGAAAGATGGAATTCTATATAAAGAATACTTTGGTTCTGCCTCTGAATTTCAAAAAGGTGAAAAGAAAAATGTAGAAGGTAAAAAAATGTTGGTAAAACATAAAGGGTCGATAAAAAATACTCTGATAGAAATGGAACAAGATCTTCAGTCTTCTATTTCATATGCAGGAGGAAAGAAGCTAGAGGCAATTCGTAACGTTGATTATGTTATTGTAAAAAATTCTATCTTCAACGGAGATAAGACCTATTAAGAATTTTTTTATTTATTTGACCTTACTCATTTAGCTATCTAACGAAGGGGTAATCAATTTATAGTGGGAGTCCTGTATATGGTATTCACTCATAATTAAGACATAAGTAATCCAGGGCAAAAGATAAAATCTTTTGCCCTGGATTTTTCCTATAAACTACATTATGGTAACTATCTTTTTATATGGTATACATGATGATTAAAACATCAACCTTTGATAAAATGGAATTATAAGGAAGGTTGGTGTATCTATTTAAACAAAAAATAGCTATTATATCAGACATTCATGGCAACAGTTTAGCATTGGAAGCTGTATTATCTGATATCTCACGGCGTGGAATCAATACTATATTTAATTTGGGTGATAGTTTATATGGCCCGTTGGATCCCCTTGGAACTTTTAAACTATTAATGGAGCATGAACATGATATTACACATATTATGGGGAATTGTGATCGAATGATAGTTGATTCGTCAGATGATGATTCGTCATCTACAATTAATTACGTGAAACGAAATCTAACTACAGAGGCTCTCGATTGGTTACAACAGCCTCCTAGTAGCTTAATCATAGATGATATCTTTTTATGTCATGGTACACCTAATTCGGACGAGGTATATTTATTAGAAGAGATGAAAAAAGAGGGTGCAACCTTAAAAAGCTCAAAAGACATTATAAATGCTTTAGAGGATGTTAAACAAGACGTTGTATTATGTGGTCATAGTCATATTCCAAGAACGCTCTATTTACCAAACGGAAAATTAGTTATAAATCCTGGTAGTGTAGGACTTCCTGCATACATAGATAATTTACCGATACCTCATAAAATGGAATCTGGATCTCCCCATGCCAACTATACAATTATTGAGAAGAAATCAGCTAATTGGTTAGTTGATCAAATCAGTGTTCCATATCATTGGGAAAAAGCAGCTGCCATGGCAGAAATAAATCAGCGTCAAGATTGGGCAGATGCTTTGAGAATGGGAAGATTTTAAGGAGGGAGAAATAATGCCTAGAATTAAAGCAATTGTGTTTGATTGGGGAGATACCCTTATGAAAGATTTTTCTGAATATGCAGGCCCAATGGCTGATTGGGAATATGTAGAGATTATAGATGGTGTTAGTAAATCTCTACATATTGTTAGTCAGAGTTACATATGTTGTGTAGCTTCTAATGCTGGGGCTTCAAATTCAGAACTATTGGGAATGGCTTTAAAGCGTGTTGATATTCAACAATATTTTCAGTATCTTTTTACATCTAGAGAATTGGGCTTTTCAAAACCTAGTCTTGATTTTTTTAATAAGATTGTTCAGACCTTAGGCATTACTCCTCAGGAATGTATTATGGTAGGTAATGATTATAATAAAGACATTATTCCTGCAAAGAAAATTGGAATGCAAACCATATTATTTTCTCAAGGATCTAAAGATGCGAATCTTGATTATGCAGATTATGTAATGAGTTCTATGGAGAATTTACATGATATTATATTAGAAATTGAGAAAAGAAATAATGTATATACGAGTTAAGTTTAAAAAAAGCCTTTTAAAAGGCTTTTTTGTTTCCGATAACCGTGATTATGGTAACTAATAATGTATGATATATACAAGCTAAGGGGGGATAAAGTATATGACAAACTTATATTTGGTTCGTCATGCTCATTCAATTTACACACCAGATGAGATGGGAAGGTCTTTATCAAAAAAAAGGGTTTTTAGATGCTAATCATATTACTAATCTACTTGAAAATGAAGATATACATATTGCTATTTCAAGTCCATATAAACGAGCCTTTCAAACCAGAAAAAAACAATGAAAAACAGCAGCAAGCAGATCCTCTTTCGCCTCAAAACGTACAAGAGGAAATGAAAGAAGGCTATGAGGACTATAAACAAAAACAGCAACAGGAATCGGCACAAAATGTAGATAGCATTTTAGAACGTGTCACAGCTGAAGAAAAATATTATTTAACTAAAACACAAGCCATTAAAAATGGATGGATAACGAAAGAAGAAGTCGTCAAACTTGAACATCAGATCGATTCGAATATTGCTAAAAACGAAAAGGGGATCACCAATGGTCAAGTTCAAGAACAATCTCTTACTTTTCAAGCCCGTTTTGAAGTGGGTAATCAAATGTACCCTCAAAAACGTACAGGCATCGTCAAGAAGAAAAAAGAAAAACAGGAAATCGAAAGGTAAAGTATAGCAAGAATATTTGACGGCACATCAGATAAATATTGTGTAAACAAAGAATAGTAAAAAGACGATGCCAATCACCGTCTTAATAGAACTAGTTTTTATTTCCAGTGAACTTATTTTTAAAATAAAGGTAATCAACCTTGTGTTTAGTGGCCATCAACTGTGATGCAAGTACTGCTGTATAAATTGTTGTTAATAGTATCGAAAGAATTCCAATACCAACTAACGGGTTATTTTTATTACCCAAGTTTTCCCCCTCCTTGTTCATAATTCGTAGATAAGGATATTTTCTGTAAAGAGATCAATTTTATACTGGAAAAAATGAAGTAATTTTAACCTGACAAAATTAAATTTAACAAGCAGATCCTGTTAATACCTCTGCTTTTTCTTTTATAAATAATCCTTTCTTTCATATTTAAAATCAAATTAATTGGAGGAATAAACGATAAAAAAAATTACATCTCTTTCAATTGAAGAATTTAACAAGCTTATTTCCGATAAACGAGAACTCAGAAAGCTCATGAAACACCCACAAAATGAAAAGATTGAAGCAGGTGGGGCCAATATTAGTGGTGAACTGCTGCAAGACATCCCTTCTGGTGCTGTTTACTTAACAAAGTCAGCTATAGGGGAGGAAAAGCCACAGGTTTTGCTTGTTTACACCGATGAAAGAGGACAAAAACAAGCCTATGGAAGTGAAGCAACAGTTGATTTTTTGAGAAGTCATGATGTGAATCCTGTTTTAGAGAAAGATCGAGAAACGCGGCTCAAAACAAGCTGCCTTACGTTTTTACAAGCGCATGAAGAAGAAAAGCCTAAAGATATTGATAGTATGTTAGCCCGTGTGAACGCAGAAAACGATTATGTGATGTTGAAATCCAGTGCTTTAAAAGAAAAGCAGTTCACCCCTGACCAATTGAAAGGAATGGAAAATGGACTTTCTCATCAGTCTCAAGCACGAAAATAGGCACAAGAAAGGGATCAATATCAAGAAGATTACAAACAAGAAGTACTAGAAGTTATGCAGCAGCCTAGTGAAGAAACACAGTATAAGCAGCTATTTAAACAAAGTTTGTTAGCCCAATTAGGCATATCAGATGAAAAAGATTCTTCTAAAGAAGCGAAAAAGGAAGCTGAAGCAGAAAAAGCTCCTGTTGAAAAGCAGCTCAAGCAAGAAACACCTCAAGAAAAAGAGCAGCGTGTGGCCAAAATGAAGGAATTTGAACAAAAGCATTCCTTTGATAAGGTGTACAAATAAAAAAAAGAAGTGCTGCAAGAATTAAAAGAGCTTAATTTGACTGATTCTCAACGTGAGAAGTTAACGAAGCTTGAAAAGGCGTTGGACACAGAGAAAAAGGATCACGATAAGCAGAAAAAAGAGAAGGAGGGATTAGGTGGGAGAACGAAAACACGTCAATGAGGGGGAAATCATGAAAGCACGAGATATTGATTTGTTGTCGTATCTGAAAGCCAAAGGCGAAACCTTTGTAAAAGAAGGAAAATACTATCGTCATACGGAACATGATAGCTTACTCATCAAAGGAAATATGTACGCTTGGAATAGCCGGAATGAAACAGGGTATGGAGCGATCAGTTTCGCTCGAATGTATTATGGGATGTCATTTCCACAAGCCGTATTAGATATCAACAAAGGCGATTATAAAGAGCTTTCTCAGTCACATGAACAACCGTCGGTTTCACCATCAAAAGAGCCTTTTCACTATCCAAAAGAGTTAGAAGTAAAGGATCAAAGCAAAGTAAAAGACTATCTCATAAGAGAACGTAAAATAGATCTTGGATTAGTTAACTGGCTCCTTCAAAAAGATTTAATCGCCCAGGACAAACGGAACAATATGGTGTTTAAATGGCGAGAACATGGAGTCAAGGGAAAAGTTGTTGGGGCAGGTCGGCAAGGGACAGCTCCAATAAAAAATAAACGAGGTTCTTTTAAACAAGTCTTACCAAACGATAACCCACATACAGGCTTTTCAGTTGATGTTGGTCACCCAAACAAGATTCATTTTTTTGAAAGCCCAATTGATCTTTCTTATTGGAGTATACAGGAGAATAGTTTGCAGAATACATGCCTTATTAGTATGAATGGCTTAATGCCCAATCTTATATCGAAGCTCGAAGAGAAGGCTTAGGTATTAAAGAAATGGTGTTAGCTGTCGATAATGACCAAGGAGTAAAGGGATTTATTGACAAAATGAACCAAATCGTTAATGCTGATTTAATAAAAGCAGATACTCCAAAGGGAGCGAAAGACTGGAAGGACGAGTTAAAGAAGAATGGAAAAACTATTCAACCTGTAGCATCACGTCTCCGGAATAAACAAATTATTGATAAAATGGATGGGAGACAGTTCGAATTTTACTTGCAAGCTCTTTTCCAACAGTTAGGATACAAGTAACACCATCATCTGGGACTTTGGAGCTGACCTGGTGATGAAAGGAAAAGAACAGATTGTGATTCAGGCCAAACGGTATGGTACTCGTTTTTTTGTTGTTCCTCTTTTCTTTCTTGTCGTCATACAGAGAAAATTAATAAGGAAGTAAGTAAGAGCAGACCTTCATTATAGTAAGGTCTGTTTTTTTTCTCTAAAAAGAAGCCGATATTATGAGTTCATACACAGGTCGTAAATAATTGATGAAGGGATACTTTTTATGTATAGCTCATTAGGGTCATCACATAATAACAGTGTAATGGTATTGTTCTCTCTCTAAAGAGAGTCAATCACACTTACCCTACTTCAATCTTCCTTCTAACTGATTGAGTGGGGATTCTTTTTTATGTGTATTTTAAGACGCTGAAATTTGCATCGAATGACCATTTGCAAAACAAACGTTAATTTCGTCAGAGAACGTTTCTCTACATTTCAAAATCGTCGATTAACTAGGTTTTTATTTATAAATGATTGTGACAATACCTGAGCAGCGTTTTCAAGTTCTTCTCATGCTCATGTGAGTGAAGTATCTATTTGGGTAACTTAACAGGATGGAAAAATGAAGATCTGTTCGGTACATTAACTGGTTGGGAAACATCCGGTAATCCATTCGCGACTAAACAATTAGATTTGTTTATCTTTGAAGAAGCAGAGCCAGTTGGATTTCCACCTATAAAACAAGAGGAAGACACAAGATCACTTTTTCTAGTAAGAGCGCAGGTTAACCCTCTTGCTTCTTTTCTATAATGTTAATAATTGCAATTACTAAACGACTAAATAAAGCTCTTACATTAAGGCTAATAAGGCTATAATACCATTTCCAGCCTTTTTGCCACTTAATTAGTTTCGTATATTTTTCTGCCCATAACTCAACTAAAAATAGCGAACTGATGGTAAGTACAATCTTATATACAATTTTAAAAGGATTATCATTTTTTGTTAAATGATAAAGCCATAAAGAAACAGTTGGTAAACATAAGAAATCAAATAAAACATTCGATTTAAACTCTTTAGGTATATAGCGTACAGGATATTCAAGTATTTGACGGTTAACCAGAAACCTGTCAACGATAGCATTTGTATATCCATTCATAAACAAGACCAATAGTGAATCTTTAATAGGAGTTTTCTTTAAAACAAAGGGTAAGCTACCTAAAAATATGACGGTTATACACTTTAGAAATCGCATTTCTAATTTTTTACTTTTCATATATTTTCATCTCCTTGCTTAGTCGTAAAATTAGTATTAGCTGGTCCAGGATTTACGATGCAACAGTTTTCCTTTTTAATGTAAATGTAAAAAAATAAACCATGACAAAATTTTCTTGAATAATTACATCCGTTTGGTATCAAAAACTGAATAGGCGAGTGGTCTATCGAAGAAAAAGCTAGTACTTATCATTTACGGCTCAGGTGTTCAAGGAGAATGGCATCACATTGACGCATGTAAATAGTAAAGTACTCTTTTAATAAGTACTTTACTATTTACATCTGTTGTAAAAAATAATGAGTATACTAAGAAACGTGCTAGTGATTAAATAGCTTTTCGAAAGGAAACATTTACACCAGTATAATGACAGACTATAGCACTATATAAAATCATATTAAAAGGAGCAAATATAAATGAAATTACAATTAGCATTAGATCTTGTCAATATTCAGGGAGCTATTGAATTGGTGAAAGAGGTAGAAGAGCATATTGATGTTGTAGAAATTGGTACACCTGTGGTGATCAATGAAGGTCTTAAAGCAGTGAAAGAAGTAAAAGCTGCATTTCCTAACTTAACCGTATTAGCAGACTTGAAAATTATGGATGCAGCTGGATATGAAGTAAGCCAAGCATCTTCTGCAGGTGCTGACATCATTACGATTCTTGGCACTGCAGAAGACGAGTCAATTAAAGGCGCAGTAGAAGAAGCTAAAAAACAAGGTAAACAAATCCTTGCTGATATGATCGCCGTGAAGGATATTGCAGCCCGCGCAAAAGAACTGGATGAACTTGGCGTTGATTATATCTGCGTTCACACAGGTTACGATCTTCAAGCAGTTGGAAAGAATTCTTTCGAAGACCTTTCAACCATCAAAAGCGTTGTTAAAAACGCGCAAACTGCTATTGCAGGTGGAATCAAATTAGAAACACTTCCTGAAGTAATTAAACAACACCCAGATCTTGTTATCGTAGGTGGGGGAATTACGAATAAAAAAGATAAAAAAGCTACAGCACGCGAAATGAAAAAATTAATGGAACAAGGTTAATTGAACAATGAAAACTACTCAATATTTAGCCAAGGTCGTTCAAGAATTAAGTCAAACAATCCACTTGATTGGTGATTCAGAAGCAGAGAAATTAATAAACCAGATTTTAGAATCCAAGAAAATCTTTGTGGCTGGTTCAGGCAGATCTGGATTGGGATTGATGCCTATGTAGTTGGGGAAACAGTAACAGCTAATTTAGAAAAAGCCGATTTATTAATCATTGGTTCAGGATCAGGAGAAACCAAAACCTTAGTTGCCATTGCTGAAAAAGCTTAGGAGGTACAGTCGCAGCTATAACCATTTCTCCTGAATCAACCATTGGAGAGTTAGCTGATATTACTGTTAAATTACCGGAGTCACGAAAGATCAATCTGAGGATGATTACAAGACCATTCAACCAATGGGATCTCTATTTGAGCAAACAATGCTGTTATTTTATGATGTCTTAATCTTGCGCTTTAGAGAGAAAAAAGCCTAGATTCTAATAAAATGTATGGTAAACATGCTAATCTCGAATAGAAAATAGCTTAAAATATCTTAAAATATATAGAAAAGACCACATTTTTTAATTTGTGGTCTTTTCTGTATAATCCCCCTTTATTCTATACGTTTACGGACGAGATATTTAAATCTATTACAAGATGTTAAAGTAATTATTATCGTTAATAAAATAAAAAGCCATCCAGTGTTTGTAGGTTTTAAAAGGTAGATTTGTAAAAATTTATAGTAATTAAATATACGTCTAAAAGAGTTCCTTTTAAAATGTTCCGTCTTGTTTAGTATAAGGTATATTCTTATACTTGCTGAGCAAGGACAATTATCATCACGATTCCCATTTTTTGTTGAACAATTCAAGGAAGCAGAGATGGAATGAGATAAGTGAACTCCTTATACAATAGGAAGCCAGCCAGGGATGCCAGTATAGTACTCCCACATTTTATCAGAAATAGCCAGTTCTTTTTGATCTTTTTTAGATAATGTTGTACGGATTTTGTCTTCTTCACCGGCTTGTATTTTTTGTACCCACTGAGGTTCCATTATCAATTCCCTCCCTAAAGCGATTAAAGGTACACCTGTTTCAAATGCTTTCATCACTTCATCGGGTGTCCGCAGCATCCCGACGCCCATCACAGGAACACGATCGCCCACACGTTCATGGATCATAACAACTCGGGATTTCTGATCGTTATCATCACGGATTGATCCGTTCCAAAAGCCGCCGACCGAAATATGGAGATAATCCAGATCTAGGTCCACTAACTTGTCCACTAATTGCAACGTTTCTTCCATAGTGATGCCAGGATTCTCTCTTTCTTCAGGCGATAACCGATAGCCAATGATAAAAGGTTTTGTTGCATGGTCTGAAACTGCTTTTTTAACAGCGTCAACTACAGCAAGCGGGAAGGACATACGTTTTTCCAGCGTTCCACCCCACTTGTCAGTTCTGCGATTTGAGTGTGGGGAAAAGAATTGTTGAATCAAATACGTATTGGCACCATGGATTTCAACCCCATCATACCCAGCTTCTATTGCTCTTCTGGTTGCTTCACCAAATGCTTTAATAATCTCATCGATTTCGTCTGCTGTCATTTCCCGAGGTACCACGGCATCGTCCCGTTCTGCTGCTACCGCACTCGGAGCAATTGGTTGACGATCGAGCAATTCTTCAGGCGGGCACATTCTGCCACCGTGAAAAATTTGTAAAATTGCCTTTGAACCTTTTTCCTGTATAGTTGTCGCCACACTTCTTAAACTAGGGATTAGGGAATCAGAATCCGCCCCAAATTCACCCGGGAATCCTTTTCCATTCCTGGTGATGTATGTGCATGCGGTGATTACGGCTCCTACACCACCGGCACGTTCTTGATAGTACGCAACTTCTTCATCTGATACTTCACCATTTTCATGTGCTGCCGTATTGGTCATGGGTGCCATTGTAATACGGTTCTTTATTTCAACTCCAGAACGGAAGGTGAATGGTTTAAAAGCAGCTTCATATTTTGTATTCATCTTTTTTTCTCCTTTTGTTTACATCAAGTTTGTTAAAGGGTTTTGCTATTGAGCAACTGGATAACATAGACTACAAAAATTTCTTTGACAGGCACTTTTTTATATTCTATACAAAAAATTTATGGAGATACTTTAAAAGCTTGCCATAAGGCTCGTCCAGTTTTGACCTATTTTAGCTGAGTGATTTCTGCCAATATTTCATAGGAATGGAGGCGGGCCTTATGATCATAAACCTGGGCGATTGCCATGATTTCATCGACTTGACTTTCATCCAGAAACTTTTCCAGCTTTTCTTTTACGATTTGAGGACTGCCGACAATCGAAGTTCCTAATTGATTCTCAAGGGCAGCTATTTCATAGTCGCTCGCTATATCGTTAATATTATCTACTGGCGGCTGCAATGGGACTTCCTTCCCGCACATCAAATTTAAGAACTGCTGCTGCAACGTTGTAGCAAGCCGCTCAGCTTCTTGATCTGTGTCGGCCGCAATGATGTTTAGCCCTACCATTGCATGCGGCTTGTCCAGTACTTTAGAAGGCTTAAACGAACGGCGGTACAGCTGGATAGCCGGCAGTGTGTTATGCGGCGAGAAATGGCTCGCAAATGCAAACGGCAGTCCAAGCTCTCCTGCCAGCTGAGCACTGTATCCGCTTGAACCTAACAGCCAAATAGGTATGTTTAATCCTTCACCCGGAATTGCTTTAACATGACTATATCCTTGTGCCAGGGAAGGGTCAAAGTAATTCCGGAGCTCAGCCAGCTGCTCAGGGAAATCTTCTTCTAAACTTCTCAAGTCACGTCTTAATGCACGTGCGGTAAGCTGATCAGTGCCTGGTGCACGGCCCAAGCCAAGATCAATACGTCCTGGATATAATGATTCCAGAGTACCAAATTGCTCAGCAATAACAAGAGGTGCATGATTCGGTAGCATAATGCCCCCTGAACCTACCCGAATTTTTGATGTGCCTGCTGCAACATGGGAAATGACTACCGATGTTGCAGAGCTGGCGATAAATGGCATATTATGATGCTCAGCGAGCCAATATCTGTTATACCCCAGCTTTTCAGCGAGCCGGGCCAGCTCCAAAGTATTGCGAAAAGAATCAGTCGGTGTACTTCCATCTGCAATTGGAGAGAGATCCAGGATTGAGAATGGAATATCCGTAATTTGTTTTGTATCATTTTCAGGCATATGCTCATCTTCTTTCTTTAAAAATTCCGTTTCAAACCTATAAAAGAATTTACAGGCTGTTTTCTTTGTCTTCTTTTACTGCTTCAATCTAAATTACATTAATTTAACTGATTTAATATCTGCAATTTAACTGATTTAATTGCAGAAAATACATCTTTTATTAGACTAGACACTGTTTAATTCACTGTAGCCTGAGCCATAATTTCATAAGCATTAGTCTTTTCTATTAACTCATGGAGCTGCTGCTTCACATCTGCAGGGTCCCCGATGATGGAAGTGAAAAGCTGTTCTTCAACCGCCCTGCGCTCATTATCGTTCCAAAGCTCGTCCATATTATCAACAGGAGGCAAAATGGGCGAAGGCTGTCCGCGGGTTAATAAAAGAAATTTTTGGTACATCGAAGTAGCAAGCCTTTGTGCCTCCCGTTTCTCATCAGCAGCCATCACTTGAACGGCTAACAGTACATAAGGCTCCTCCAACAATTGAGACGGACGAAAATAATCCCGGTACAGCTTTATGGCCTCCATCATGTTACCTGGAGCAAAATGTCCCGCGAAAGAGAATGGTACCCCAGGTATTCCAGCTAATTGTGCACTATAAAACCCTGAACCTAACAGCCAAATTGGCACATTTGTTTTTTCGCCGGGAATGGCGTGAAAGCTAAATGAACCATTCTTAGTGGCTGTTCCTGTACCATAAAGATATGCGATAAGCTCCTCAAGTCGGGCATCAAATTCAGGTTCACCAGCAACCCGCTGCCGCAATACATTTGCTGTATATTGGTCGGTGCCAAGTGCCCGCCCCAATCCAAGGTCGATCCGGTCAGGAAAAGAGGAGAATAATGGGAAAGTAGCATTGCGCCTGATCCAATATGCATTTTTCCGTGACGGAGGCCACTTGTCCAATTACTATCGGGGATGCTGAACTCGCCATTCCTGCCCAATTATGATGTTCAGCAAGTCAAAACCGTTTATATCCCCACTGCACTGTTTCCTTTGCTAGATCAAGCGTGTTTTGAAGAGAAAGTTTGGCTGACCCTCCCTCGACAATTGAGGAGGGATCTAGTACTGAAAGTTCGATTTTCTTTGTCATATTTCTTCTTCCTTTTATACAATTTAATTTTTTAACGCTGGCCTGTACCTTTATGGGTTGGAAAGTAGGGTAAAACAAATTCTCCAAGTTCCTGTATAACTTCCTCTGGAGGACGCTTGGAAAAATACAGAACAAACGCCAAATGGTTGACACCAATCGCTTGAAATTGATGAAGTAGATCAACTAAACGGTTTCTTCCCACGGAATAGCCTAAGGGTATGGGGACAGGCATTTCATTGGGATTTTCCAATAAATTGATGAACAAGCTTTGAGAGAAGGGTTTAAAATCTCCTGGAGCATGAACTTCAGTTAAAGCACGATAATCCTGGATAAGCTGCTCCTGTTGAATAATGCTTCTTGGGTATTGAAGCCATCCATCCCCGTTCCTAGCTATCCAATTGATAGACTGATTGCTAAATCCAGTCACCATGGTCGGAATCGAAGATACAGGCTTTGGGATTAACCTCATATCTGTACCATCGATCAGCCCGGCGTGGCTGTGGATTGTCGGCCGATCTTCTTTTAACAGCCGGTCGAGAATTTCGAAATTCCCTTTGAATAATGAACCGCTTTCTTGTTTAGATATTCCTAAAGCATTAAAGTCTTTTTCCCTGTCCCCTGATGCCACTCCCATAATTAATCGACCTGGAAACAATTGATCGATTGATGTAGCTTCCTTGGCTACCCTGACAGGGTGGCGCAAAGGGAGAACTACACTTCCTGTCACTAACGCAATGTGCTTCGTATAGGCAGCAAGATACGTCAAATAAATCCATAAATCGTACTTTTGGCCGTTATCATCAATATTCAAATTCTGCATCGTAATATCACGGAGCCATAATGAAGCAAAGCCATATTCCTCAATTTTACGGGCAAGCTCCAGTTGATTCTCCATGATAGGATTTTTAGACATCCTGGCAGTCGGGAGGATAAATCCGAGTGTCATTTTGTCTTTCTGGTACATGCTGTTATAGGCACGATGATTTTGAAAACTCACTCTTGGTCCTCCTTAAAAGGTTATATTTTTAAGCCTATATATTTTTCAAGCTGTTTAATGGTTTCTTCATTGCGTCGATAATAAGTCCATTGTCCGATTCGTTTCATTTCTACCATCCCGCTTTGTAATAGGATGGACAAATACTGGGAGGTAGTGGACTGTGATAGTCCTACTTTGCTACGAATATCACTAACACAAATCCCGCCATCAAAGCCCTTTTCTTTGATGACATGGGCCTGCGGGGAAAAATTATTATCAGGTTCTTTCAACATTTTCAGAATATCTACTCTGATTTGATTTGACAGAGCCTTGAAAATTTCAACTGCCTGTTCGTCATTTATCATATTTGATTCCCGATTCAACGGTGTCCGCCCTTTCTGATCTTATTAAAATCTATTTTGCCTTGAATGCATATAAACCAATCGAACAAAAGAATATTGATAATTCTCGATATCTCTATATTATTTTTCTTTATACACAAAATCAAATTTTATGCTTTAGACAGAGCTAGGAAAAGGTTTTAAAGGTACTACACAAATTAGCTTAGAGAACAGGTGGCGGAGAGATGAGGATTATTTTGCCCATTTTTTAAATGGTTCGGGTTGTTAGCTTTGAAAAATCAAGACTTTAAAAGGAGAGGTGAAGAAACTTCTGATGAAGATGATGTTATAGATGACGATACAATATCTATGGATTTTGTTGCTTCGTTTTGGGATCCTTGTAAACAACGTTTTGAAGCAGTCTTTATTGAGTCAAAGAGGGGAGCTAATAAACCCTCTCAGGATGATATTGTAAAATGGATTAACAAGTGTAGAAGTGCAAAGGAATTTATAGAGGAAAATGACGAGATTCAACATAAATTATGTACTGGAACAGGGCAGGAAGACATGCAATGTTCAAAAAGTATTCTTTTTTTGGATTGTGATGCTTGGAAAGATATTAGAATAGAAAGGCTAATTGACATATTATCACTGCAAAATAAAACTGTGTGTCCTCCTCATCGTATTCAAATAGTTGACCATACTAGGGCACTTTGGATGCAACATATCTTGGATCAACTGGGGTTAATAAGAAGTAAGCTTGGAGGAGTAGTTGAAAAATATAGAATATATTATTGGAAAAGAAGTTTGCAAGAAAATGCATCCTTTGACCACATATATTCTGAAACCAACCTATTTGAAGTGAGTTACTATGGAGAGGAAAAACATGATATTTTATTATTTACCTTTTGAAAGGGTAATGGCTGAAGTCATCAGATATTATGCTGATCATTTAGCTGAGTTATTAGACGTGGGGCACATGGTTTCAACAGGGTTATGATTTATAAGATTTTTAGTTGGATCAAATCGCAGTGGAGACAGAGAATATTTGTCGTCAATAAGTGTAAATGGTAAAACTACAATTTTTATAATATAGTCTATCTATTTACTGTTATAAGTAAAATACATTATTTTTGTATTCTCAATTCTATTTATCTTATTAAAAACATGTTAGCGTTAAATACTTCTAATTTTTTCGTTAGGTTATCATAAATAAAACAATTTCTTAAAATAGGAGCAGAAGATAGAATGGTATATGATAAGAAAGGAAACGAACCATTTGTCGCTGATAACTATAAATGATAAAACACTTAATATTAACTCATTAAATCTATGTACCTTGAAGTTAATTTTATTCCTAGTGAAAGTAATCATTAAATATTTACGACTTTTAAGAAACAGCCTAAATTCTTTGTATTAAACACTTAGAATTTAGGCTGTTTTATATAAATAATGACTTAATGCTATAAATTTGCTTTTTCTAGACTAAATCAATATTAGGGTAGGTTCCTTAAGACCCTGCCTATAAAGAATAAGCACAGAACCCAACAGTTTTCTAATACCCATTCTGTTTACCTGTGACTACCACTATCACATAGGTAGTGTCCTACATAGATTCCACTTGCCGACGCCTGTGATAAAGAGTGTGTAATGCCTGAGCAATCTCCAACGAGATACAAACCAGATACATTCGTTTCAAAATGTGTAGTTGTTTCTATGATAGGAGAATAAAACTTCCCGTCCATCCCGTAGAGTAGTGTATCCTCATCAATTGTTTCGCCGATAAATGCTTCTAGGCACTGTAGAAATTCCTGCAAAATATGTATATATAGGGAAGGGACGTGTGCAGTGAGATCTCCACACTC
>Ga0102589_1001405_pt1 | contig 33253 bp, 32 predicted proteins | sample AraplaMF_Col_mLB_FD_76858 | JGI IMG/M metagenome (GOLD analysis project Ga0102589, IMG submission 76858) | Arabidopsis root microbial communities from the University of North Carolina, USA - plate scrape MF_Col_mLB | ecosystem: Host-associated > Plants > Roots > Endosphere | place: USA...
AGCTGAAAATGCAGCCCTCTTATCACACCCGCTTCCTTTGAATACGATGTATTGTCCTGTACAAATTTGTGGTGAATACCGAGATGCCTCAGCACCTTTTCATTATAACTTTCCTTAAAATACCCGCGCGCATCATGAAACACACTCGGCTCAATGAACTTAACATCAGAAAGAGATGCAGGAATCGTCTTCAACTCTTCCCTCCCCCTCCATTAAACTCATCACCAAAATCTACATGTTGCGCTAATGTATTCGCTTTATACAGTGAAGGGTGCGTTCCGGCATCCGTCCACCATCCTTTCAGCGTATCGTAGGTAAGTACTCCTCTTGCCAAATACTCATTATTAATATCTGTTACTTCCAATTCTCCTCGATCAGAGGGTTTTAACTGACTGATCATCGAAAACACACTGTTATCGTACATATAAATTCCGATTACAGCATAGTTGCTCTTTGGAGAAGCCGGTTTTTCTTCAATGCATACAATCTTACCATCTTGAATATGAGGAACCCCAAAACGACGCGGGTCATCTACTTCTTTTAATAAAATTCTGGCTCCTGCCCCTTGCTTTCTGTAATTTTCTACATACGGTTTCAAGCTGTCAGAAAAAACATTATCACCTAAAACGACAATCATCTTCCCATTTCCCACAAACGTTTCGCATAACCCAAGTGCTTCAGCAATTCCTCCCGCTTTCTCTTGTACACGATATGTGAAGGCCACCCCAAAATCAGCTCCACTGCCAAGAAAACTGACTACATCACCCATATGTTCTTTCCCGGTAATGACAATAATATCTGTAATCCCGCATTCCCGAAGCTTATATACCGAGTGATAAATCATTGGATAGCGACCGACGGGAAGCAAATGTTTATTTGTGACCTTTGTAATCGGGTACAATCGAGATCCAGTTCCACCGGCAAGGATAATCCCTTTCATTTTATCCCTCCCCCTTCAAACCATTTGTATTTTTGGTTCATACACTACACCCTTCAATTTTCATACATTATCAATTTAACCTTGTAAACTCTCTGCATACCCTATATATGTGCATAATGCTTTTCTATATTCCTCTTTATCTAATTCCTTGCTTTAAAGTTGATTACTTTCTGTTAAGGGACTACTAAACAACAAGAGCTTATACACTCTCCTGCTTACCATCTGAAATATTGGCACACTTACACTTAAGCTCTTGCTATCTATGGTTTTATAAAAAAGGCATATACTCTTGTATAAATACCTTTCTATACGCTTCATATGAAAGCGCATCAAAGTCATCCCCGCAATAATGTATACACCATGATTCTAATTGGCTTGCTACCCCTACTTTATATCCTTTCTTAATAAACTCTAAACACTGCGAAATATCATAAAAGTGGTAGCCCGTAAACAAGTCTTCCCGCCAAGGTAAATCATATTGTGTAACCATTAACAGACCATCTACCGCTTGCACGGGCACATAAGGTATACGATGCTCGTACTGATCAAACGTAAGAGTGCGAAAAGCTCCTCTTCTCTCCTCAATAACTTTCCCAACCATCTCTTTTCCCTCCCACCATACCCCACTCTCAGGAATCTTTTTACATCCAATCATTCCAAACATACCTAATGAAGAGTCATTTTGAAATAAAGATAATACGTTAAATAAAAAATAGGGGGAAATAATGAATGTATCTTGATGTAGATAAATTTTATACTTGGCATCATGTAGCATTGCTTGATTATATCCTTGTGTCATACTCTTAGAATTACGAACCGCTAAGAATTCTATCGTATACGCTTCTGGAACGTACAAACATTGTATATGCCTCTTACATTTTCCATATAGTTGATCATCATTTATACAAGTAACAAATAAAAATGTATTTTCACTCATTATCCCAATTCACTCTCCTTAAATTTACTGTTTAAGAGCCAGTTGAAAATATAATTTGCAACTTTAAACAGCTTCATTACTTTTCATCACTGTTTAAAGTTGCATGTAATTTTGAAAGTAAACAGAGTGTAACAGCTACATTATTATTTAGAAACAGTATTTTTTATTCTCCTCAACCACTTCAACACCTTGATTACTGTGAAATTAGATCTGACTATTGTTCTAGCCATCATTTAGCTTCATTTGATAAACAATTATTTAATTTCGTCTTTTATATAAAGAAAAATACTCGCTACACACTGCTTTTTACGCTCTAACTTATCCTACGTCAGAATAACCATATGGATCTCCAAATGCCTTTAAACAACTCCTATCTTTTATTTTCCTTACACATTATATTTACTACCTACATATATATGTCTTTCGTACAAGCAATCTAGTTGAAAGCGGAAAATAAAGAAAGTTTTTTCATCATCATGTTATGTAAAAAATAACTATTTACTAAGTTTTAGAATACCTATCATAGGAAAAGGGCTTTCTCATCAGATATAAGAAAGCCCCAGTAATTAAATATATTCTACTTTACATTTCATAATTTCGCTGTAATATTTCTTTGTTCTCTAAGACAGTTTTAAAAATTTCACTATGTCCCTTTGGAAATAGAACTCCTAATCCAAATGAATGTCTAAATTCAATAGAAGGATATTGGGTTTTTAAAGTATTCCACAATTTATAAACCCCAAATTCCCTATCCATCACAGCAATATCATGAAATAAAACAATACCCTTATCCGCTACTTTAGGTAACCATGTTTGAAAATCATGTGAAACTGCTTCATAAGAATGACACCCATCAATATGAAGAATATCAACTGTTTCATCTTGAAACATTTCTAAAGCCTCATCAAATGTATTCTGAACTAAGGTCGCTATATTAGGATAGAATTTATTGACTACTCCTTTAACTGTTTGATAAACATCTTCTCCATAAGAACCACAATGTTGATCACCTTTCCAAGTATCAACTGCAAAACATTTAGTTGATAAATCTCCATCTTTCACAGCCTGACAGAAACTATAAAACGAGGCTCCATAGTGTGTACCTAATTCAACAATTTTTTTAGGCTTCATAAATCTTACTAAATCATATCCAAAATTCAGATGTCCAGCCCATGCTGACATGCTTATCACAGTAGGATTATAATTATTTATTTCACTTAAAACATTATTATTTTTTTTCCATTCATGATGTATTAAGTCCGGATAATTTTTAAGAAATATTTGTCTTTCTTTTTCAAATCCCTCATAACTGATAATACCGCAATCATGTATGCACCACGGTGTATCTTGCTTAGGAACTCCTATATCATAACCATGATTAATAAATTCAAAACATTGAGAGACATCATAGAAATGCCATCCTTGAAATAAATCTTCTCTCCAAGAAAGATCATATTGCGTAGCCATAATTAATCCATCAATGACTTTTACCTTTTCATATTCATTTTCTACATTATACCTTCCGGTTAAAGACAATTGTCCTTTTCCTGCTGGAGTATGATAGACCACTCCATAAGGTTGATTACTTTCCCACCATACTCCTTTTGGTACTGTTTTTGAACCAATTACTCCTATCATTCCTAATTTAGCATTTTTCCTAAACAGTTCAATTATATCAAATATAAATTTTTTATTAATAATTGAAACGTCTTGATGTAAATATACTTTATATTTAGCATCACTTTTTTTCATTCCTTGATTATAGCCGGACGTCATACTTTGAGCTCCTTCGATGGTCACAATTTCTATTTCATAACCCTCAGGTATTTCTAATTGTTTGATATGTTTTAAAGCTATACTGTATTCAATAGAATCGTTAACACAAGATATGAAACATATTTTCTTATCATTCATTTAATCATCACCTTAACAAATTAAATTTATTTTATCCTCTGGACAATTAAACATGAAATTCATAAATCCATACATTGAGTAATGAAATACAAAATAAATTATAAAATACTCACCGACTTTAACCCTACAACCTATATACTAGCTGTATTTCGATTTCTAGCTTCTCTCTTGCTAAAACCCTAACCTCAGTTTATATAACACCTCCCTTTTTTGTTAATGAAAAAGGGAGGTGTTAGGAAACTTAACGATAACAACAATCATTTTATTTATATTCTTTTGTATCAAAAGAGGTATGATTATAAAAGATTGTTAATTACACTCTCCTAATCTATTTCTAAAAAATATAGTTTTCACGGATATGATCCAACATATTTTATTTTTAATATACCTTTCATCTTACCTTGTATAAAAATCCATTAGGGTGAAAAGTTACAAAGAACTTATGTTTACTCCCATCTATAACAAACTGATTATTTTCCTTTAAAAATTCTGTTAGTGCTTCCATTGGCCCTGGTCCCCAATTTGGTAATACAGGATGACCATTTATGTTCGTATCTTCTACAACTAAATAGCTTCCTGTAGTAACTACCTCACTATATAATTTTAATTCATTCAGTACATGATTTTTGCTGTGATCGGAGTCCAAAATTACCATGACCACATCTTCCGGATTAATCATACTTTGTACTTTTCCCATAGCTTCAGAGGATGTTGAAGATGCTCGTAAATAAGTTAATCGTGGGTGAGTAGGAAGGTTTGACTGAGGTGCTATATCAATAGAAAGAACTTGCCCTTTTTGGATTAAATCCAGCATCGATGAAAAAAACAGCGCGCTGCCTCCATCATATGTCCCGCATTCAATAATAAGATCAGGCTTAATTTGATAAATTATTTCCTGATATAAAAATAAATCTAAAGGGCATTTGTGAATTGGAACACCTAACCATTTGGTGCTTTTTGACCATACTAAGCTATCATAGTAATATTTATGGAACTCTTGAATAAAATCCTTCATATAAAACACCCCCTTTTAAATTTCCATTTATTTCATAAAATTGCGTGACACCAAACATAATATGTTTAAAAAGAAAAATTATGAATTCATTCATTCCAGAAAGCAAAGTAACTAAGTTCAGAAAGATGCTATATAATAACACATAAGGTATAGTTCCATGCAACTTATGAAGATCTTGGCGCTGTAAAAAAATACAGATGTTCTTCGTTGTAAAGTATGCTACCTTTTCATTTCTTGGTAATTGTACCTAACATCATTTCCTCTAGGACATTATCTTTTCTTCTAACACCCATATTCTTCATAACGTAATACAAACAGCCTATAAACATTAGAAATTATGGGTCATCTTGTTCCTTATAAAGACCTCATATTGTAATTGTCGAACTGGTGCCGTTTAAACAAGGTACATTGGACAAAGTGACTCGCATTGTACCCGATACAGTGTAAGCGAATATGATAGTCAATGACGGACATAGATTCCCAAAACCCACCAATCAACACCATAGATTAATAAATGTTTCCCACGCCCTTTCGTATGTTATTAATCGTATTTACATTAAATATGATAATTTTCAATTTTATTCTTTATGGAAAAAAGAAATCGTCTCCCTTAATCCTTGAAGCAATGAAAATTCCGGGTGCCAATTCAAATATTTTCTAGCTTTATCATTTGATAAATAACTATGGATAACATCCCCTGGTCTTTCCTCTTTGTATATTCTTTTATTTTCTATTTTCATTAAATTGCAAATTGTATCTAGCAGTTCATTAACTGAAATTTGTTGATTCGAACTAATATTACATATTTGATTGTCAGCTTTTCTAAATGCCAAGAAGTTAGCATGTGCTACATCTTTAACAAAGATAAAATCTCGTGTCTGATTTCCGTCACCATATATAATTGGACTATCATTCTTAAATAAGCAATCCATAAAAATGGAAATGACACCAGCTTCTCCATCTGGATTCTGCCTTGCACCATAAACATTGGAGTATCTGAGAATTGTATATTTTAAACCATAAAGCTTTGCAAATAATTGAATATATGCTTCACTGGTCAATTTTGATAAACCGTAAAATGATACAGGATTAAGATCATGCTTCTCATCAATAGGTAAGTATTGGGGATTACCGTATACAGCAGCAGTTGATGCATAAATAATTTTTTTTACATTGTACTTTATACAAGCTTGAAGAATATTAACAGTAGCCATGACATTTTCACTGCAATCGTAAAATGGCTGTTTTACAGATTCCTGTACAGATACTTGTGCTGCTTGATGTATTACAAAATCAGGTTTTTCAACCATGAAAATTTTATCGATATTTGGATCCCTTATATCAAAATGATAGAAAGCAACTTTTGATGGAATATTATACTTATGCCCAGTAACTAAATTATCAACAACCACTGTATCTATATTGTTTTCTAATAAGAATTCAACAATATGTGAACCAATAAAGCCAGCTCCACCTGTGACTAAAACTTTCAAATATTTCCCCTCCCAAAAAGTTATATTCCCTTACATATAAGACAACTAAAAATATTCATTTCATTCAATTAATTGAATGATTATTTCTATAAAATCAATGTTGTTACAATTTATGTTGACTATATATTTTTTGATACAGTAAGCCTTATAACTATTCAATGCCGAATTAAAGAGACTCACAAAATTAACTCCGACTGCATATGATAAATCTAGCGCATGCCTAATATGGTTTCACACATAAAGTAAAACAAAATACTTACATGCTTTACTATTGTAATTAATTACGTATATGAAGTTGCACATACCCAATAGCGCCCCATTAGATTGCAAGGCGAATGATTAAAATGAGGAGAATTTGTAAGATTGAGAGTTACTAGCAATACTTTAGAGAACTTATAACTCTTTATTAGCATTTGTTCAAAGTATATAAAATCAGATGTTGTTGAACGAATAAAACCTTTTGAACAAAATAGGGGGGGAAATAGTGGCTAAAAACAAATCAAAAACAACAAAACACATAAAATCGCAAAAGAAAATATGTCTTTGTATGATTGTAAAAAATGAATCAAAAATTATAGAAAGATGTTTAAATCCGACTAAATCTATCATTGATTTTGTTTCTATTTGTGATACGGGTTCGACTGATGGAACACCTGAAATTATTGAAAACTGGTGCAGAGAAAATAACATACCTGGTACTGTGCACCATGAACCTTTTAAAAATTTTGGATATAATCGAAGCTTGGCTGTATCTTTGGCGCAAAAAACTTATCCAGAGGCAGATTATTTGCTGTTACTCGATGCTGATATGGTCTTAGAAGTTAAGCCACATTTTGATAAATGTAAGTTAGATAAGGACCATTATTTGACTATGCAATATGATCCTCAAATAAAATATTGGCTTTCTCGTCTACTTAAGACATCTTTGCCATGGCGATCCGTTGGAGTTACACATGAATATTGGGATTTAGATCGTTCTAAATTAAAGGCTGATCAAGTTACTTACTTTGATACAGTTGAAAAACTCGATAGTCTAATTATCAATGACCAAGGAGACGGTGGGAGTAAGAGTGATAAATTTGAACGAGATAAACGGTTGCTATTAGAAGGAATTCACGATGAAGCAACCCCGCCCGATTTAAAAATCAGATACATGTTTTACTTAGCACAAACATTATCCATTCTCAATGAATTAGATGAAGCAATCAAATGGTATAAAAAAAGAGTTGAAGCGGGCGGATGGGCGGAAGAAGTATTTTATGCCCTCTTACGAATAGGTCTCTGTTATGAACGTTTGGCAAATACGGCTTCTTTCCAACGTGAACAATTAATTACAGAGTCAGAAAAAAACAAATCAAAAGTTGATCAATCTACAATAGATACCTTCATCCATCAGGAGGAACAATTTTTTGCTCTTGCTACTACTTATCTTCAGAATGCTTGGGAGTACAGACCCTGTAGAGCGGAACCTTTGTCCCACCTTGCAAGAATGTATCGACTGAAAGCTAAAAATAATTTAAGCTTGATGTATGCATTACAAGGAAAAGAAATTCCATTCCCAAAAGAAGATATTCTTTTTGTAGATTACCACGTCTACGACTACCTTTTTGATCATGAAATTTCCATATGTGCGTATTATATCGAAAATAAACGTAATTTAGGTCGCGCTGCTCAGAAACGTCTCCAATCTAAAATCAAACAATTACCACCACATATAGCGGAGGTTGTTGAAAATAACTCGAAATTTTATTAGTTCATATAAGAAATAAAAAACACCTTTTATACCCCATTTCATTGGGTGTAGAAGGTGTTTTTTCATCATTTTATATTTTATATTTAATTACCTAAAATATGATACCCAAAATCCCCATGAATGTTCTCACCAGTAACACGACTTGCTAAGTTACTAAATAAGAATAAAGCTGGATTACCAACTTCCTCTTGTGTTACGTTACGGCGAAATGGTGCGCGCTCTTCGATTTGTTTTAAGATGCTGCTGAAATCACCAATCCTTTTTACTGATAACGTACGGATTTCTCCTACTGCCACAGGGGACACACGAATATTATGTATGCTATCCTAAGTCGTTCGCTAAATACCTTTTACTTGTGTCTAGCGAGTCTTGAATCACCCAAATATTGTTTAATGACATGTAATGTTTCTTTATTAGACTTGTCATCCATCATACAAAGTTCCCATTCATTTAAAGATTGAATACGTACACTTTCCATTGCTTTACCTACTAATACAGACTTGTTTAACAAGTAAAAATGATTACAACCTTTGAATTCAAAACCAATCCTGTATATAGTAAGTTGATTCATATAAAATTCATCAATATATATAATCTCTCAATTAGACTTTTACTCTTTAATAGTGTATGAAGCTTTCCCGAAAACATATAGCCACTAGCAGGGCATGTTAAAGACATACTCCCTCGCTTTTTAATTATCTGCATTAGGTAATATAAACTAAAAGCATAAATTTGAATTGGTATAAGAGGGTGTATTCACTAGGATGTTCTCTGCACAAAAATATACCTATAAACATATAGTATAAGTGTTATTAAATATTAACTTAATGAATAAGAAGGAGGGAACATTTTCCCATGGCATGTAACAGTAGTATCTGCCAACTGCTGTTGTTCTCCGGCATATTGCCAGGAACTATTATAACAGTTGTAGGTAAGTCCGGTTTTGTTTATGGACCAGCCAAGTTTATAAGCCTTAATATAGGAAATTGCATAGTTACATTGGAAGAGCAAGGTTTACCATCTCCAGGTTTTACGACTACTATTCTAATTAGCTGTGACGATATTGAGAGCATCATAACAACAGGTGATTAGAAAATGACCACTACAATTGTTGATGTATAGTGAAGCTATTGTATATCTCTTCCGATTAACTCGGTATTTACAATTATTTAGATCAGAGTATGAAAGCTGAGCTAAGCAATAATGGCTATGAATGGACTTACTTTCATCCATTTCCTTAAAAAAACACTAACTATCAAATCACACTCATTGGAAAAGGATGGCGTAATAGACTGCACAATTGTTCTTGTATCCGAATGTGCTCTTTTACACTTTCTAGTTGTACTTTTATGACTTCGACCGGATTCAAATTTGGATTTTCTATCATCTCTTTAATCTCAGCCAAAGCTAAAGCAAAACCTAACTGTTTAAGTGACATAACTTGTTGCAGCTTTGCAATATCTGTTTCAGTGTAGAGCCTTTGTCCCTTATCGGAAGACTGCGGGGGAGAAAACAACCCAATTTTATCATAATGATGGAGCATCTGTACCGTAAGTCCGGTTTGCTTAGCTAGCTCTCCAATTTTCCGGGTTTTTCCAACCAGGATCAACCCCTCATTTCGCGCGAGTTAATTTTGCCGGCAACATTACTATACAACCTGACACCGTGTTAGGTTCAAGTAGCTTTTTTAAACTTTTTGCTGTTTATATAAATAACGCCTTCTTATTTAAGAATCGTGCCCGATTGCGGAATTCATAAATCTTACACCAATATAGCTTTTCAATAAAATGTAACCAAAAACACCTTCCCCTATTTACATTGCATAAAAAGAATCCATTTTGAAAAAATTGATCAAAATGGATTTTTTTATATAAATCTTTATATGGATTTTATAGAAATAACACTGTGTTACCTACTTTTTCATGTTACTTTATGACAATTTCTTGCATTTTCTTCACTTTATTTTAAAATCCCGTTCCCCCTTTTATTAATAACTGCTGAATTTCCTATACTACTCAAATGAACAATATACTGCTCCCAGTCATACCTTTTCATGCGCTATGCTAGTGAATATATCCTTAAAAATAAACGTTTTAATTTATGAAAGTACTATTTTCACGAAACTCTATCTATTTGCATATAATAGTATATATGTTATCAAATATTAACAAAGGAGGAAGATTTATTTATGTTTCTATGGATATGTAAAAGTAGCATCTGCCGTCAATTCTCCAACATACCACTTGGAACGATTATAACAGTTGTAGGTAAATCAGGTTTTGTTTATGGACCTGCCAAATTAACAAACTTTAATAAAAAAACTGGTATCGTTACATTAGAAGAAGAGGCTCTACCATCTCCAAACGTTACAAATGTTATACAAATTAATTGTAAGTGTGTTGAAAGCATCATAACAGCAAAAGATTAAAAATGATGAATACAATTGGTGATATGTAATGAAGTTATTGTATATTTCTTCTGGTTATCTTGGTATTTATGATTATTTAGATCAAAGTATGAAAACTGCGCTTAGTGATAACGGATATAAATGGACCTGCTTTCATCCATCAGAGCCAATAGAAAATATAAGGTCAATTGTTACCACGTTTCAGCCACAAGTAGTCCTAACAATATTAGGAGACAATCTCTCTATACAAGCTATCCAGTATTTTAAAGAGAATGGTATTCAATTGGCTTGTTGGATGACTGAAGACCCTTATTATTTTGATAAGACTTATCAAATCATTAATAGGTTCGACTATATCTTTACCATCGATACTGGAGCTTTAAAACAGTACCAACTCGTCCATCAGAATGCCCACTATTTACCATTAGGTACGAATCATTCCATTTTTAAACCGCGCTCAGTAGAACATGTATATAAAAGTGACTTGCTTCTTGTAGGATATCCATATCAGACAAGGGTAAACCTTATTCATTTCCTTCTAAAGAATACAAATTATGCCCTAACACTAATTGGAAAAGGATGGCGTAATAGACTACAAAAGGTCTGGAGAAACAACGCAAGGGTTATGATTGAAGATACATGGATGAATCCAGAAAAGGTTTCTTATTTTTATAACGGAGCTAGCATTGTATTAAACCCTCATCGAAGTAACAATTTCTTATATAATCAGAATACGTCCAAGGTTATGAATGAAAGCATTAATAATCGAACGTTTGATATTGCAGCATGTGGAGCTTTTCAATTAATAGAGGAAAAGCCTAATCTTCGTTCTTTCTTTACTGAAGAAGAAATGATATCTTATCAGGATTATGAAGATTGCCTATGTAAAGTGATTACCTATATGAATGATAAAAAAAAGAAGGAGATTATTGCTCAAAAAGCTCAAAAAATAGTTATAGGACAGCATACATTTTGCCAAAGAATAAAAGAAATGGTGAAGATTATTCAATCATAAAAATCATGTTCTACAACGAATATAACTCATCAAAAAAATAATATCTAATATCCATTCATTACACTCTAAACAATCTGTGTTTAAATCAAAACTTATTGGGGACAAATCTTACTTTCCACATTATAAAAAAGAAAAATCATCGGTCATATTATCGATGATTTTTCTTTTTATAAAGCATTTCATTAACCTATCTTTCTCGGGATATATAAACGAAAAGATTTCAAACATATAAAAAATGCATCAAAAAACTTAGATACAACCTTCACATTCTTTTAGCTTACAAACTGAATGATAAATCATTGAATAACGTCCAACAGGTAGCAAATGTTTATTGGTCACTCTAGTGATAGGATATAATCTCGATCCTGTACCTCCAGCTAAAATAATCCCTTTCATAAAATTGCTCCCTTCTTCTCTAACAATCTAAAACGTACCCCGATGTTTTAAGTAAAAATAGAGTAATATTCATATTTCCAAAGTATCTAAAGGTCATCTCCCGTATCCCTCATCAAAACCCCCATTGTACTAATAAAATTCCTTTGCAGTATTAATACAATTCTTTAGGGCTCATTGAATTAACAATCGTAAATTTCTTTCTAACAACGGTTTCAAAACTAAATGCTATGATTGATTTATTATAAAAAAACACGCTTTAGAAACTTTGATTCTTCATTCTATGAAATAATAAAAACCCTTGTTACCAAGGGTTTTTATCTAACTAAGGAAGTTACGTTAAGCCTCATAGAAAAAAGGACTCAACTGTTATTAGATATTATTTCAAATAAATCAGGAGCTAATGTTCGAACACTCACTTCATTTTTATTCATTTCTATTAAATCCAATTTTTCAAAGAAACTTTTTATTTCTTCCTCTGAAGTCAACGTATGATCCCCTTTTATTGTAGAGAGCGCTCTTACTGAAGATTCCTCAATGGAACTTTCACCCGTGAAACTGATTGTATCTAATAAACGGATAATATTTTGATAAGCATAATTTTCTACATCCATGGACCCATAATAATTTTTTGATAGACTCTTTTTTTCTTCACCTATTTCTCCTTTAGATAAACAGAAGTCGACTAAGTTGAATACTTCACTACTATTCACTGATTTATAGGTAACTGCATTAGGTAAATATTTTTTCTCTTTTTCATAATTAATTGGCATATAAGCAATGACTGGTTTATCAAGTAACAAAGCTTCAATGCCTGTCGTACAACGATTGTGTATCACGACTTTTGAGGCCAAAATCCACATAACCACATTACCATCATGGGCAACAAACACATTTTTATAATCCGACAATTCTTTTCGATAACTATCTACATTTTCATGAATATGAGGACGAACAACAATATTGAGATTCGGATATTTCTCACTTAATTCTTTAATTAATTGGATAAAATGTTCGTATACCTTCTTTATATAATGTTCGTTAGGATTGAACCCTCTTATAAAGTGATTATATTGCGTAAATCTTGTATTTACTAAAATAAAGTCTCCAAACCGCTGTTCAATCATTTTCACTTCATCATTATATAACCCCCGGAACTTTTTCTTGAGTAAATCGAACCGTGGATGACCAGTTAAATGAAATTTTTCCTTAAATTTAGGAAAAATATTTGTAACTATTTCCTTATGAGCATCTCCCCAGCAATATACATGCTCAAGTATTTTAACATACGTATCATCTTTTCCAAGACGACTATAATTATTACTATTAAGGAATAATCCTTCTTCTTCATCCAATTCAACAATAGAATAGCCTAGTTTGTATGCACGAGTCATATATTCTTTCCTTGCATCACCATAAGGAGTTCCCTTTGAACAAATGATGCCCTTAGGTAATAACTCCAAGTGAGAGAGAATAGGCGTGTGCGTTCCCAGAATAATTCGATAATTTCCTTTAATTGCATAATAGGTTAAGAGTAATTTTGCGTCTAATTCCCTTGTTTTTGATTCGATTGGTAAGTAGAGAAACTTTTGTGACATAACCATCACCCCTTCTTATTTTTTCAATCGAAAATAACCTTGTCTTCAGTATCATTTATTATATTCTTTCTTATAAAAGATAGCACAAAGACAATAATGGCATTTATTACATAAAAGATCCCTATTTTCACTACAAATCTATTAGATATGTGGACCTTATCCTAAAATTCATTTCCTTCCCGCAAATCTCTTAATTTCTTTGCTTTTTCGTGGATTTGTTCTCTATTTTTTAATAAGTTTTTTAATAAATTTAATATTTCATTACTATTCATGTTGTCAAGAATCCATCCACACTGATATTTTTCTACTCGTTCAGCAGGGGCGCCTAAATCAAATGTAATAATGGGGTATCCCGATAACATTGCTTCACTTGTTGTATAGGAATATGTTTCAGGGCAAATGGACGGATTAATAACCAATGCTATTTCATTTTGAGCTAATATATCAGATAAATTATCCACCTGATATCTTCCTGTGACTTCAAACTTTCCTTCAGCACTTTTGTGTGGATTAAAATGAATATTTGTTATACCAATCACCTTTATATTTATTGGTAAATTTTCTTTAACAATTAAATCCTTTAGCTCATATATAATACTTGATCCTTTCGGATAATCAATGGCTCCCATAAAAGCAATATTTAAAACTTTTTTATTTAAAAACTCCTCCTTAAAGGAGTATGATATTTTTGGATTAATAACATGCTCTCTTACTTCTATCTCAATATCTTTATAGTATTTTAGAATAATATCTTTCGTGTTATGACTAGGGGTAATTACCTTTTTCGCACCCATTAAAAAAGAATGAAACGCTTCTCTCCAACCTTCAATATGAATAGCTTCTTTCGGTAATATTTTCGCAATACATCCCTGACAGATATCTACATTTGTTTCAGCATTACAATACTTCTTTTGATGATTTATTAAATTATAGCTTGGGCAAACACAATAAAAATCATGAATGTAAAAATAATAATCCACAAGTGAGTGTTTTATTAAACGAAACATTTTTTCAATGGGATACTTAAATAAATGATTAATAAAAATCAAATCAATGTTTAGAGCACTTAATAATTTTTTAAAGTTCATTTCAGTTAGTTTACTTATTTTAAGATTATAATTTATTGGTTCGGAATGATTATGATCAGTTAAAATCACATAATCTGTCCCAGGTGTTAACGTGTATATTCTCTCATCATCTTCTAATGTTTTTATATAGTTAGTTTGATAGATTGAGGCACCACCACCTAAGCCATGATCGATAAATAATCTGCCCTTTCTATAAGAATATTTATCGGCAACCATTATACTTTTCATGAATTCTCTTATATTTTTTATTGGATCCAGCCTTATAAAGTCTTGTATGATTTTATTATAATCTGGGTATCGGTTAAGTAGTTTTTTTAAATTACTTGACATTAGCTCTTGTTTACTTCCATCTATTTGATTAAAACTTACACCATGTTTATGATAAACAAACACATTTGGAATCAATATATTTTGATATCCTTTATGACGTGCTCCCATACACCAATCATTTTCCTCGCCATACCCCTTGCCAAAAACCTCATCATCAAAGATTCCGATATCATGAATAACATTTCTATTTAATGCCATACAGAAGCCTACACCTGTTGGGATTACTATCCCTTTGTTAATGACATATTTTGAAAAATAAGCATCGACTTCATTTGCAGTCATATTGTATGGCAATTCATTATCTTGAACAAAATTAGGATAGGAACAAATCGTAGCACTATTTGAGAAAGGGGTAACGGATGAAATTTTATCATTTACTAAAATAGGGTTGATTAAGCGCCGAAAACAATGAGGTGGAATTTCTGTATCGCTATTTAATAAGATGGGGTGATTTGTTGTTAAAAGTAAGCCTTTATTAATACTTTGTACATATCCTAAGTTTTTATCATTGTGTATAACCACTAATTTTTTTAAGCTTTGAGGTAATTTGTTAGATTTCAAGCTTTCCAAAAAACGATATATCTGTTGATCTGTACTAGCATCATTAATCAAAAATAAATTACAACGAATGTCTATATTATTGTATATACTTTCTATACATCTCTTTGTAAATTCGTAGCCATTATATATTGGTATAATCACATCCACTTCAGTATCTTCAAGTAATTCATTATTATATTCAATATAATTTGATTCATTTAATGTTTCTAAACTAAATTGATTACGAATAGAATCATTTAAAAAAGATGGTTTATCAGCTTCCTCGTTTGTATTCGAAATAGATTGGATATATGTTGGCTTTTCGTAGTTCCAATTTAAAATCAATCCTTGTTCGTCACCATTTAAACATTTATCCATATGGAGCTTAATCTCTTTTTCGTTTTTTGAATAACCCCAAATCCTCAAACTATTCATTTTCCCTTCAAAATATCCGTATGCTCCACATCCTCCAATACTTCCTGAGGCAAAGACATTAGTCTTAGTACTTTTTAATCCTCTTTTTACAAAACTTCCATTCACATATAAATTTGGAGTTTTATTTTCATAAACAATAGCTATATGAGTCCAATCGTCTATTTTTATTTCATATGTGAGTAGAGGAGGTAAATAATTGTGACTGTGTTCATATACCGTTATACCATTCGTTCCAACCGATACTCCGGCACCCGATTCATCTTTTCGTTCAATTACAGGATGCCCTGGACCAATAATATATCTTTGACCAAAAATTCCATGTTTTCCTTGATCCGATTCCTCATTTAATTGAATTTCCTTTTGAGGCTTTATCCAAAATTCATAGGTGAAATCATTTTTAATATTTCTAAACAAGTCCTTGGTCATTATTATTTCTTGCCCTTTAAAATTTAAAAACCCTTGAAACACATTGTTCACCCTCGCTTATATAATTCAAAAAACCAAAAAATAACTATTAAAATTAAAAGATATATTTTTTTTTATTAATTGCGCCAGTCAACATCTATTTCAAAGTTCTTTGAATTACGTGTTTTTATTACTGAAGATACATTTCTATTATTTAAGTTTTTAATCAACTAGTTGTACACGATCGATGTTTTTATTAATTACTAATTAGTGGTATAAACTATGCGATCGAACAATAGAAAGCAGATTTAGGCTTTTACTTTTACTATGCTATGTTTTGTTTGTCTTTTTGTATAGTTACATAGTCTAGCTTGAAAAAAGATGGTGCATTATCTCTATATTAAATACATAATCCCTCTCTGAACTTGAACAGCTTATGAACATGTAACACTTTTTGATTAGAAAACCTGAAGATACCTCTTATATCTAAAAACGAAGATTTTGATTTCTAGCCTCTCAATAATATAAAAAACTATTTAACATATTTATCATTTCCTGAACCAAGAAATAAATCACAAAACAGTTAAAAGTAGACTTCAATCTAGGCTTATTCACCATTTCGGGAAAATTATAAGGAAATGTAGAGATGATACCCAAACGTTTTCCCGAAATATTCATAGTAATAGATAGTGAAAATGGATTCAATAAAAAAAGGCTGTGAAAAAAATGGATTTAACAGGAAAAACAATTTTAGTTACAGGTGGAACAGGCTCTTTCGGAAAGAGATTTATAAAAAAAGCCCTAGAACTTGGTGTAAACAAGATTATTGTTTTTAGTCGTGATGAATTGAAACAATACGAAATGGCTCAAGAGTATACAGATTCGCGTATTCGTTTTTTTATTGGGGATGTACGTGATAAAGCTCGTTTATACCGTGCTTTTGCTGGGGTGGATATTGTAGTTCATGCAGCTGCTTTGAAGCATGTCGGTGCATGTGAGTACAATCCGTTTGAAGCAATTAAAACAAATATCTATGGCGCTCAGAATGTAATTGAAGCTGCTATGGATTGTGGTGTGAAACGTGTCATTGCTTTGAGCACAGATAAAGCTGCCTCTCCAATTAACTTATACGGTGCAACGAAATTAGCATCAGATAAACTTTTTGTTGCAGCAAATGCTTATGCAGGGAAAAAGGACACCAGATTTGCAGTGGTACGATACGGAAATGTAGTAGGCAGCAGAGGCAGTGTAGTACCATTTTTTAAAAGCATAAAAAAAACCGGAAAAATTCCTATAACGGATGAACGTATGACACGATTTTGGATAACACTTGATCAGGGAGTACAATTTGTTCTTGATAACCTTCAGCGAATGAAGGGCGGGGAAATTTTTGTCCCTAAAATCCCCAGCATGAAAGTAACAGACTTGGCAAAAGTAATTGCACCTAAATGTAAAATTGAGTTTATAGGCATCCGTCCAGGAGAGAAGCTTCATGAGGCTATGATAACTGAAGATGATGCCCGTCATACTTTAGAATTTGAAGATTATTATATCATTCAACCAGAATTTAATTGGTGGGATAAAGCGTATATAAGTGAAGGCAAACCGCTTCCAGAAGGTTTTAGTTATACAAGCGACAAAAATGAACATTGGTTAACAAAAGAAGAGTTAAAACGGTTAATTAGTGAATAAGATAAAAAAACAGTCTAAATAAGTCAAAACAACATATAAGGGAGTATTAAGGATCATGAAGTATTGTTTAGCAATTCATGGAGGAAAACCCGTACGGAATCATTATTTGCCATACGGCAAGCAATCCATTGATGAAGATGATATTCAAGCCGTAATCAACGTTTTAAAAAGTGATTTTATTACAACCGGTCCAACAATAAAACAATTTGAAAATCAAGTGGCAGCATATGTAGGTGCGAAATACGCCGTAGCATTTTCAAGTGGAACAGCCGCCCTACATGGCGCCTGTTTGGCAGCGGGGATATCCAATGATGATGAAGTCATCACGACATCAATGACGTTCGCTGCCAGTTCTAACTGTGTCCTTTACCAAGGTGGAGTTCCGGTATTTACGGATATAAAATCCGACACTTACAATATTGATCCTAATTTAATAAAAGATAAGATTACAAATAAAACAAAAGCAATTATACCTGTACATTTTACTGGACAGCCAGTTGAACTTGAAAAAATTTCAAAAATTGCCCAAGAATATAACCTAACAGTAATCGAAGATGCAGCTCATGCATTAGGCGCTACTTACAAAAAGAAAAAAATTGGTTCAATTAGTGATATGACCATGTTCAGTTTTCACCCCGTCAAACATATTACAACAGGCGAGGGCGGAATCATTACAACAAATAATGAAGACTACTATCAAAAACTTCTTCAGTTTAGAACCCATGGAATCACCCGTAACCCTAATAACCTAACTGAAAATCATGGACCTTGGTACTATGAAATGCAATTTCTTGGCTATAATTATCGGATGACAGATATTCAAGCTGCTCTTGGATTATCACAACTGCAAAAATTAGATTCTTTTATTGCTAAAAGAAAACAATATGTATCAATGTATAATATGGCACTAAAAGATTTACCTGAAGTTATTCTTCCAAAACAATTAGATCATGTTGATTCAAGTTGGCATTTGTATATCATTCAGTTAAATTTACCAATGCTAAAAGTTGATCGAAAAGAAATCTTTCAAGCGTTACAGCAAGAAAATATTGGTGTCAATGTTCACTACATTCCAATTCATTTACAACCCTACTATCAAAAATTAGGTTATCAAAAAGGTATTTGTCCTAATGCTGAAAAATTATATGAAAGTATCATTACTCTACCATTATTTTCAGAAATGAGTGAACAAGACGCTAATGATGTCATTCAAGCAGTTAAAAAGGTAATCAATTTCTATAAAAAATAAGTGAATAAAAAGGTGATGAAATGAAAGTTGCCGCTATTATTCAAGCTCGAATGGGCTCAACTAGACTTCCGGGGAAGATAATGAAGAAAGTTCTTGATAAAACACTATTAGAATATCAAATTGAACGAGTAAAAAGAGCAAAAACAATTAACCAAATTATTGTAGCGACTACTACAAATCAAAATGATAATCCAATCATTGAGCTTTGCGAACAACTTTCTGTTCCTTATTATCGTGGATCAGCAGATGATGTATTATCACGTTATTATGAAGCTGCAACACAATTTTCTGTAGATGTTGTAGTTCGATTAACTTCAGATTGTCCCGTTATTGATCCTGATATTATTGATAAGATAGTTAATTGCTATTTAGAACATCAAAATAAATATGATTATGTATCTAACACATTAATCCGTACTTATCCAAGAGGTTTAGATACAGAAGTTATGCCCTACCGAATTTTAAAACAAACATATGAAGAAGCAAATCAGCCATCCTATCGCGAGCATGTGACTGCATATATATATAACACCCCTAAAACGTTTAAACTGTTCAATGTCCAGAATCACTTAGATGAAAGTAAACATCGCTGGACTGTAGATACGAAAGAAGACTTTATCTTTATAAAAAAAATTATTACAAAACTATATCCAGTTAATCCCCAATTTTCTTTCATTGATATTTTAAATTTATTAAAACAAGAACCAGACCTGTTTTATATTAATAGCCATATAGAACAAAAAAAATTAGGGATATAGTTTACATGAACATACTCATTCGTGTTGACGCTTCTATAGAGATTGGAACAGGGCATGTTATGCGATGTTTAACCTTAGCAAAAGAGTTAAAAAATCAAGGACATCAGATCTCCTTTATATCTAGGGAATTGGACGGTCATATGTGTAACTTTATAAAATCTCAGGGACACACAGTATATATGTTACCCAAAATGAAGTTAGTAAGAAATAATTGTAATACTACACATGCTCAATGGCTTCAAACGAGCTGGGAAGTTGATGCTCAACAAACAATAGAAGTGATACGTAAAAGCATTCGCTTTGCTGATTGGCTCATTGTAGATCATTATGCTTTAGATAAAAAGTGGGAAGAAAAGTTAAAGGAGTTCGCCCATTATATAATGGTTATAGATGATTTAGCAGATAGGTTACATATATGTGATCTACTGCTAGATCAAAATTATTATGCAAACATAGATCAAAGATACGAAGAATTAATCCCTATAAATTGTATAAAATTATTAGGCCCCAAATATGCATTGCTAAGATTCGAATTTTTAAAAGCACGAAAAAATGTAAGAAAAAGAACAAATCTCCTTAAAACAATACTCATATTTTTTGGTGGAAGTGATCCCACTAATGAAACTTCCAAAGTAATCAAAGCTCTAGAAGCAATAGAATATACGCAGCTTCTTATTCATGTAGTTATCGGTCGATCAAATCCTCAAAAAGATTTCATCCAAAATTTATGCAAAAAGCATCCAAATATGGTCTTTCATCATAATATTGATTATATGTCTAGATTAATGAATGAAGCGGATTTAGCCATATGTGCTGGAGGTTCAACCACTTGGGAAAGATATTGTTTAGGATTACCCGCACTATTAATCTCAGTAGCGCATAATCAAGTTGAAATATGTAAAACAGTAGGAGATTTAGGGATTGATTTTTACATTGGAAAATCAGAAGAAATTTACGAGAAGGATATTTGTAATGCCCTTGAGATTGTTAGGAGCGGAAACTTTGATTTAGAGGGATCTTCTAGAAAAGCATTGGAGATTGTAGACGCTTTTGGAAAAACACGTGTAGTATCAAAAATTTTACAATATTAAATGTTAAGGAAGATATTATGAACATTCTATTATTAGGATCTAAATGTAATAATTTGGACAGTTTTCTTAAATCATCTGGGAATAGTGTTGTTTTCTATGAAAATAGAATAGACATTCACTCACCTATTCTTATTAACATTGACTTTATCGTCAGCTATGGATACAGATATATGATTCCTCCTTCTATTATTGAGAAATTTAATAACAAAATTATTAATTTGCATATCTCTTATCTTCCTTGGAATAAGGGTGCTGATCCAAATTTATGGAGTTTCCTTGAAGATACACCTAAAGGGGTTACAATTCATTATGTGAATAACGGATTAGATACGGGAGATATTATCACTCAATCGGAAGTTCCCTACAAAGAAAATGATACATTAAAAACCTCCTACGATAGACTATGCCAAGAAATAGAACGACTTTTCATTGAAAATTGGAAATTCATTTATTCTGGAAAAGTTATGAGGAAACCGCAACCTTCTGGCGGTAGTTATCATAGATTAAAAGATAAAAAAATATATTTGCATTTACTTACTAATGGATGGAATACGTCAGTAAAAGATATAATCGGTAAAGCAAAAATAAATGGTTAAAAAGGAGAAGATAAAATGAATGAAATTAAAATTAATGGAAGGAAAATCAGTCGCAACCACCAACCATTTATCATTGCTGAAATGTCCGGAAACCATAACCAGTCATTAGAACGTGCATTGCAAATAGTTGAAGCTGCAGCAAGAGCTGGCGCACATGCTCTAAAAATTCAAACTTACACAGCCGATACTATGACACTTGATATAGATAACAAAGATTTTAAAATAGAAGATACAAACAGCTTATGGAAAGGAAACACACTTTATAAACTATACCAACAAGCTTACACACCATGGGAATGGCACAAACCACTCTTTGATAAATGTACAGAATTAGGTATCATCCCATTCAGCACCCCATTCGATGAAACAGCAGTTGATTTTCTAGAATCTCTCAATGTCCCTTGTTATAAAATTGCTTCTTTTGAAAATACTGATATTCCTTTAATCCGCAAAGCTGCCTCTACCGGAAAACCTCTTATTATCTCAACAGGTATGGCTACAATTTCAGAATTAGATGAGACTGTCACGACTGTCAGATCAGCGGGCTGTAAAGATCTTATTTTATTGAAATGTACAAGTACTTACCCTGCTTCTCCAGAAAACACTAATATTCATACAATCCCCCATATGAGAGAATTATTTCAATGTGAAGTAGGTTTATCAGATCACACATTAGGAGTGGGAGCTGCAATCGCAAGTGTTGCAATGGGTGCAACTGTAATCGAAAAGCATTTCACTTTATCTAGAGCTGATGGAGGAGTAGACTCCACGTTTTCAATGGAAGCAGATGAACTAAATTCTCTTGTTATTGAAACAGAAAGGGCATGGAAGTCACTAGGGAAGATTTATTACGGACCGACTGATATGGAAAAAAGCTCATTAAAGTTTCGACGTTCTCTATATGTGGCACAAGATATGAAAGCTGGGGATCTTTTAACAACAGAAAATATAAAAGCTATTCGACCTGGTTATGGTTTAGCACCAAAATACCTCCCTATTTTACTAGGAAAAAAAGTGAAAAAAGATGTTGCTAAGGGGACACCTGTAAGTTGGGATTTGATTTAACGAAAAGCCTCTTAAAAACATAAAGTAAACTTCCTATCTCTGTAAATCAAATTCTCGCATAAATTTCATCGTTCTTTTTTACCTATGAAATATTTCCTACGGGGGCTATTGTTATTTCCTGTAAAACAGCCCCCTTCACTTAATAGGATTAAAAAAAGCATCTAAAAACATCTTTATCAACAATAGAACGATTTAATGCGACTCTTCTACATACACAATTATCATTTTTGAATTCGAGTTACAAAACACGATAATATCTTAATGCATCTTTTGAAAAGATTAGAAAATCCCTTTATTTTGACAGACTACTGATAGATTACCCGCTTTTTCTAAAATCTCACTGCGATTTACTAAGAGCTTTTGTAACAATTGTAAGATACTCCTACCACTCACTTCTTTCAAAATCCATCCCCCGTTATATTTTTTGATTAGCTCCGCTGGCGCTCCCATATCAAATGCAATGACAGGATACCCTGAAAACATAGCCTCATTAGTTGTATAAGAAAATGTCTCTGGACATATCGAAGAAGTTATAACGATAGCTATTTTATGTGTTGCCAACAGATTAGAAAATTCCCTATTATCATATGGTCCTGTTACAACAAAATGTCCGCTTGGACTGACAAATCTTCTTTTGTGCCTATCTGTTAACCCAATTACTTTTATACAAAAAGGTAGCTTCCTCCTTTCAATTTCCATTTTAAGTTTATATAAAATGTGTGATCCTTTATTTTTGTATATATTTCCTACGAAGGCAACATTAAGCTGTTTTTCATTTGCAAATTCAGAGGTATATGTATAGTAGATATTAGGAGATAAAGGATGTTCCTGTACATCTATAATAATGTCAGGAAAATGTTTTTTTATAATTTCTTTTGCACTGTTGCTTGGAGCGATTACCTTCTGGGCATTTGATAAAAAAAACTCGAAATTTTTTCTCCAAGTTTGAATATCTGTTTCTCTCCCTCCATCCAAACATGCCTTACATATATTCACATCTGTTTCATTATTGCAGTAAGGGCCATTTCTTTTAATCAAGTTAACTAGAGGACATACACAAAAAAAATCGTGTATAAAATAAATATACTCAATCCCAGAATATTGAATAAGGTTTATAAACTTAAATATAGGGAATTTAATGAGATGATTGATATAAATTAGTTCAATATCCATTGACTTGAGTAGCGATCGAAAACTCGTTTCATCATAATTATGTAACTCTAAATCATAGTACAGGGGGTGTTCCTGATTCATATCTTCTATACAAAACATTCCAGCTCTAAACGTCATCTTATAAATTCTATACTTATGCTGATTCTGTTCAATATACATATTTTGATAATGTTCTACTCCTCCACCTATAGGATTCATCACAAATAAAACGCCTTTCTTTTTTGGAGCACCAGCACTCTTCGACACCGCTCTCCCTCCTTGATTTAAATTTTTCATCTTATCATTTCAACTCGTTTTCTTCAATAATTTATAAATATATATTTTCGCAAACAAAAATATTTCACCATTTATTTTCACATAAAATAATAAGACGAGATTATGCCTTTCGCTTCAAGTAACCGCTACAATAAGATGAATGATTATTAAAGTTTATTTCCGTCATCTTGAGAAAATCACCTACATCCGGTTCGGTTTACTTAGACATTTTATACTTTTCATACGTATATACAATTATCAAATTTAAGTAATCCTTTTTATTACTTCCTCAACACTTGCTCTCCCATCTGAAGCATAATAGAAAAACGCTATCCTTTCTGCATATTTTTGCAAAAAGGATAGCGTTTGTTCTTTATGTTATATGGATATAAGCTTATCTTAGTTTGATGAACATGTGTGGTGCTTTTCCACCTAAAATATTACATCTAATTTCAACTCTGATTCTTCATTACCCTAAAATATGATACCCAGAATCCACATGAATGTTCTCACCAGTAACTCCGCTTGCTAAATCACTGAATAAGAATAACGCTGTGTTACCAACTTCCTCTTGTGTTACGTTACGACGAAGTGGTGCGCGTTCTTCGATTTGTTTTAAGATGCTGTTGAAGTCGCCAACACCTTTTGCTGATAGCGTACGGATTGGTCCTGCTGATACAGAGTTTACGCGAATGTTGTGCTGCCCTAAGTCGTTTGCTAAGTATCTTACGCTTGCGTCTAGTGATGCTTTTGCAACGCCCATTACGTTGTAGTTTGCTACAACGCGCTCTCCACCAAGGTATGTTAATGTAACGATGCTGCCGCCTTCTGTCATTAATGGCTTCGCAGCTCTTGCTACAGCTGTTAATGAGAATGAGCTAATGTTTTGTGCAAGTAAGAATCCATCACGAGATGTATCAACAAATTCACCTTTTAAGTCATCACGGTTTGCGAATGCGATGCAGTGTGCTAATCCGTGGATAACTCCTACTTCTTCTTTAATCGATTGGAAGCAACGCGCGATATCTTCATCGTTTGTTACATCACATGGTAAAACAAGTGATTTTTGTCCTTCTAATGATTCTGCTAGATCACGTACGTTTTTTTCTAGACGCTCACCTGCATATGTGAAAATTAAGTTTGCTCCTGCCTCGTGTAGTGAACGAGCGATACCCCAAGCGATGCTTCGTTGGTTCGCAACTCCCATTACGATAATGTTTTTTCCTTTTAAGTTGAGAAGATTCATTTATTTATCCCCCTAAATTTATTAAATAATATCAGTTATTAGTACCTGGTAATATATTTATATCATATCACAAATTCAAAATAAGGCAAAACAAAATTATTAGTATAACTGGTTCTTTACTTCTCTTTTGCTCTTTCACTTTCCTGCTACTACGAAAGCTCAATCTTTATTTCCTCTATTTAAAAGTACTTGCTGGATAAATCACGGCTATGAAGAATAAAAGGGAACCGCTCTCACTCCCTCCCTTTGTTTTAAACTTGGCACGGGGCGAAAATAGGCCCTGACCGCTTCTATGTATAGCCAGATCCTCTCTCCCATCCAAAAAGAGTGGTTTTTTATTTTGTATTTATGTAAAATCACACTTTTCAGGTTTCGTATCTAAATTACTGCTATGAAAACTCAAGGTGACCTGCTCTTATTTCCTCCCTTTGTTTTAAACTTGACACGGGGCGAAAATAGGCCCTGACCGCTTCTATGCATGGACGGATCCTCTATCCCCCCTAAAAAGAAAGTCTTTTGGTTTTATCTCAGTTTCTCAATTTATATCTATATAATCTAACATCTCACACTCAAAATCCAAACAACATATTTGCAAACCATCCAAAATCCGCTAATATGGTAATAGCGTCTTTTTTTGTATTACGCAAAGAGCAATAGAAAGGACTACGTACGTTGAAAGATAAGAATTCTCAATATCGAATAGATTACATATTAATCCTGATTGTACTCGTAATCGGGGCTGTGAGTTGTTTTGCTATCGCAAGTGCACAACCATCTTTACCACCGGCTTTACAACAGGTAAACTTTGTTGCGAAACAAATTCAATGGTATTTCATTGGGGCCATCGCAATTTTTGCGATTATGGTTATTGATTTTGACCGATATAAACAAATCGCTTGGTACTTGTATGGATTTGCGATGATTTTACTTATTGGACTTGAATTAAAAGTTCCTGGAGCTGTAACAATTAAAGGGGCTACTGCTTGGTACAGTGTTCCAGGCCTTGGTAACTTCCAGCCTTCCGAGATTATGAAGTTATTTTTAATCATTGTCGTTGGCCGCATTATCGTCAATCATAATGAAAAGTATCCGTTTCGGACGCCGCGTGAGGATCTCATTTTACTCGGCAAAATATTTGGCGCAAGTTTACCACCACTACTTTTAATTGCGAAAGAACCAGACTTAGGAAATACAATGGTTATTTCAGCGATGCTCGCCGCGATGATTTTAGTTTCAGGTATACGCTGGCGCTTTATTTTCGGTTTAGCTACACTTGTTATAGCAGCTGGTTCTGCGTTAACGTACACTTACTTTGCGCATACAGCATTCTTTAAAGAACATATTTTAAAAGAATATCAATTAGATCGTTTCTACGGCTGGTTAGCACCTTATGAATATGAAACGCAAGGATATCAGTTAAGGCAAGCTGTTTTAGCAACCGGATCAGGTGAACTGCACGGAAAGGGCTGGGAGAATGGGCAAGTATACTTCCCAGAACCGCATACCGATTTTATTTTCACAAACATTGCTGAGCAATTTGGATTTTTAGGAGCAAGTGTTGTTATTTCACTTTTCTTCCTCCTTATTTATCGAATGATTCATATCGCTTTAGAAAGTAATGATCCATTCGGTAGCTATTTATGTGCAGGAACGATTGGAATGTTTACATTCCAGGTATTCCAAAATATTGGGATGACAATTGGACTGCTTCCAATTACGGGGATTACTCTTCCTCTTATGAGTTATGGCGGTAGTTCCTTACTGACATATATGATTGCGATTGGCTTTGTACTGAACGTACGATCGCGAACAAAAACGTTTATGTTTGATTAAACCATATCCAGTGGGTATGGTTTTTTCTATATCTAATTTAGGTATACTAAGAAAAAACTGAGATGGAGGTTATAAAATGCAGTATGATATTATCGGGGATATTCACGGCTGCTTAGAAGAATTTCAAACGTTAACAGAGCAGCTCGGTTATAACTGGGATAGCGGTCTTCCTATCCATCCAGAGAAGAGACAACTTGCTTTTGTCGGAGATATTACTGACCGTGGTCCAGCATCCCTAAAAATGATTGAAATTGTATGGGAGCTTGTAATAAATAAAAAAGAAGCTTATTACGCTCCGGGAAATCATTGTAATAAGTTGTACCGATTTTTCATCGGACGTAACGTAACAATCGCACACGGATTAGAAACAACCGTCGCTGAATATGAAGCCCTTCAAACTCGCGAACAAAAAATAGTACAGAAAAAATTTATCGATCTTTACGAACAGTCACCTCTCTATCATGTGCTTGATAACAAAAAACTCATCGTCTGTCACGCTGGTATTCGCCAAGATTATATCGGAAGAAGTGATAAGAAAGTCCAAACTTTCGTATTATATGGGGACATTACTGGAGAAAAACATCCTGATGGTTCACCTGTCCGCCGTGATTGGGCGAAGCATTATGAAGGAGAAGCTTGGATTGTGTATGGTCACACTCCTGTGGCAGAACCTCGTTTTGTCAATCATACGGTAAATATTGATACAGGAGCTGTTTTTGGCGGGAAACTAACAGGGCTGCGCTATCCAGAGATGGAGACGATTTCAGTTCCTTCTTCGATGCCGTTTGTGCCTGAGAAATTTCGTCCAATTACATAACTAAAAAATAAAGCTGCCCTCATGTGAAGGCAGCTTATTTTAATAATTCTTTCATATCTTCTGGCACATCCGCATGAAATTTCATCTGTTTTTCTAAAATAGGATGATAGAAGGTTAAACTCGTACTATGGAGCGCTTGTCGTTTCATCTGCGACTTACTCCCCCCATACAAGTCATCCCCTAATAGCGGATGGCCTAAATATGCCATATGTACACGAATTTGATGTGTTCTTCCTGTTTCTAACTGCAGTGAGACTCTTGTTTTATCAGGAAATCTCTCCATCACCTGAAAATGCGTAACTGCTTTTTGACCGTCTTCACATACCATTCGTTCAATAATGCTATCGCCTTTTCTTCCAATTGGCGCATCAATCGTTCCCGACTCTTCTAGCAATTCTCCATGAACGATTGCTTCATATGTTCGTTGCACTTGCTTTTGCTGATGCTGTTTTGATAAAAGATGGTGAATGAAACGGTTTTTCGCAATAAGCATAAGTCCTGACGTATCACGGTCCAGTCTCGTTACAATATGCACCGTACTTGCAAGATTCTGCCTGTCATAATGATAAAGAAGCGCATTCGCAACACTTCCTGCCGGATGTTCCCTTGACGGAATGGTTGACATGTATGGTTCTTTATTGATTACCATTACGGATTCATCCTCATACAGGACAGTCAGTGGAATATTTTCAGCCAGCATTCCTTCACTTCTCTCCTCAACCGGAAAAAACACTTGCAATACTTCCTCGGCCTGTAATACGTGCCGAACCGTCGCATGCTTACCGTCAACTTCAATTGCCCCACCTTGAAACTTTATATCTGTCAAAGCAGCTTTAGAAATCCCTTTCGTTTTTAGAAATTCCCGAATGAGCATTCCCTTCTCTGCTTCTGTCATACACCATTTTAATGTAAATCTTCTCAAATACATAAATCCTCTCTATTCACCCGCAACGAACGAATCGCGAACACGTTTCCAAAATGGGAATGGGCGAAAACGAACGAATCTCACCTTCTCGTTTGCAACGCGGTATTGAATTGACTTTACGTCTTGATGAACCATCGTTAAATGATCGACCGTAATTTGTAAATTCATTCCTGCCGATGGCTTTAAAACACATGTATGGTGCTTCGGTAAAACAAGCGGTGAACCGACTGTACGGAACACACGGTTATTAATCGAAGCCATTTCCGCAATTTGTATCGCTTCAATCGAAGGATGAATGATTGCTCCGCCTAGCGCTTTATTATAGGCTGTACTTCCAGAAGGAGTAGAAATACAAAGACCGTCCCCGCGGAACGTTTCAAAATATTCTCCGCGAATTTCCACCTCTGTTACTAATGTTCCTTCTGCGCTTTTTACTGTCGCTTCATTCATTGCTAAATACTGTGATTCCTTACTTCCATTCACATAGCGAATAATGACTTCTAAAAGCGGATATTCCACCACTTGAAACGGTGTTTTCGCAATTGCAATCACAAGTTTTTCTACTTCTGTTGGCAACCAATCTGCATAGAACCCTAAATGTCCCGTATGTACACCAACAAAAGCTGTCTCATCTAATCGATTATAGTAACGATGAAACGCGTATAAGAGCGTCCCATCCCCCCCAACAGAAATTACAATATCGGGTTCCGCCTCATCCATTGTAAACCCAAAATCTTGCAAGTAACCTGTCATTGTACTTGCAAGTGCGTTTGATGATTGATCTCCCTTTGACATAATTGCAAATTTCATCGCCCAACACCCTTTAGTTTATGATTCGGATTCTTTCGCTTCTTGTTTGCGCGAAAAAACCTTTTGTGCTTCTTGAATTTCAAGACGAATCGAAGACATTTCTTCATCTAATAAAAATGCTGCTTCTGCCGCACGCTGAAGGCGCACTTTAATATCTTCTGGAAAACGCCCACTATATTTGTAATTTAAAGAATGCTCAATTGTTGCCCAAAAATTCATTGCTAATGTTCGAATTTGAATTTCAACTAATACTTTTTTCTCTCCACAAATCGTTTGAACAGGATAACTAATTACAACGTGATACGAACGATAACCACTTTCTTTCTTTTGCGTCACATAATCTCGTTCTTCCACAATTTCAAAGTCATTTCGTTTTCGAAGATATTCGACAACAGGCTTAATCTCATCAACAAATTGACACATCATCCGAAGACCAGCGATGTCCTGCATTTCTTCTCCGAGTCGGTCAAGCGGTACATTTCTCTTTTCCGCCTTATCAATAATACTTGCAACCGACTTTACCCGACCTGTTACAAACTCGATCGGAGAGTGTTCTGTTAACATTGTAAACTGAGAACGCATTCCTTTTAATTTCACTTTTAGCTCTGCCACCGCTTGGTGGTACGGCGCTAAAAATTCTTCCCAATTACGATTCATTTCAACCACCACCAAAGTCAATCCATTTGCTTATAGAAATACCTTTTCTACAGTCGTTACAAGTTCTTCTCCGTAATTTGCATTACCTTCAATATTTTCAATTAAATATTCCACTTCTTCTTTCAATTGTGCTAATTCAATTTCAGTATTATTTACACGAACAAACATTGCTTTATCATTCTTCATTGCACTGTGCATTGCTTCCCAACATGTATGCGGAATACTTACATAAATGAATGCTGATTCGTTTTCTAAAATATATAAAAATGATAAATGATCTGAGTCTACAAGTACGTGATTACGCGCCTTTAACTCCTCCACTTGTATTTCAATATTTTCCGCACAAAAAATAAGAGCATTCTCTCTTTCTTCTACGCTCTTAACTTGGATTTTATTTTGCATGCTCTAACTCCTCCATATCAACTTCCTGTCTTACTTCACACTATTATTGTATCATAACATAGACGCAAACAAATAAAACATTGAACCAAATTTGCGAAAAAGCGATAATGTCTAAAGAATTACTCTTAAGAAGGAGCTTATACAATGACACAAGAAATTGAAATTGAATTTAAAAATATGGTCACAGAAGAAGAATTTCAAGCATTATGCGATGTGTTTTCTATCGAATCATTTACAAAACAAGTGAATCATTATTTTGAAACACCTCATTTTTCTTTAAAAGCAGCAGGCTCTGCTCTTCGTATTCGTCATAAAGACGGAGCTTATACATTAACTTTAAAACAACCAGCTGAAATTGGGTTACTGGAAACTCATCAACCTTTAACAGCACGAGAAGCACAACTAATGATGGAAACAAACGGGCTCATTCCAGGCCCTGTAGCAGATCAACTACATGCCCTGCAAATCCCTGTTTCTACTTTAGCTTATATGGGAAGCTTAACAACAGAACGAGCAGAAACTACATTTAAGGGCGGCACACTTGTATTTGATCATAGTTTCTATTACAATCACGATGATTATGAACTTGAATATGAAGTACAAGATGAAGCAGCGGGCAAAGCTGATTTCCTCAATTTATTGAACAAATACCATATACCTGTTCGCCATACAAAAAATAAAGTGCAACGCTTTTTTCTTGCCAAACAAAACAAAGCACGCTAAAGTGAAACTTCCATTAGTAGAAGTTTTTTCTCACTGATGGAAAGCCCTCACCAATCGGGCTCTTACGGTCAGTCCTTCCCTCTTTGTTTTTTCTTCTTTGAAAAGGAAGGTTACTGATTGTGAGTAGCTGGGTAAAATGGAACTTCCATCAGTAGGTGCTTTTCCTACTAATGGTTCACCTTTACCAATGTTGCACTTATATTTAGCTTTATCTTAAGGAAAAAATGGGCAAAGGATTACACAAGAGCTGTTTAGTTGCTCTTCGTGACAATCCATTGCTACAATAGATATACATTTGATGGAAAAAGGAGTTTATACAGGATGAACAAGCAACCGATGACACCATTTGAAGCAATTGGCGGTGAACAAGGCATTGCAGCATTAGTCGATACGTTTTATTCCTATGTCAGTAAACACCCTGACTTATCTCCCATCTTCCCAGACGATTTGACAGAAACAGCCAGGAAGCAGAAGCAATTTCTAACGCAGTATTTAGGTGGACCGAATTTGTATACAGAGGAACATGGTCACCCTATGCTAAGAGCACGCCATCTCCCTTTTGAGATTACACCAAAGCGCGCGAAAGCCTGGTTAGCATGTATGGAGCAAGCAATGGAAGATACAGGAGTACAAGGGCAGATTCGAGAATTTGTTTTTGAACGTTTAGCATTAACTGCGCAGCATATGGTCAACACTCCAAACGAAACAGGTGAAGCGTAATGGATAAACAAGAAGCAAAGCATATGCGCATTCCTTCTCTTTCCAAATGCGAACATAAATCTGTGGAAGCCTATTTGTTTATTGATCCACTTTGCAAAGATTGCTGGGAAATCGAACCAGTCATCATTAAATTATGGCTCGAATACGGAAAATATTTTTCGATTCGGCACATATTAACCGGCAAAGTGGAAGGGGCAATCGCCTCCCCACACAAATGGAATAAACCTGCTAATATTCGATTTGTGTGGGAAAAGACAACAAGTTTGCACGGCTTTTCATGCGATGGAAAAGTACATATGCAGGACGCCTCATCTACACCGTATTTAGTTTCTATGGCAATTAAAGCAGCTGAGTTGCAAGGTCGAAAAGCAGGTTCGAAATTTTTACGGAAACTTCAAGAATACATTTTTCTTGAAAATATATCAAAACCAGATTTGCAATCACTACTTGCATGCGCACAGCAAAGCGGCATTGATGTAGAGGAATTTAAAAAAGATTTGCATTCGATTAGTGCAAAAAAAGCATTTCAGTGCGATTTAAAGTTCACAAACGAAATGCACATTACCGAAATCCCTTCTCTCGTATTCTTTCATGCAAATTCAGATGAAGAGGGCATTAAAATTGCAGGAATTTATTCGTATGATGTGTACGTACAACTCTTAAAAGAAATTGTAAAATGTGACATTGAGCCAGCACCTTTACCACCACTGGAATTCTTATTAGAAATGGTCCAATTTATGTCATCAAAAGAAATTGCATTTATTTATAACTGCTCAGAGCAAGAAATAGAACGAGAACTAAAAAAATTGTCATTGAAAAGAAAAGTACGAATGATTGAAGTAAAATGCGAACGTTATTGGAAATGGATTGCAAAAGAAAAAGACCTGGTGTAAACACCAGGTCTTTTTCTTTACGGCTTATAAAAATATTAAAGGGGATGGGAGAAATTTTCACGTTCAAACAAAGGGGTATATGTTT
>Ga0102589_1001408_pt1 | contig 33227 bp, 33 predicted proteins | sample AraplaMF_Col_mLB_FD_76858 | JGI IMG/M metagenome (GOLD analysis project Ga0102589, IMG submission 76858) | Arabidopsis root microbial communities from the University of North Carolina, USA - plate scrape MF_Col_mLB | ecosystem: Host-associated > Plants > Roots > Endosphere | place: USA...
TGTGCGGGATCACCTGCACGGTGCCGCCGAGATAATCGCCGCGGCGTTCCTTGCGGATCACGTTGTCGTAGATCCGGCCGGTGGTGATGGAGTTCTTGCGGGACAGGCGCGTGCGCAGGTAGCGCTCGTAATGGCCCAGGTCCAGGTCGGTCTCGGCGCCGTCGTCGGTGACGTACACCTCGCCGTGCTGGAACGGGCTCATCGTGCCCGGGTCGACGTTGATGTAGGGGTCGAGCTTCATCATCGTCACGCGCAGGCCGCGCGCTTCGAGGACGGCCGCCAGCGAGGCTGCCGCGATGCCCTTGCCAAGTGAGGACACCACGCCGCCGGTGACGAAAATCAGGGGAGTCATGGTTTTACTGCCGCTGGAAAGCCGTAGTTTACCGACTCGGCCCGGTCAGGGCGAGCCGCGCGGCGTTCATGGACGCCCGAAACGCGAACGCCCCGCGCGAAGCGGGGCGTTCTGCGGCGAAGCGGCAGGGAACGATCAGCGATCGTCCTCTTCCTCCGGCTCGCGGGACGGATCGGCCTTGGACTTGTCCTTCTTGCCGGCCTTGCCCGCGTCGGACTTGGGCGCATCGGCCTTCTGGCCGGCCTTGTCGCGCGAATCCTGCGACTGCGCGCTCTTCGCCGGATCGGGCTGCGGTGCCTGCTGCTGGGCGAAGGCGGGCGTCGCCAGGGCGGCGGCGATCATGGCGGGAAGCACGAGCTTGCGGATCTTCATCGGTAAGACCTCCAGTGTAAGAACACACCCTTTCGAATCGGGCGGCGCTGCGGGCGGACCCGCGACGCTGGCGGCACCCTACCCTCGCGGCGCCGAGCCTGCACTGAACGGGGCGCCGAGCCCGATGTGGGGCGCCCGCGGGCCCGATGCAAGGGGCGCAGGACGCGTCTCAACCTGCGTGACGACCGCCTGTGAGGCTTTCCGACCGGACCGGCATCACACGCCGTGTTGAATTTCCGGCCCGGGCCACCGACCATCCCCGCTCCCGCCTTGTACGTCCTCGAAGAAGTCGTCGAAGAATGAGTTCCCGTTACAACGCCGCAGACATCGAAGTCCTTTCCGGCCTTGACCCCGTCAAGCGCCGCCCCGGCATGTACACCGACACCTCGCGCCCGAACCATCTGGCGCAGGAAGTCATCGACAACGCCGTCGACGAAGCCCTGGCCGGCCACGCGCGCACCATCGAGGTGACGGTGCACAGCGACGGCAGCTGTTCGGTGTCCGACGACGGCCGCGGCATGCCGGTGGACATCCACCCGGAGGAGAAGATCCCCGGCGTAGAGCTGATCCTCACGCGCCTGCACGCGGGCGGCAAGTTCAGCAACAAGAACTACACCTTCTCCGGCGGCCTGCACGGCGTCGGCGTGAGTGTGGTGAACGCGCTGTCGAAGCTGGTGGAAGTGCGCATCAAGCGCGACGGCAACGAATACCGCATGACGTTCAAGGATGGCGACCGCGCCACGCCGCTGGAAGTCGTCGGCACCGTCGGCAAGAAGAACACCGGCACGCGCGTGCACTTCTGGCCGGACGCGAAGTATTTCGACACGCCCAAGTTCAACGCACGCGCCCTGCGCCACCTGCTGCGCGCCAAGGCCGTGCTGTGCCCCGGCCTGACGGTCAAGCTGTTCGAAGAAGCCACCGAAGAGCGCAACGAGTGGTACTACGAGGACGGCCTGCGCGATTACCTGCGCGGCGAACTCGCCGAACGCGAGCTGCTGCCGCCGGAGCTGTTCGTCGGCAAGCTGACCAAGGACACCGAAACCGCCGACTGGGCCGTGGCCTGGGTCGTGGAAGGCGAGCTGGTGCAGGAAAGCTACGTCAACCTGATCCCGACCGCGCAGCACGGCACGCACGTCAACGGCCTGCGCACCGGCTTCACCGATGCGTTGCGCGAGTTCTGCGACTTCCGCAACCTGCTGCCGCGCGGCGTGAAGCTGGCGCCTGAAGACGTGTGGGATCGCGTCGCCTTCGTGCTCAGCATCAAGATGACCGACCCGCAGTTCAGCGGGCAGACCAAGGAACGCCTGTCCTCGCGCCAGGCCGCCGGCTTCGTGGAAGGCGCCGCGCACGATGCGTTCTCGCTGTGGCTCAACCAGCACGTCGAACTGGGCGAAAAGATCGCGCAGCTGGCGATCGAGCGCGCCGCCGCGCGCCTGAAGACCGAAAAGCAGGTCGTCCGCAAGAAGATCACGCAGGGCCCTGCGCTGCCGGGCAAGCTGGCTGACTGCTCCAGCCAGGACCTGTCGCGCACCGAACTGTTCCTCGTGGAAGGCGACTCCGCGGGCGGCAGCGCGCGCCAGGCGCGCGACAAGGATTTCCAGGCGATCCTGCCGCTGCGCGGCAAGATCCTGAACACCTGGGAAGTCGCCTCCGGCAGCGTGCTCGCGTCGCAGGAAGTGCACGACCTCGCGGTGGCGATCGGTTGCGATCCGGGCAAGGACGACCTGTCCGGCCTGCGTTACGGCAAGGTCATCATCCTCGCCGACGCGGACTCCGACGGTTTGCATATCGCCACGCTGCTGAGCGCGCTGTTCCTGAAGCATTTCCCGTCGCTGGTCGCGGCCGGGCACGTGTTCGTCGCGATGCCGCCGCTGTTCCGCGTGGACGTGGGCAAGCAGGTGTTCTACGCGCTGGACGAAGAGGAGAAGCGCATCCTGCTGGAGAAGATCGAACGCGAGAAGGGCGATCGCAAGAAGGGCTTCAGCGGCCAGGTCAACACCACCCGCTTCAAGGGTCTGGGCGAGATGAACCCCTCGCAGCTGCGCGAATCGACGATCCATCCCGACACGCGCCGCCTCGTGCAGCTGACTGTGGACGACGACACGCAGACGCACTCGCTGATGGACATGCTGCTGGCGAAGAAGCGCGCTGGCGATCGCAAGCAGTGGCTGGAAACAAAGGGCGATCTGGCGACGCTGGAGGTTTGATGTCGGCACGTACACGGAGGTTCGTACCGCATTGATTCCCGCTTTCCCGCGTACTACTCCTCGTGATGGAGGTCGCCGGCGCCCAGACGGCGCCGGAGTACGCGTCCGCGAGCATCGCCGTCAACCAGCGATCGCCCAAGATTCAAGCGCAACGACGCGGACGTGCCTGTCCCGGGTGCGCTTCGCTTACCCGGGCTACAACCGCACCCGCCCTTCGACAACCCATCTGTTTTCGTAGCTCGGGTAAGGCCGTAGGCCGCACCCGGGACGGCGAAGACTCAAGCGCAACGACGCGGACACGTCCGCCCCGGGTGCGCTTCGCTTACCCGGGCTACAACCGCAGCCGCGCTTCAACAACCCATCTGTTTTCGTAGCCCGGGTAAGGCCGTAGGCCGCACCCGGGACGGCGAAGGCTCAAGCACAACGACGCGGACGCGCCTGCCCCGGGTGCGCTTCGCTTACCCGGGCTACAACCGCACCTGCCCTCAAACACCCATCTGTTTTCGTAGCCCGGGTAAGGCCGTAGGCCGCACCCGGGACGGCGAAGACTCAAGCGCAACGACGCGGACACGTCCGCCCCGGGTGCGCTTCGCTTACCCGGGCTACAACCGCACCTGCCCTCCAACAACCCACCTGTTTTCGTAGCCCGGGTAAGGCCGTAGGCCGCGCCCGGGACGGCGAAGACTCAAGCGCAACGACGCGGACGCGCCTGTCCCGGGTGCGCTTCGCTTACCCGGGCTACAACCGCACCTGCCCTTCAACAACCCATCTGTTTTCGTAGCCCGGGTAAGGCCGTAGGCTGCACCCGGGACGGATGTGTGACGCCCACGCACTGCGCGATCTGACGCGCCTCAGTCCGCAATCGCGGCCAGAAGCAGATCCCGGATAACCGCCTGCAACATCGCAGCCTTCGCTGCGTCGTAGGCGAAGCTGTCTTCATCCATGTAATTACGCTGGCTGACTTCCAGCTGCACCGCGTCCACGCCGCGCGCGACGTCAGCGTAATGGCGCGTGATATAGCCGCCCTTGAAGCGGCCGTTGACGACGTGGTCGTACTGACTCTGCCCGTCCAGCACGGCTTCGAGCCGCTGCTGCAACGCCGGCGAGCAGCTCGCGCCGCCGGACGTTCCCAGGTTGAGGTCAGGCAGGCGGCCATCGAACAGGAACGGCAGGTCGCTGCCGCGGATCGAATGGCCTTCCCACAGCACCACACGTCCGTGCTGCACACGCAGGCGTTCGATCTCCGCGACGAGCGCTTCGTGATACGGACGCCAGTAACGCTCCACGCGTTGCGCGACTTCTGCCTCGTCCGGCGCCTCGCCCTCCAGGTACACCGGCTCGCCGGTGAACTGCACCGCGGGACACAGGCCGGTGGTGTTCTGGCCGGGATACAGTGAGGTGTCGTCCGGCGGTCGGTTGAGATCCACGACGTAACGCGAATGGCGCGGCACGATGATCGACGCGCCCAGTTCACGCGCGAAGTCGTACAGGGTTGAGACGTGCCAGTCGGTGTCGGGCGCGCGGCGCGCGGCGGGGAACATGCGCGCGGCGAGGTCTTCGGGAATATGGCTGCCATCGTGCGGCAGGCTCACCAGCAGCGGCGCGGTGCCGCGATGCAGGGTGAAGGTGTCGGAATCGTGTCGTGCGTTCATCGGGGTCTCGCGCGTTCTAGCGCATCAGCACCACTTCCTCGGCGCTGGTCGGATGGATGGCGACGGTGTCGCGCAGGTCGTCGAGCGTGATGCCGCGCTTGAGCGCGACGGCGAAACCTTGCAGGATCTCGTCGGCGGCCTCGCCCAGCAGGTGGATGCCGACCACGCGCCGCTCCTCGCCCACGCACACCAGCTTGAACAGGCTGCGTTGCGGAATGTCGGCCAGCGCGGCGAGCATCGGCCGGAACCCCGCGCGATAGACGTGCACTTCGTCACCATGCACCTCGCGCGCCTCGCGTTCGGTCAGCCCCACCTGTCCGATCGGCGGATGCGAGAACACCACGGTCGGAATGTCGCGCGCATCCAGCAGCGCGGTCGCGCCGCCGTACAGACGGTCCATCAGCCGTCGCGCCGCCGCGATGGCGACGGGCGTCAGTGGCGGGTTCGGCGTGATGTCGCCGACTGCGAAGATGCCGTCGACGTTGGTCGCGTGGCGCTCGTCCACCGCGACATGGCCACCGATGTCGGTCGCGACGCCCGCGCGTTCGAGCTGCAAGCGCTCGCTGTTGGGCTTGCGGCCGGTGGCGAAGAGCACGGCGTCGAAGGGATCGCTGAGCGTGCCGTCCTCGCAGCGCAGGCGCTTGCGGCTGTTGTCCGGCGTGGCGTCCTCCAGCGCCGCGACCGAATGACCGAAGTTCAGCCGGATGCCGGACTGCCGATAGTCCTCGGCCAGCTGCGTCGCCAGTTCGTGATCGAAACCGTTGAGCAGGCGGTCGCCGCGCACGTACAGGTCCACGCGGCTGCCCAGCGCCTGCAGCAGGCCGGCCAGCTCGACCGCGATGTAGCCGCCGCCGACGATCGCCACGCGTTCCGGCGCGGCGCGCCACTGGAAGAAATCGTCGGAGACGCTGCCCCACTCGCCGCCCGGAATCTCCGGCCGATACGGCCGCCCGCCGGTCGCGATCAGGATGCGCCGCGAACGCAGCAGCGTGCCGTTCTCGCACTCGACCGTCTTCGCATCGACGAAGCGCGCGAAGCTCGGCACGACCATGATGCCCGCCGCATCCAGCCGCCGGCGATAACTGGCGTGGATGTTCGCGATGTAACGCTCGCGATGGACGATGAACTCCGGCCAGTCCAGCGCCGGCGTTGCAGGCACGTCGAAGCCCAGCGTCTGCGCGAGGCGAAGGCGACCTGCCACGTCCGCCGCGAGCCACATCGCCTTCTTCGGCACGCAGCCGACATTCACGCAGGTGCCACCGAGCAGGTGCGGTTCCAGCAGCGCCACGCGTGCGCCGTGTTCGGCTGCGCGGAACGCGCCGGCCAGGCCGCCGGAGCCGCCGCCGATGACGATCAGGTCGAAGCCGGATGCTTCCAGACTCATGCTCGGGTGCTCACGATGGCGTGCCCACTGGTCGTCTTCACGAGAAACGCTCGATGGCGTAAGGCGCCGGATCCAGGTCGGGGCGACGCCCGGCGATCAGGTCCGCGACGAGCTGCCCGGTCGCCGCGCTCATGCTCACGCCCATCATGCCGTGGCCGGTTGCGACGATGACGCGCTCGTTGCCCGGCACGCGGCCGATGATCGGCACGTCGTCGCAGCTCATCGGGCGCCAGCCGAACCATTGTTCCTGCTTCTGCGCGCCGTAGGGTTCGTGCAGGTATTCGGCGGCGCCCCGCTCCAGCGCGGCCAGGCGGCGCGGGTTGAGCGTGTCGTCGTAGCCGCTGAATTCCATCGTGCTGCCCAGCCGGAAGCCGCTGTCCCACGCGGTCACGCAGACCTGGCGCTCGCGCAGCACGAGCGGGCGGCGAGGAACGCGCGAAGGCGTCGAGTACGTGATCGAGTAACCCTTGCCCGGCTGGATCGCGCCCTTTAGTGCAGGCGCGCCGATGGCATCGGCGAGCTTGGGCGACCACGCGCCGAGCGCCACGACCATCTCGCGTGCGGGAATCTCGCCCTGCGCGGTCGACACGCGCACGCCGCCGCCATCCTCGCGCAGGCCGGTGAAAGCGCAATGCTCGACGATGGTGCCGCCGCGCGCGCGCACGACACGTGCGAGTTCGCCGACGTAGCGGTCCGGTCGCAGCACCGCATCGCCATCGAAACGGATAGCGCCGGCCACGCCCGGCTTGAGCGCGGGCTCCATCATTTCGTAGGTGCGGCCATCGACGACGTCCACGCGCACGCCCAGCTCGCGCAGGAAACCGACTTCGTCCTGGAAGTGTTCGAACTCGTGCGGATCGCGGAAGACGTAATCCTCGCCGGAATGGGCGAATTCGCAGGCGAGCTCGTAATCGCGCACCCAGTCGGCGAGGCGGTCGCGCGAGTCGTTGAGGATGGCCGACTTGGCGCGCGCGCTGCTGCGCCAGTCGCGATCGTTGCAGCGCACCGCGAAGCGCAGCAGCCACGACCACAGCGCCGGATCGAAGCGCGGCGCTACGTACAGCGGCGCATCGGGCGTCAGCATCCAGCGCAGCGCGCGCAGGACAACGCCCGGCGCGGCCAGGGGTGGCGCATGGCTGGGCGTGATCGTCCCGCAATTGCCGTGCGAACTGCCGCCACCGACGCGGCCGGCGTCGATCACGCGGACGCTTCGTCCGCTCTCCAGAAGTGCCAGGGCGCTGGCCAGACCGATCACGCCGGCGCCAACGATCACCACATCTTCGCGCTGTTCCATGGGCATGAGTTTAGGGGCTCCGGGCGGGCGTGGTCCGCATCGGCGGAAAAGACCCGTACGTGCAAGCCCGCCAGAACCATTCCACCGGGCCGAAACGGAAATGCGCCAGCCAGGCGCGGCTCGTGAAGACCTGCAGCACGAACAGCACCAGCACGCCAAGCAACTGCCACCGGCGGGGCACCTGTCCCCACAGGCCCAGCCCGTAGCCGTAGAACACGAGCGTGCCGACGACCGACTGCACCAGGTAATTGGTGAGCGCCATGCGGCCCATCGGCGCGAGCACGCCGAGCATCCCCGCACCCGCATGCGTCTGCAGCGCCCGCAGTGTCCACGATAGGTAGCCCAGGCTCATCAGCGGCGAGGCCAGCAGCATCAGCGACATCGCCACCAGCGCACGCGCGCCATCGGCCTCCATGTCGAACCGGACCGCGACCGACGCGCTCGCCAGCGCGAGCGCAACGCCGGCCGGCAACGCAATGAAACGAAGCGCGCGGTGCAAGCCGGCATGCGCGTCGGGATGCGTGATGGCCCCGCTTCGCAGCAGCCATGCGCCGACCAGGAACACGCCCATCGCGAAGACCTCGAACGCCAGCGTCTCGTCGAGGTTGCCGATCAGGAATCGCGCGCGCACCCGCACCGCGTCCAACCAGGAGCCGGTCGTGTACGCCGCGATTTCGTCGGCGCGTTGCGCCTTCTCCAGGGCCAACCGCGCCGCCTCCGCGGCGGAGATGTCCGGCGCCCCGGTCTCTGGCCCGGCGAAGAACCAGAACGTCCCCATCAGCAGCAACGCCAGCGCGGGCACCCCGTACAGCACGGCGCCCCAGCGACCCTGGCGTCCGGGTTCGAAATCGCGGAACAACAGCAGCACGAATGCACCCAGCGCGTAGGTCACCAGGATGTCGCCCGCCCAGATCAGCAGCGCATGCACCAACCCGATCGCCATCAGGCCCGCCGCACGGCGCAGGTACATCGCGCGGAAGTCGGTGCCCGTGGCACGCGCGCGTTCGTCCAGCAACGCGAAGCCCATGCCGAACAGCAGCGAGAACAGGATCCAGAACTTGCCTTGCACGAAGACGTACACCAGCCACGACAGCGCGTGGTCCAGCGGCGCCTGCGCTGGATCCAGGCCCGTGCCCATGTCGGCCAGCGGACGGCTGAAGTACTCCACGTTCATCAGGCCGATGCCGAGCAGCGCGAGGCCGCGCAGGACATCGAGCGATTCCAGGCGCTCGCCCGTGGCGACTGGCGTCATCGCCCGCGCGCCCGACCGCTGCATGGTCAACATCCTGCTGCTGCCCGCATCCGTCACCCCCGATACCGGAAGGCGATTAGAGCATGCGGTGGATCAACGGTCCTGCGCGATGCGGGAACCGTGTGTTCGGAAATCGGCGCGTCGTCGCATCGGACTTTGCCGCGTCGACGCGTGGCTTTCGTCTCCCGGCCAAAACAGAACGGCCCGCTTGCGCGGGCCGTCGGGTATCGCTGGAACGTGACCGGTCGGCTGGTCAGTGGTGATGGCCACCGTCGCCGTGCACGTGGCCGTGCTCGATTTCCTCCGCCGAGGCTTCGCGCACTTCGACGATCTCGATGGCGAAGTGGAGGTCCTTGCCGGCCATCGGGTGGTTGAGGTCGACGTCGACCACGCTCATGCCGACCTTCTGGATCGTCACGGCGCGCGGACCGAAGTTGGTCGGCAGCACGGCCTGCATGCCCGGCTCCAGGCGGGCGCCCTTGAAGTGCTTCTTCGGCACGCGCTGGGTCAGGCCCTCGCGGCGCTCGCCGTAGGCTTCGGCGGCGGTGACGTCGACTTCGAACTTCTCGCCGGCCTCGCGGCCTTCCATCGCCTTCTCCAGACCCGGGATGATGTTCCCATGGCCGATCAGGATCGCCAGCGGCTCGCGGCCCTCGGAGGTTTCCAGCGGCTCCTGGCCGGTTTCGGACACGGTGTAGTGGAAACGGACGACGCGGTCTTTCTCGATCTTCATTGGACTGGAACTCGGCTGGTGGCCGCGACGGCGGCGGCCCGGGTGCGGCGGCAGGCTTGCCGTCGACGACATGAACGGCCAAAGTACCGGCCGTGACGAAAGCTCGGCATTATCCCGGCAAGCTGATTCCCGCGCCAGCACGCGGCGTCCGCCTCTTTCTCTTCTGCATCCTCGTGACTTCGCTCCCCGGCTGCGGCGGCGGTCGCGAGACGGTGCGACGCCCTCCTCCGCCCCAGCAACGCGTCTGGCCGGTGGTCGAGCCAGCCGATCCTGTCGCGGCGAATGCGGTGCTGATGCGGGCCATCAGCCTGGTCGGCACGCCCTACCGGTACGGCGGCAACACGCCGGAGGGCGGTTTCGACTGCAGCGGGCTGGTCAATTACGTGTATCGCGACATGCTCTCACTGAGCCTGCCGCGGACCTCCCGCGACCTGGCCGCCTACCAGGGCCCGAAGATCGTCCCGGACCGCCTTGCGGCCGGCGACCTGGTGTTCTTCGGCCAGAGCGGAAACGTAAGCCACGTAGGCATTTACGTGGGCGAAGGCCGCTTCGTCCACGCCCCCAGCACCGGCGGGACGGTGCGGCTGGACCATCTGGACGGCAGCTACTGGCGGGACCATTACACCGGCGCGAAGCGGGTTCTGCGGTGAAGCCCAAGTGAAGCGTTTGGCACGTTTTGTGACATGGCGCGAATTCACTTAACGACTATTTAACGAAATACGAACGACATTCGTCTTTCACGCAGGCATCATCCCCGGCGACTGTTTTGCCGTGAACCCTGCGTGATGCCCCATACGACCCCAGGCAGCCTTGCCGCCCCGACCTTCCGACACCGGACCAAAGCCCGGTTCGCGATCGCCGCCGCGATGGCCCTGATGGCCGTTCCGTGCTTCGCCCAGCAGATGCCCTCCTCGTCCCTCGCGGGCGATTCGGCCGATGCGCCGGCCCCCGTCGCGCACAACACGCTGCCGGAGGCGATGAGCCTGTCCGACCGCGCTCTGCTGCTCGCCACGGACATGAACCGCTACCTCGTCCCCGCCGCCGCTGCCGGCGAGCCGATGACGCAACTGCCGGCCGAGGAGCAGGGCAAGATCAAGACCGTCCTGCAGCGCGCCATGGCGCTGCTGGGCACGCCGTACCGCTGGGGCGGCACCGACCCGAACAAGGGTTTCGACTGCTCGGGCCTGGTCGGCTATGTGTTCCGTAACGCCCTGGGCATCGAACTGCCGCGCGTGTCGCGCGACATGGCCCAGACCGGCCAGCTCATCAACGACCGCGCCAAGCTCAACGCCGGCGACCTGGTGTTCTTCGGCCGCCGTGGCCGCGTCGACCACGTCGGCATCTACGTCGGCGAAGGCCGCTTCGTCCACGCGCCCAGCCGCGGCAAGGACGTGCAGGTCTCGGACCTCGACGGCGGGTACTGGAGCCAGAAGTTCATCGAAGCGCGCCGCGTCGACGGGATCTGATCCGTCCGTAACGCGCTCCGCAGAAGGCCGCCCTCGGGGCGGCCTTTTGTTTGGGTCGGGAGGTGCCGCGACCTGTGTCCCGGGTGCGCTTCGCTTACCCGGGCTACGAGGTTCCCGGAGGTCGATAGGCTCGCAGAAACAACGGCGCGTTAGCCCCTCACCCACCGGGAGAGGGGTTGGGGTGAGGGGTAACGAAGGCATGGCGGTGACCCGTCGTTGCCGTACAGCGCTGCGCTGTTGCTTTCCCCAGCGCATCTAGAAAAAGCAAAATCAAAATGGGTTCCAGCTTTCGCTGGAATGACGGTCGAGCGGTTTACCGCTGACGCAGCGTCCATGCGTTACGGGCCTGGGTCCCGGCCTTCGCCGGGATGACGGTGCTGCCTGGAGACGTCGAACAGTTAGACCATGTAGCCCGGGTAAGCGAAGCGCACCCGGGTTGGGCGTGACAGGTCCCGGGTGCGCTTCGCTTACCCGGGCTACGAATGCCCGACAACCCTCCGCCACGTCCCGGCTGCGACGGCCGTCAGGCGCTGTCGTTCACGGCGCTCAGGCGCTCGACGGTCTGCTCGATGCCCTTGCTCAGTTCCATCACCTTGAGCGCGTACTCGCCAAGACGCTTGTCGTCATCGTTCACCGGCGTCCACGGCGGGACGGGCGTCGGCTTGCCTTCCACGGCGTCCAGGGCGACGAACACGATGATGCAGTGCGTGCACAGGCGCTCCTGCTCCGGGCCTTCCATCGGGTCGCGCGCCTTCACGTCGACGGCGAAGTGCATGCTCGTGGTGCCGGTGTGGACCAGCTTGGTGTGGACCGTCACCAGGTCCGAGATGCGGATCGGCGCGACGAAGCGGATGCCGCCCACCGCGACCGTCACGCTGTAGGTGCCGCTCCAGCCGACCGCCGCCGCGTAACCGGCCTGGTCGATCCACTTCATCACCATGCCGCCGTGGACCTTGCCGCCGTAATTCACGTCGGTCGGTTCGGCGAGGAACCGCAGATTGAGTTCGCGTTGACGTCCGCTCATGCCGTCGCTCCTTTCCGATCGTCGGTTCGATTCAAAACGCCCAGGTGCCGCACCACCGCCGCGCCCACGCCGTGCACGCCCGTGCGCAGGCGATCGTCGTTGAGCACGCCATAGTCGATCAGCTTGTCGGCCGCCTGCCCCACCGCGACCTGCTGCGGCACGACCAGCAACCCGAGCTTGGCGAGCGCATCGCGCAGCACCAGCAGCGAACGCAACCCGCCCAGCGGGCCGGGCGAGGCCGACACGATGCCCGCCACCTTGTCCTGGAACAGCGCGACGCCGGACCGGCCGGATTCCATTGGCCGCGAGATCCAGTCCAGCGTGTTCTTCACCAGCGCCGGCATCGAGCCGTTGTACTCCGGCGTGCTGATGAGCAGGCCGTCGTGTTCGCCCATGAGCGCCTGCAGTCGGCGCGCGTTCTCCGGCATGCCGTCGGCCTCGATGTCGCCGTCGTAGATCGGCAGTGCGTAGTCGCGCAGTTCGATCAGCGTGACCTCCGCACCGGCGGCGCGCGCGCCTTCGGCCAGTACGTGGATCAGGCGCCGGTTGTACGAGCCCTGGCGCAGGCTGCCGGCGAAGGCGAGCAGGCGGGGCGGCGAATCGGGCATTGCAGGCTCCGTGTGGGGTATGCGCGGGAGGGCATCGATTATGCGCGGGTGCGTGCGCTTGCGGCGGCAACGTCGGCGCGCGATGCTCGCGGCACTTCCGATGGACGGGGACACGCTGATGGGACGCACGATCCTGGGCATGCTGGTCGGCGTGGTGGTCGCGATCGCGGTGATCGCCGCCGTCGAGGCGCTGGGCCACAACGTCTGGCCGCCGCCGGCCGGACTGGACCCGACCGATCCGGCCAACGAAGCCGCTTTCGCCGCCTTCATCGCCGGCATGCCGTTCGCGGCGAAGCTGCTGGTCCTGGTGGCATGGGTGCTGGGCACCTTCATCGGCGCACTGGCGGCGGCGAAGCTCGCACGCCACCAGACCGCCGCCGCGCTGCTGGTCGCACTGGTGGTGCTGTCGGGCGTGGTGGGCATGATCATGAAGGTGCCGCATCCGACGTGGCTGTCGGTCGCCGGCGTGCTGCTGCCGATTCCCGTCGCGCTGCTGGCGGTGCGGATGGTGTATCGAAGGACGACGTTGCCGCGCGTGTCCTGAGCGACGCATCGCGTGAATGACGCGTGGCCGGGGCGCTTACACTGTGCGCTTCCCACGCTTCGATCACGCCATGCGCCTCCACGTTGCGCTCTGTGCCCTGCTGACCGCGTTCTCCACCCTGCCCCTCCACGCCGCCGAAGCGTTGCTTCCGAAGGCAGAGGGATATGAATCCCGCGAAGACTGGCGCCGTCCCATCGCGCCGTTCGCACTCGCCGATCGCACCTGGTACATCGGTACCGAAGGCCTGAGCGCGGTGCTGGTGAAGACCGACGCGGGCGCGGTACTCATCGACGGCGGCCTGCCGCAGGCCGCGGACATGCTGCTCGCGCACATGCGCAAGCTCGGCGTCGCGCCGTCGGACCTGAAGTTGATCCTGCACAGCCACGCGCACATCGATCATGCCGGCCCCCTCGCCACGATCAAGCGTGCGACCGGCGCCCAGGTCGTGACGAATGCCGAATCGGCCGTGCTGCTCGAACGCGGCGGTTTCGACGACCTGAATTTCGGCGACGACATGGTGTTCCCGCCGGTAGACGCCGACCGCATCGTGATGGATGGCGAAGTCGTCGAACTCGGCGGCATCGCCTTCACCGCGCATTTCACGCCCGGCCACACGCCGGGCAGCCTGAGCTGGACCTGGACCGATGCGAAAGCCGGCAAGCCGCTGCGCATCGCCTACGTCGACAGCCTGAGCGCGCCCGGTTACAAGCTCGTGGGCAACGCGCGCCAGCCGCGCATCGTCGATGGTTATCGCCGTTCGTTCGCCGAAGTGCGCACGCTGCCGTGCGACCTTCTTTTGACGCCGCATCCGGATGCCTCGGGCTGGAAGCTCGGCGAGTCGACCACGCCGACCACGCTCACCTGCCGCGCCTACGCCGATCGCGCGCAGGCCGCGTTCGACAAGACGCTCAAGCAGCAGCAGGCCGCCGCGAAGGGCGCACGCTGATGCCGTACACGCCCATCGTCGCCACGCTCGGTTACGTGCTGTCGCCCGACGGCCGCGAAGTGCTGATGGTCCATCGCAACGCGCGACCGGACGACCACCAGCTCGGCAAGTACAACGGCCTGGGCGGCAAGATCGAACGCGACGAGGACGTCGTGGCCGGCATGCGTCGCGAGATCCTCGAAGAAGCCGGCATCGAATGCGATTCTATGCAGTTGCGCGGCACGATCAGCTGGCCAGGCTTCGGCAAGCACGGCGAGGACTGGCTCGGCTTCGTCTTCGTCATCACGCAGTTCCGCGGCACGCCGCATGCGAGCAATCCGGAAGGCACGCTGGAATGGGTGCCGATCGAAAAGCTCGACGAACTGCCGATGTGGGAAGGCGACCGCAACTTCTTGCCGCTCGTGTTCGACGACGACCCGCGCCCCTTCCACGGCGTGATGCCGTATCGCGACGGACGCATGCAGTCCTGGTCGTACTCGCGCGTGTGAGGTTTCAGCGCCCCATCCGCACACTGCCGCGCCCGTCTTGCTGTTCGAACACGAAGCGGTAGGTCAGCGTCACCGCTTCGCGAAGTTCGGTGTAGCCGCCGCAACTGCCGACGGTATCGTCCTTCGTCTTCGCATCGGGAAACACGCAGCGCAGCGCCGGGTCGTAACGCCAGCCGGCAACGGCGCGCTGCACGGATGCGAAGAACGCCGCATCGACCTCGTCATTGGCCGGACATTCCGGTGGCGCCATGGCGGGCGCGGACGACATCACCGTGCCATCGCGCCCGATCGCCACGCGAACGCACACCGCCTGCGGCGACAATGCCTTCGAAAGCAGCTCGTCGGGATACGCCGGCATCGCGTTCGCGTCGTCTTCCACCGGCACGAGGAACGATTCGTTGTCCGCGAGCGTCATGCGCGATGCTTCGGCGAGCTTCCCGCTGATCTCGCGCATGCCCACTTGGCCAGCGCGCGCCCCGGTCTCCTCCTTCGCAACCGGCGCCTGCGTCGCGCATCCGGCGAGCATCGCCGCGAACATCATCCAACCCTTGCGCATCCGTTCTTCCCCGACCTGATGGTCGCTATTGGACCTGGTACTCCATGTTGACCGACGGCGTGCCGTTCGCGCCATCGGTCGTGTCGACGAACCCGTACCGCGCGTAGAGATGCTTCGCGTCGCCATCGGCGGCGAGCGATACCACCGCCGAAGCCGGCGCATTCGCGCGCAGCCATGCGTCGAGCGCGCCCATGATGCGTTTGCCCAGCCCCTGCCCCTGCAGCGCGGGCGTCACCGCGATGTCGACCACGATGAAGAAGCAGCCGCCGTCGCCTATCACGCGGCCCATGCCGACGACCTGCCCTTCGTGCAGCAGGCTTACGCCGTAGAGCGTGTTCGGTAATCCACGCTGCGCCGCTTCGATCGTGCGCGTCGCCATGCCGGCTTGCGCGCGCAGTCGGCAGTAGTCTTCCGCGCCGGGGAACCGTTCGACCAGCTCCACCTGCGCGGCGGCCATCAGCCGGCTTCCCGCGTGGCGCGCACTTCGGCCTTCTCCCCGGCGGCGACGCCGAGGTTGCTCGATGCGGCCTCGTAGACGTCGCGATCGAGCAGGCCCGATTCCTTCGCCACGATCACCGGCACCGCCATCTGTCCGGTCACGTTGGTCATCGTGCGCATCATGTCCAGCACGCGGTCGATGGCGACCAGGTAGCCGATACCTTCAAGCGGCAATCCCGCGGCGGACAGCACCAGCGTCACCATCACGATCGCCGTGCCCGGCACGCCGGCCGTGCCGAAGCTGCCGAGCACCGAGGCGATCAGGATCGTCGCGTACTGTCCCGGTTCCAGGTGCAGGCCGAAGTACTGCGCGACGAACATCGAAGTGAGCGCGGGGTAGATCGCGCCGCAGCCGTCCATCTTGATGCTCGCGCCCAGCGGCACGGCGAACGCGGCGTAATCCTTGTCGACGCCGAGGTTGTGCGTGACCGAGCGGATCGCCGCCGGCATCGCCGCGAAGCTCGACGAGGCGACGAACGCCACCTGCATGCCCGGCGCCGCGCCGCGGAAGAACTTGAGCGGATTGAGCCCGTGCGCCAGCAGCAGGCTGCCGTAGACGAAGACGATGTGCAGCGCGCACGCCAGGTACAGCGCAAACACGAACGTGCCCAGCGGCAGCAGCTTCTCGAAACCGTACGCGCCCACCAGCGAGGCGATCAGGCCGAACGTGCCCAGCGGGGTCAGCTCGAGCACGAAGCGGGTGACCTGCACCATCGCATCGCTGGCCTCGCTGGCCAGCTTGCGCAGGTTGGCGGTGCGCTCGCCAAGCTTGACCATGGCGAAGCCGAGCAGGCCGGCGAACACGATCACCTGCAGGATCTTGCCCTCGCTCAATGCCTTGAACGGATTGGTCGGGATGACGTCGAGCAGCACCTGCGTCGGTGTCGGCACTTCGCGCACGGTGTAGTCCGGCGCCACCGTCAGCCCGGCCAGGCCATGGCCCGGCTGCAGCAGCCAGCCCATCGACAGGCCGACGCCGACCGCGAGCGCGGCGGTGATCGCGAACCAGACGAACGTGCGCCCGCCCAGCGCCGCGACGGATTTCTGCCCGTGCAGGCTGCTGATGGCGTTCATCACCGCGAAGAACACCAGCGGCACGGCGATCATCTTGATGCCGTTGACGTAGATCGTGCCGAGCGGACCGAACCAGGTTTCGGCGGAATGGCCGAACAGCCAACCGGCGAGCGCACCCAGCACGAATCCTGCCAGCACGCGCTGCCAGAACGGGATGCGGAGCCAGGCCGAAACCACCTTCATCGGAACCGTCGCTTTGCTTTACCTGTCGGATTTGCACGATATCCCAGCCTGATCTGGCCTGCGACCCCGTGAATGCAACGCCGGTGTCCCAGCACTGCAATAACGCACTGCATAATCGCGGTTTCGCCCGCTGACCCCCCTCCCGATGTCCCGACTGCCTCACACCTGTCTCACCCTCGCCATCACCGTGCTCGCCAGTGCCTGCGCCAGCCAGGGCGCCCGCCCTGCGGCCGCAGCCTCCGGCCTCGCCGTGGACGTGCCGGTCATCGCGCACCCGAAGGAAGAGACGGCGGCGTGGTGGTTCCGCGACGGCGCAGCACAGGCCGCACAGCGTGGCGCCATGTCGGGCAAGGCCCGCAACGTGATCCTGTTCGTCGGCGACGGCATGAGCCTGACCACGGTCGCGGCCGCACGCATCCTCGACGGCCAGCGCAAGGGCGGCTCGGGCGAAGAGAACCGCTTGAGCTGGGAGCGCTTCCCGGCCACGGCGCTGAGCAAGACCTACAACACCGATTCGCAGACGCCCGACTCGGCCGGCACCATGAGCGCCATGGCCACCGGCGTGAAGACGCGCGCCGGCGTGCTCAGCATCGGCCAGCAGGCGGCGCGGCGGAACTGCGCGCAGGCGCTGCAGGCGCCGATCCTGACGCTGTGGGAACTGGCGGCCAGCCAGGGCCTGGGCACCGGCGTCGTCACCACCACCCGCGTCACCCATGCCACGCCGGGCGCGACGTTCACCCATTCGGCAGACCGCAACTGGGAAAACGACACCGACCTGCCCGAGGACGCCAAGGCCGCGGGCTGCGTCGACATCGCACGGCAGCTGGTGGAAACGCCCTACGGCCACGGACCCGACGTGCTGATGGGTGGCGGTCGCGGCGAGTTCATGACCGCGCAGCAGTCCGATCCCGAGTACGACGACAAGGTCGGCCAGCGCCTCGATGGCCGCGACCTCATCGCGCAATGGAAGCAGCGCCATCCCGACGGCACCTATGTCTGGAACGCACAGCAGTTCGCCGCGGCGCCGACGGCGGGTCCGCTGCTGGGTCTGTTCGAGTACGACCACATGCAGTTCTCGCACGACCGTCCGAGGGACGGCGCCGGCGAGCCGACGCTGGCGGAGATGACCCGCGCCGCGATCGCGCGCCTGAAGCAGAATTCCAATGGTTACGTGCTGCTGGTCGAAGGCGGCCGCATCGACCACGCCAACCACTACGGCAACGCCTATCGCGCGCTCACCGACACCATCGCGCTGAGCGAAGCGGTGCAGGCCGCCGCAGACGCGACGTCCGCCGACGACACGCTGATCCTGGTCACGGCCGACCACTCGCACACGCTGAGCTTCGTCGGCTACCCGGTGCGCGGCAACCCGATCCTCGACAAGGTTCGCGGCGCCAGCGGTGAGGAGGGCGAGGTCGGCGACTACGCCATCGATGCACTCGGCCTGCCCTACACCACGCTGAGCTACAGCAACGGCCCGGGCTATGTCGGTGCCAGCGCGCAGCAGGAAGAAGGCCCGAAGAAGTTCCAGCACTCGGTCAGCGCCGTGCAGATCCCCAAGCGCGGGCGCCCGGACCTGCGCAACGTCGACACGCAGGATCCCGATTACCTGCAGGAAGCCCTGGTGCCGATGAGCAGCGAATCACACGGCGGCGACGACGTCGGCATCTGGGCGCGCGGCCCGGGCAGCGAGGCGGTGCGTGGCAGCGTCGAGCAGAACACCATCTTCCACTTCATGCTGCAGGCGATGCCGAAGCTGAGCGCGGGGCTATGCAAGGCCGGCGACTGCGACGGAAATGGCGTCCCGGTCACGCTGCCGGACCCGGCGAAGTTCCGCTGAGCGAGGTCCTTCGACTTCGCTGCGCTCGCTCAGGACGAACGGCGTGCGTGGGGATGGTCAGAACGGCTTGGCGATCACCAGGTAGACGATCGCGACCAGCAGCAGCACCGGCAACTCGTTGAACCAGCGCAACGTCGTCGACGAGGGCAGCGGCTTGCCGGCTTCCACGCCCTTGAGCCAGCGTCCGCTGACGATGAAGCACGCCAGCATCACCGCGACCAGCGCGAGCTTGGCGTGCAGCCAGCCGCCACTGATCTTGAAGTGCAGCCACAGCGTCAGGCCGAGCACGAAGGCGAGGCCGAACATGATGTGGCCGAAGCGGTACAGCCGCTTGCCCATCAGCACCAGGCGTGCGCGCACGGCCGCGTCGTCGCCGGCCTCGGCGAGGTTGACCAGGATGCGCGGCAGGTAGAACACGCCGCCCATCCAGGCCATGACGAATACGAGGTGGGCGGTCTTGGTCCAGAGGTAGGCCATGGGTTCTGCTCCGAAATGCGGGCAATAGGATGGCATACCCCATCACCGTCATCCCGGCGAACGCCGGTACACCCTCGTCACCGTCATCCCGGCGAACGCCGGGATCCATGTGCCTTTGCACTGATCGATTACGATGCCCCGTCCCGCACCGACGGCAATCGATCGACCCCATGAGCAAGCAGTACGACCAGAGCTACTTCGACCGCTGGTACCGCAAGGGCGCCAGCAAGGACCACGCCGTCGGCAGCGGCGCGCGCCTGGCGCGCAAGGTCGCACTGGCCGTGGCCACCGCCGAGTACCACCTGGAACGTCCGATCCGCAGCGTGCTCGACATCGGTTGCGGCGAAGGCGCCTGGCGCGCGCCGCTGCTGAAGCTGCGACCGAAACTGCAGTACCTGGGGTTCGACAGCAGCGAATACGCGATTGCCCGTTACGGCGCGCGCCGTAACCTGCACCTGGCCCGCTTCGCCGACTTCCAGCACCTGCGCCCCTGCCCGCCCGTCGACCTTCTGGTCTGCAGCGACGTGATGCATTACCTCGACACGCGCGAACTCGATCGCGGCCTGCCGGCATTGGCCGAACTGTGCGGTGGCGTCGCCTTCCTCGAAACCTTCACCCGTGAAGACGAAACCGACGGCGACAACCACGACTTCAAGCAGCGGCCGGCGCGCTTCTACCGCCAGCGTTTCGAGGCACTGGGCCTGACCGCGCTGGGTTCGCACTTGTGGCTGGCACCGGCGCTCGCTGATCGGCTGGTCGCCCTGGAACGTCCGGCCTGAGCGGCAAAACCCCAATTCAGTTTCAAGCTCCGCCGATCCTCTATGCTGCGACGCAGCAAACCGCCTGACTGACCGGATTCGACGAATGCTCTATCAGATGCACGAGCTTGGACGCGCCTGGATGGCCCCGATGACCTATTGGGCTGAAGCCAGCGCCAAGATCTTCGGCGCCCATGGCGGTTGGTTGTCGTCGCTGCCAGGCGCAGCGCAGGCGGCCGCCGGCTACGAACTGATGTACCGGATCGGCAAGGATTACGAGAAGCCCGAGTTCGGCATCCACTCGATCGACATCGACGGCGTCGCCTATCCGGTCGTCGAGCGCGAGATGCTGCGCAAGCCGTTCTGCCGGCTGCTGCGCTTCAAGCGCTACGCCGACGACGCCGGCAACCTGCGCGACCTCAAGGACGATCCGCCGGTGCTGGTCGTCGCGCCGCTGTCGGGCCATCACGCCACGCTGCTGCGCGATACCGTGCGCACGCTGCTGCGCGACCACAAGGTCTACATCACCGACTGGGTCGACGCGCGCATGGTGCCGACCAGCGACGGCGAATTCTCGCTCGACGATTACGTCGCCTACGTCGAAGAGTTCATCCGCCACATCGGCGCGAAGACGCTGCACGTGATCAGCGTCTGCCAGCCGACGGTGCCGGTGCTGGCCGCGGTCTCGCTGATGGCCGCGCGTGGCGAGGACACGCCGCGTTCGCTGGTGATGATGGGCGGCCCGATCGACACCCGCCAGAATCCGACCAAGGTCAACGACCTCGCCACGTACAAGCCGCTGGCATGGTTCGAGAACAACCTGATCCACCCGGTGCCGGCGAACTATCCCGGCCACGGCCGCCGCGTCTATCCGGGCTTCCTCCAGCACGCCGGCTTCGTGGCGATGAACCCCGAGCGCCACTTCACCTCGCACTGGGATTACTACCAGGACCTGGTCAAGGGCGATCTGGACGACGCCGCCGCGCATCGCCGCTTCTATGACGAGTACAACGCCGTGCTCGACATGCCGGCCGAGTACTACCTGCAGACGGTGCGCATCGTGTTCCAGGAACACCTGCTGCCGCGTGGCCTGTGGGACATCCGCGGCGAACGCGTCGATCCGTCGCGCATCCACGGCACCGCCCTGCTGACCATCGAAGGCGAGCTGGACGACATCTCCGGCCAGGGCCAGACCCGCGCCGCGCACACGCTGTGCACCGGCGTCAGCGAGACCGACCGCGAGCACCTGACCGTGAAGGGCGCCGGCCATTACGGCATCTTCAGCGGTCGCCGCTGGCGCACCGAGGTGTACCCGCAGGTGCGCGACTTCATCGCGCGCCATGCGGCCGCGGCAGAAGAGACGGTGTAAGCACGGCAACATCTACGTCCTTGGATTCCCGCCTTCGCGGGAATGACGGCGCGTCAGTTGTACTGCGCCGTCTTCACCAGCATGTGCTTGGCCAGCAGCCCGTGCAGCTGGCCGAACAGGCGCACCAGGTGCATCGTCGCGAACAGCAGCACCACGCCTGCCAGGATCGCCAGCGGCCACAGCCACGGCTCGGCCGCGCCGAATACCACGATGTCGTCGACATACAGGTGCGAACCGAACCCGAGCAGCAGCGCGATAGGGGCCGCGATCATCGACAGCGACACCGTCAGGCCGACCACCGTCACGGTGAAGTAGAGGATGCCCAGCGGCAGCATCATCAGGAAGTACAGCTGCGTTGCCCAGGTGCGCGGATCGATGAAGAGGTCCTTGATGCGCTCCAGCAACGGCTGCCCGCGGGTGCCGTAGAGCGGCCTGCGCGGCATGCGCTCGCCGAGCATCGTCTCGACGATGCGACCCTCGACCAGCGACAGCATCTTCACCGAGCCGAAGTACAGGATCACGAACGGGATGCCGATGATCAGCACGCCCAGGCCGGCCGACAGCGAGATGCCGGTGACCACCCAGGTGAAATAGAAGATGCCGGTGGCCAGCGACAGCAGCATGTAGAACAGCGCGCCATAGGTGCGCGGCTCGGCGATCACGCCGAAGAACTGGCCCAGCGCCGATTTGCGCGGCGGCGGTGCCGGCGGCCGCAGCGCGGTCTGCACCTTGACCTCGGTGTCGCGGTAGATGTCGGCGACTTCGTCCGGTGCGCCGTAGCTGCTGGCGACGGCGACGATGACATCCGCCTCGGACTTGCCGGGATTCTCGGCCAGTTCCGAGCGCAGGTATTCCTCGGCGTCGTACAGCGCATCCTGCACCAGCGCCGGATCGGCACCGGCCAGTGAGCGACGCAGGTGTTCGAGGTACTCGGGGATCGTGGTCGGCAGGCCGGCGCTGCTGGAATTGAACGCGTTCATTTGTCAGGTCCTTCGAGGACGGTATCGACGGAATCACGGGTGGCGCGCCAGGCGGTGATCCATTCCTGCAGGACCGCACGACCGGCATCGGTGATCTGGTAGTAACGACGGGGCGGGCCCGACATCGACGGCTCGACATGGCTGTCGAGCAGTCCGGCGGCGCCCAGGTTGCGCAGCACCGGGTACAGCGCGCTCTGCTTGCCGCTGAGCACGCCCTCGCCGGTGCGCTCCAGGCGCTTGGCGATCTGGTAGCCGTACATCGGCTCGCTTGCCGCCGCCAGCACCGCCAGCAGCACCAGCGACACGGTGCCGGCACTGAGCTCCTTCTGGAATTTGCGCAGCTGGCTGTCGAGGTCGCTCATGGCTCGGGGGTCCACGGTGTCTTGCGGGTCGGGGGTCCCGCTATGCTGGTGGCAACACTACTATCAAGTTCTATATACAGAACCTGCCATTAGTCATGACCCGACCCTGAGCGCGGTCCCGGTCCGTTCATGGCCTTGCCGCCCCCTCGACTGCGTCCCTGTTATCAAGCTCTCGCGCCGCACTGCAGGCGGCGAGGAGAGCATCGAAATGCCACGGGGTGACAAATCCGCCTATACCGAAAAGCAGAAGCGCCAGGCCGAACACATCGAAGACAGCGAGCGCGACCGCGGCTTGCCCGAAGAGGATGCCGAGCGCATCGCCTGGGCGACGGTCAACAAGCAGGACGGCGGCGGCAAGAAGACCGGTTCGGGTCGCAAGACCGCAAAGAAGGCCACGAAGAAGGCGACAAAGAAGGTCGCGAAAAAGGCAACGAAGAAGGCCACAGCGAAGAAGGTGGCGAAGAAGGCCGCAACGAAGAAGGCCGCAGCGAAGAAGGCAACAAAGAAGTCCGCGAAGAAGGCGACAAAGAAGGTTGCCAGCAAGGTCGCCGGGAAAGCCACGAAGAAGACTGCAAAGAAGACCGCGCGCAAGGCACCGGCGCGAAAGACAGTACGCAAGCGCACAGCCAGCAAACGCACGAGGTCGAACGGCAAGTCATCGTGACCCACAACACGGTATGGCGATCGTCCTGACTACCGGCGGTCCGGCCGGGCCGAAAGGGCTGGCCGCGGCGCGGGGGCTGGGCCAGAATCTGCCTGTTCATCCAAGGGGGTAAGTCGTGTCGAAGTCACGCCTGTCGCAACCGCGCCTGTCCAGGGCACGCAAATGGTCGTTCGCCCTGCTCTCGTCGGCGTTGTTGCTGGCGATTTCCGCGGCCGATGCGGCTGCTCCGAAACCGGCCGCACCGAAACCGGCCGCTGCCCAACAGGCCGCTTCTCAACAAGCCGCTCCCCAACAGGCCGCAACCGAACCGGCCGCTCCGGCAGCCAAGCCGCGCTCGATGCAGGAGATCCTCGATGCGTCCGCGCCTTCGGACTGGCGCGTCCCGGACCCGAAGAACACGCTGTACCTTGATCTCGACAGCGGCCAGGTCGTGATCGAACTGGCGCCGGCATTCGCACCGGCGCACGTCGCCAACATCCGCGCGATGGCCAAGAACGGCTACTGGAACGGGATGAGCATCAACCGTTCGCAGGACAACTTCGTCGTGCAGTGGGGCGACCCGGCCGAGGAAGACAAGGACCGCAAGCCGATGGGCCGTGGCACCAAGCCCAAGCTGCCGGCGGAGTTCGCGCGCAAGTCCGAGGGCCTGCCGTTCGATCGCCTGCCCGATGCCGATGGCTGGGCGCCGCAGGTCGGCTTCTCCTACGGTTTCCCGGCCGGTCGCGATCCGGCCACCAACACGGCGTGGATGGCGCACTGCTATGGCACCGTCGGCGCCGGCCGCGATGTCGAGGCCGATTCGAGCAATGCCACCGAGTTGTACGTGGTGACCGGCCAGTCGCCGCGCCAGCTCGACCGCAACATCACCGTCGTCGGCCGCGTCATCAAGGGCATGGAACTGCTGTCGGTGTTGCCGCGCGGCACCGGCCCGCTCGGCTTCTACGAGCAGCCTTCGCAGCGCACGCCGATCCGTTCGGTGCGCCTGGCCGCGGACGTGGCGAAGAAGGACCGCGTCGCGATCGAGGTGCTGCGCACCGACACGCCGCTGTTCACCGACCTGGTCGAGTCGCGCCGCAACCGTCGCGACGAGTGGTACAAGCACATGGCCGGCCACATCGATCTGTGCAACGTGCCGCTGCCCACGCGCGCACCGCCGCCGAAGCCGGTGAAGCCGACGCCGCCAGCGAAGGCGAAGGCCAAGCCGAAGACGAAGCGCTGACCTCCGTCTCCGACACACCCGCACCGTCATCCCGGCGAACGCCGGGATCCAGTTGCCGTTGACGTTGATTCAACGTCGCTGGGTTCCCGCCTTCGCGGGAATGACGGGCAAGGGCAACGTCCATGGGTTTCCGCATTTCGCGGGAACGACGGTGCTCTACGGCGCGGTCCGCTCCTGCCGCGGTTCGCGATTCAGCGCCTCGTCCTGGAACAGGCACATCCGCACCACGTCGTGGTAGCGGCCGTCACTGAAGAATTCGTCGACCAGCACGCCTTCGCGGCGGAAACCCGCCTCCTCGTACACCCGGATCGCGCGGTCGTTGTCGACATCGACCAGCAGGTAGAGCTTGTAGAGGTTGAGCACGCGGAAGGCGTAGTTGATCGCCAGCCGCGTTGCCTCGCGGGCGTAGCCGCGGTTCTGCTGCTCGGGCGAGATCATGATCAGGAACTCCGCGCGCCGGTGCAGGTGGTCGATCTCCACCAGCTCCACCAGCCCGACCCGCTCGTGCGCGCCGTCCTCGACGATGAAGCGTCGCTCGGACTGGTCGTGGATGTGCTTGCGGTACAGCTCCTCCAGCTCGACGAACGACTCGTACGGCTCCTCGAACCAGTAGCCCATGATGCTGCGGTTGTTGTTGAGCACATGGACGAAATGCAGGTCGCCGCGTTCGAGCGGGCGCAGGGTGACGCCGGTGGGCGGGGTCCTGGTGTCGTTTTCCATGGCCTAACCCTACTCCATGGGCATGACATCGCAACGTAGCCGGGGGCGCGCCATCACGCGGTCTTATCCCGCCGCTCAATAGCCTCGTATGGCCCCAACCGAAAGGCCCCCGCCATGCCCTTGATGCGTCTACGAGTCACCGGCAGCGACGACAGCGTCCGCGCCATCAGCAACCTCCTCACCAGCCTGGACGGCATCGAACACATCGAGGAGGTCGACGACCTGATGTCGCACCTGGACGACGACGATTCGAGTTCGGCCGGCCTCATCGACGACCAGGGCCCGGGGCAGCACGCACTGGAGATCGAAGCCCCCAACCTGGCGACGGCCGCCCGCGTGCGCGACGCGGTCGAGGCGCTGGCCTTCGATCTCGACGTGCTGGTGGAATTCGATACCGAAGAGGACTGACCCTCGGGGCAGCCAACGTCGCGGCATCGGCTGTCAGGGCAGTGCCTTGAGCGTGGCGGTCACGCCCGGCAGCAGCGCCTTCACGCGCGGATCGCTGGACAGGTCGGCCTCGACGTAGATGGCCTCGAGGAACGCATTCAGATCGTGGCGGCGCGCCAGCCAGGCGCTGTCGCGCCATGCCAGCGCCGGATCGCCGATGCGCGGCAGGAACGCCTTGAACCAGGTCGACCACGCCGCCTCGTCGCGTACCCCGCGCTGCGCCGCATACACCAGCGGCGCCGCCATCCGCTGCGGTTCGCCGAAGATGTAGGCGTGCCCACTTGCCGGAACGACCTGCACCGCCACCGCATCGACGATGCGGTTCAACTGCGGCGCGTCGAGGGCCGGATTCAGGCTCAGCTGCATCAACCAGTCGGCACCGTGGGCGACGCCGTGGCGCCAACCGACGTCGGCGTCGAAGCCGCGATAGTCACGCACCGACTCGAAATACACCGTCGCGCGAACCACCATCGTCGCCCGCTCCGCCGGCGTCATCCAGGGCGTGGTGCGGTCGGTTCGCGCCACTTCGGCCAGCACCAGCGCCGCGAATGGCCAGCGCACGCCTTGCGGGTCGGGTTCTGCGAGCATCGCGTAGAGGCGTTCGCGCATCGGCCGCAGCGTCTCCGGTGCCAGCTCGCCCTTGCGCATCCACGCCGCCAATCCCTCATAGGCAATACCGTCGCGCAGTTGCGGATCGGTATCGCCCAGGCAGTCGAGCAGGCCCATGGCCAGCGCTGAGCGCTCGCCGGCGTCGGAGATTACGAACTGTGACTGCTTCAGCGCTTCGAGCTTTTCCGCGTTCCAGCCGTCGGGCGGGCAGGAGGCCGCGAATGCAGGCGCCGATGCAAGCGCCAGCGTCAAAGTCAGGACCATTGTGCGCATGTCAGCGACCTCCGCGTCGGCGCATGCGCCGCCACAACCAGACTGCCACCAGCACCACCAGTCCGAGCGGGATCAGGAACGCGGCGGCACGGATGGTCCATGCGGTGCCCATCGCCAGGGTTTCACCAAAGTCGCGCAAGGCTTGACCGATCTCGTTGCGACCGCTTTGACCGGCGGGTGGCAGGAACGAGATCGTCAGCTTCTGCGTGTCGATGCGCATGCGATGTTGCGCACCCTCCTGCTCGGCCGCCTGCAACTGCGCCTCGACTTCGGCCAGCTGCCGAGACAGCGCGATCATGTCGGCGACGGCGAGGTCCCGGCGCTGCTGGAAGGCCTGGAGCTGGGTGCGTTCGTTCTGCAAGCGCTGGCGCTGGAGGTCGTTGTCGCGCACGGCCACGGCCAGGTCCTCGGCGTGGGTGCGGCGGTGACCGATCTCGCCGTCCTTGCCGGCCAGGGAAATCAACCGTTCAACGCCAGCGGGCACCACACGTACGGTCAGGCTGGCACTGCGCGTATCCCCGGCCTGCTGGTCGACATCGAGCACGGTGCAGTCGCCCACGCGCTGCTGGCTGCAGGCATCCCGTACGGCTTGCAGTCGTGGCGGAATCTCCCCGGCATCGAGCCAGACGACGACGCTGTGCTCATAGGCCAGCATCGAACCGGCGCGGTTGGCGATGGCCTGCGCGGGGCCCGAACCGCCCGCGTCCATGGCGCTGCGCTTCTCGCTGCAGCCTGCCAACGCAATGACCATCGCCAGGATGGTCGTAGCCGCAAACCTGATCCGCATCGCCGCCCCTCTTGAAGTCAACGGTCGCGACTATGCCATGGGCCGGGCGCCACTTCAGCCCGGATCGACGGCAACAGGCCTATCATCGGCGCATGCCGGCGGAGCAGCCGGCAATCGAATACTGCAGATGACCGACAACAAGCCCATCGACCCGTACGACAAGCCCGCCGGTGGCTGGGATGCACTGAAGAGTTCCTGGCAGGCCCTGCGCGAGCAGCAGGTGCTGGTCAAAGGCGCCAACACCCTGCTGCGCGCCAACCAGCCGCGCGGCTTCGACTGCCCGGGTTGCGCCTGGCCCGACCGCAACGTGCATTCGACGTTCGAGTTCTGCGAGAACGGCGTCAAGGCCGTCGCCAACGAGGCCACTTCGAAGCGGGTGACGCGCGAATTCTTCGCCGCGAACAGCGTCAGTGAGCTGGCGCAGTGGGAGGATCGCCTGCTCGAGGCGCAGGGCCGCCTGACCGAGCCGATGGTCTACGACGCCGGCAGTGACCATTACCGTCCGATCGGTTGGGACGATGCATTCGCGCTCGTCGCCGATGCACTCAACGCCCTGCCCTCGCCCGACGAGGCGATCTTCTACACGTCCGGGCGCACGTCGAACGAGGCGGCGTTCCTCTACCAGTTGTTCGTGCGCGAATACGGCACCAACAACCTGCCCGACTGTTCGAACATGTGCCACGAGGCCTCGGGCGTGGCGTTGACCGAGCAGCTCGGCAGCGGCAAGGGCTCGGTGACGCTGGAGGATTTCGAACACGCCGATGCGATCTTCATCTTCGGCCAGAACCCCGGCACCAACCATCCGCGCATGCTCGGCGAGCTGCGCACGGCGTCGCGGCGCGGTTGCCGCATCGTCGTGTTCAATCCGCTGCGGGAACGCGGACTGGAACGTTTCGCCAACCCGCAGTCGCCGGCCGACATGCTCGGCGGCAGCGGCACGCGCATCGCCTCGGAATATTACCAGCCGCGCATCGGCGGCGACCTCGCGGTGGCGACCGCGCTGGCCAAGGTCGTGGTCGAACGCGACGCGGTCGATGCCGACTTCATCGCCACCCACACCAGCGGCTTCGAGCACTTCGCCGCCTCGCTGCGCGCCACCGGCTGGGACACGCTGGAACGCGAATCGGGCCTGACCCGCGCCGACCTCGAACACGCCGCGCAGACCTACATCGACAGCCCGGCGACGATCCTGTGCTGGGGCATGGGCATCACCCAGCATGCGCGCAGCGTCGCCACGATCCAGATGCTGGCCAACCTGCTGCTCCTGCGCGGCAACATCGGCCGCCCGGGTGCGGGCCCTTGCCCGGTGCGCGGCCATTCCAACGTGCAGGGCGACCGCACGATGGGCATCTACGAACAGCCTTCGCCGGCGTTCCTCGACCGCCTTGGCGCCGAGTTCGACTTCCAGCCGCCGCGCGCGCACGGCCACGACACCATCGCCGCCATCGAGGCGATGCACGACGGCCGCGCCCGCGTGTTCTTCGCGATGGGCGGAAACTTCGCCGCGGCCACGCCCGACAGCGCGCGCGTTGTCGAGGCGCTGCGCCGTTGCCAGCTCACCGTGCACGTCAGCACCAAACTCAACCGATCGCACCTGGTGCACGGGCGCCAGGCATTGATCCTGCCGTGCCTGGGACGCACCGAGATCGACCTGCAGGCGACCGGCCCGCAGGCGGTGACGGTGGAAGACTCGATGAGCATGGTGCACCTGTCGTCGGGCATGAACCCGGCGGCGTCGGACCAGTTGCTGTCGGAGCCGGCGATCGTCGCGCGCCTGGCGGCGGCGACGCTGCCACGCAGTCGCACACCGTGGCTGTGGCTGGTGGAGGACTACGACCGCATCCGCGATCGCATCGCGAAGGTCATCGACGGCTTCGCCGATTTCAATGCACGCGTGCGCGCCGATGGCGGCTTCCACCTTCACCACCCGGGACGCGAACGCGTGTTCCCGACGAAGACCGGCAAGGCCGGCTTCTACGCGCATGCGCTGGACGAACGCGCGGCGCACGCCGATGCGCTGCAGCTGATGACGGTGCGCTCGCACGACCAGTACAACACCACGGTGTACGGGCTGGACGACCGCTATCGGGGCGTACACGGGCTGCGCCGCGTGTGCTTCATCTCGCGCGCGGACCTGGAACGGCTGGGTTTCCACGACGGCGAACACGTCGACATCGCCTCGGTATGGCACGACGGCGAACGTGTGGTGCGCGATTTCCGCCTGGTCGAGTACGACATCCCGGCCGGTTGCCTGGCGGCGTATTTCCCGGAGACCAATCCGCTGGTGCCACTGGACCACCACGCCGAACGCGCACGCACGCCGGCGTCGAAATCCATTCCCGTGCGGCTGCTGCGCCGGAGCGCGCCATGAGCGAGGAGCCGGCGCTCGCGTTGCTGCGCCTGCTGCGCGAGGAAGACGGCCAGTCGATCCATCGCGTGGCCAAACGCCTGCAGCTGGGCCTGAGCGAGTTGCAGCGCGTGCTCGCCGCGCTTGGCGACGACCCGCGCTTCGACGGCCTGGACCTGGTCGAGCGCCGCCAGGATGGCGAACGCACGCTGTTGTGGCTGACCGATAAGGGTCGTCGCCTGGTGGACGCGGCATGAACGATGCGCTCCACAGTGTGCAGGCAGTGCGCCTGAGCGCCGACGACCGCGCGCCGCTGGCCGACCGCGTGATCGTCGAGGCGCCGATCGCCCTGCTCTACAACGGCGACTCCTTCGCCGTGATGATGGCCACGCCCGACTCGCTGGAGGATTTCGCGCTCGGCTTCGCGCTGAGCGAGGGCATCGTCGGCGACCCGTCGGAGTTCGCGCTGGTCGATGTCGTGCGTCACGAGGAAGGCATCGCGCTGCATGCGGCGATTCCGCAGGCGCGATTCGATGCACTCGCCCAGCGGCGTCGCGGGATGGAAGGCCGCAGCGGCTGCGGGCTGTGCGGCGTGGAAAGCCTGCAGGCCGCACTGCGACCGGTGCCACGCGTGGAAGCGAACGCAAGCGTGAACGTGGACGCGATCCGCGCCGCGTTGCATGCACTGGCGCAGCAGCAGCCGCTGAACGCGCTCAGCGGTGGCGTGCACGCGGCGGGCTTCGCTCATTCCGGCGGTTTGCTGGTGCGCGAGGACGTCGGCCGCCACAACGCGCTGGACAAGCTCATCGGCGCGATGGCGCACCAGGCGCTGGCGGCCGACGCCGGTTTCCTCGTCATCACCTCGCGCGCGTCCTACGAGATCGTGCACAAGGCGGCGACCGCGGGCATCGGGCTGGTCGTGGCGATTTCGGCCCCCACCGACCTCGCGATCCGCACCGCGCAAACCGCCGGCATCACGCTGGCGGCCTTCGCGCGCGGGACATCAATCAACCTTTACACCCACCCCGGACGCATCGCCACCGCCGGCTGATCGCACCGGCGCGAGATTGCGATCGATGAAGCGCAGCACCGAGTCGTAGTACTTCAGGCGCGACTTGTCGTCGTAGAAGCCATGAGTTTCATCCGACGGGAAGTAGCCCTCGTAGCTCACCCCGGCCTCGTCCAGCGCCTTGCGCAGGATGCGCAGGTGCTGGGGCGACACGCGATAGTCGCGCATGCCCTGCACCAGCATGACCTGCGCGTGGATCTTGTCGACGTGCCGGGTCGGAGAATCCTCCAGCAGCTGCGCCATGTCCTCGCCCAGCGACAGCTTTAGGAACGTGCGGCCCCACTTGGAACGCTGGGTGTCGCCCCACTTGAACATCGTGGGCAGGTCGTACGGGCCGGCCATGCCCACCACGCAGCGGTACATCGCCGGTTCGCGAACCGCGCCCATCAGCGCCGCGTACCCACCGTAGCTTTCGCCCCACATGCAGATGCGCGATGCATCGACACCGGCATGTTCGATCGCCCATCGCGTCGCGTCGGTGACGTCGTCCTGCATCGCGCGGCCCCACTGGCGGAAGCCGGCCTCGACGAAGTCGCGACCGCGTCCGCCCGATCCGCGGAAGTTCACCCGCAGCACCGCATAGCCGTGCGTGGCCAGCATCTGCACGTCGTCGGCGAAGGCCCACGTATCGGCAACTTCGAACGGCCCGCCGTGCGGCATCACCACCATCGGATGCGGCCCTTTGCCGGCCGGCAGCGTCAGCCAGCCGCGCAGCTGCAGCCCGTCGCGTGCCTTGAAGTCGAATGCCTGCACCGGCCGCATCGCGCGGGCCGACAGCCACGGTCGGCTTCGCGCGAGCAGCTTGATGTCGCCGCTGGCGGTATCGAGCAGGTAGAAGCGCTCGGGCTCGACGGGACTGGTCACCGTCACCACCGCGCGGCGTCCGTCGCGGCTGGTGCTGGTGACGCGTGCGAATTCGTTGGGGAACGACGCGATCAGCTCGCGCGTCAGCGCGGCATGCGGGTGCTTCTCGTCGAAGAAACGCACCTGCGGCTGCACGCCGCCATAGACGGCCCCGATGGGCTCGTGGCCGTCGAACGACCACACCATCGCCTGCGGGTTGTCGTTCGGATCGCTGGCGACGACGCTGCGCTCGCCGGTGGCCAGATCGATGCGTTCGATGACATCCGGGCCCTTCGTGCGTTCGCTGCGAAGGAAGCCGTAACGGCGGTCGAAGCTGGTGCCGATGGGCCTGACTTCCACGCCACTGGCGTTCTCGTCGTTGATCTGCTCCCACTTGCCCTCGCGCAGCAGGAACGCCTGCTGACGGTCGTCGTTGTCGGTGGCCCAGGAGAAGCGGATGGTGCCGCCACGATCGGCAAGGAAGGAGGCGTCCGGCACGGGCGCATCGACCAGGTCTTCGCGCTTGCCCAGGCCTGTCTTGCGCACTTTCTGCGCACGCGTCAGGCACTCGTTGTTGAGCACGCGCGGGCAGTACGCGGTGAGCAGGAACTCGGGGTCGTCGGCCAGCGGGTCGATGACGTAGCCGCCGAATGCGGTGCCCACGTGGCCGTCCACGTCCAGCGGATAGAGGTAAGGCAGCTCGTAGGGTTGGGCCAGCGTGCCGAACTTCTTCGAGGCCGTGGCGAACACGCGCGTGTTCGATACCCAACGCTCGTCGTCGATGTAGGCCTCCTTGCCCGGGTCGAGCTTGGCCGTCACCTTCATGTCGCTCACCCGCAGGATCGCCAGCACCGTGCGGTCCTCGAACGGCATGCGCGCGGCAAGGTAATCGCCGCCGGGCGAGATCGTCATCGACGCAAGGTCCGGCTTGCGCAGGAAGTCCTCGCGCGTCGGTGCCGTCTGGGCACCCGCAGTGGATACCGCAGCAAGCGCCAGCATGGCGGCCGTCATCGCACGTTTCATCGGTTTTCCCCCGTTCTTCCCTGTACCGGTCCCCACCGGCCAGCGCACGATACGGCACCTCGCGGCGCGCACGCCAGATCCGGCAAGGCGCACCGACCATCGGCCCATGCGACACCCGGCCCGCAGGCGATATCCTCGGCCGACCGCGGCCCCGCCGCCTGATCCGAGCCCCAGAGAACGTCCATGCCTTCGTTGCGTCCCACTTTGCTTGCCGCGGCCGTGTTCAGCCTCGGCCTCGCCGCCTGCCAGCCGCAGACCGCGCCCGCGCCCACCGATACGAAGGCCACGGCCGCCGCACCGGCGTCCGACCCTGCGGCCGATGCGCGCCTGTCCGAAGTCTCCCAGCAGTGGCTCGATGGCTGGTTCCGCCTGAACCCGGTCAGTGCCACGCAGATCGGCAAGCACGACTACGACAGCGAGGTCGACGACCTCAGCGCCGCGGGCCGACAGGCGCAGGTGGACTTCGCCAAGAAGACGCTCGCCGCACTCGACGGCATCGACACCAGCAAGCTCTCGCGCGAGAACCAGATCGACGCGGCGATCCTGCGCAACCAGGTGCAGGGCGATATCTGGGGCGTGGACACGCTGCAGAGCTGGGCGTGGGATCCGCAGGTGTACAGCGGCCTGGCCGGCGGCGCCATCTACAACCTGATGGCGCGCGAATTCGCGCCGATGCCGCAGCGCCTGAAGTCGGCGACCGCGCGCATGCAGAAGATCCCGGGCATCTACGCGCAGATGCGTGAGAACCTCGACCCGGCGCGCGTGCCGAAGATCCACGCCGAGACGGTGGCCAAGCAGAACGCCGGC